>Ga0075125_10000414_pt1 | contig 19297 bp, 31 predicted proteins | sample AntAceMetag02UKN_FD_69810 | JGI IMG/M metagenome (GOLD analysis project Ga0075125, IMG submission 69810) | Saline lake microbial communities from Ace Lake, Antarctica - Antarctic Ace Lake Metagenome 02UKN | ecosystem: Environmental > Aquatic > Non-marine Saline and Alkaline > Saline | place... | reverse complement strand
CCGTTTATGCTTTGTAGATATAGGTCATCTGTTACGTTTGTCCCGCCATAAGTAATCGTACCACTTGTTGTGCCGTTTACTAGAGTGGTGTCGTAGAGGTTAATGACATTTGCATTATTTTGCCCAGCATCATAATCTGCACCATCATAGGTTCCACCATAAACATTTACCGTTACAGTTTCCGTCGTAGTTGAAACGCCCCATACAGCGTTATCAGCCCCGCCCCCATCAAGTGCAATACCCGTACAATCATACAGATTAACCGTAATTGTGTTGGCATCATCGTTATTATAAGAATAATACCCAATAGAATTATCTCCTGTTCCATCACCAGTTCCGTGAACATTATAACAATTTACCGTCATATCTATTCCAGTAGAACTATCATTTTCAAAATAAAACACATATGCCTTATCATCAGATGAAGTGGTAGAGGCTACAACATTCCTAATATCAGCACTACTGCCGTATATCCTTATTGAATATACATTACCCGAAGTGCTGTGTGTAGTGGCTAAATTCTCAAATACCAACCCTGTTAAGTCGGTGACGGTATTTATTATCCTATTTCCTGTAGCCGTACTTGTTAATGTCATATTATCTATGCGGACGTTACTTACAGCAATATCAAATATATTTTTATTGGCAGTCGCACAAGTCACGGTGGTCTTACCTATGCCCTGACCGACAATGTTTATCGCTTTCGTAATATCAATATCGTCTGTTATGGTGTAAGTACCAGAGGCGAGTACAAGCGTATCTCCTGCTGTTGCGGCATCGTGATAAGTTTCAATGCTACCAGCAAGCGGAACATGAATGACATTGCCACCTGTCCAGTCTGACTCGTCATAAGATAACAGGTCCCCAACCGTAGCATCACCGGATAAAGACAAAGCCCCATCACTCGCAGAATGTACATAAGTTATAGAACCTGTACTAGCATTGTCAGCTACGATGTCATCAAACTGTGATACTACACTTCCAGTACCAGCTTCAACTATACCATAAGAAGCTCCACCAGTATCTACAGCATGAAGATGGTTAAACATACTTCTCAATGTAGTAGTACCTGCCATGTATATCGCATAAGCAGTTCCCGCCCCAACAGTGACGTGAATATCATTACCCATAGCTTCACTAGCACCTGAACCAATAAGATAGTAACCTCCTGCAAGAGTTGCACCTATATCAGTTACCTCTATCACACACTGATAAACTTCAGCCAAACCAGAACCAACCGCGTAAAAAGCTGAAGTTATAGAAGAGGTATCTGTGGCTAACGCACCACCGTCTATATCTATGATAGTTCTTTTACATTCTATCTCAGCAGATGTTCCTAAAAGAACCGCTGCTTTTAGAGCTGTTGAACCGGTAGTATCATCTACTCCGTTATCATAATCTATTGTTCCAAAAACTGTTTTAATTTCACAATCGCCCGTAAGCGTTATGCAAGAGGGTTGTACTGTTGTAGTTACAGAAGCGTTTACCGATTGAATATGGCAAGACTTAAAAGTAGCTGCACCAGTTGACCCCGTTACTGTAGCTACAGCTGAAGTTGCACCTGATACTAAGAGTTTAATATTTTCTACTCTGATACCTGACCTTGAATTAAAGTCGAGTACATTAGCAGTTACTTGAGTGAATATTATTTGTGCAGCTTTACCTATACCTACAACAGCTATATTGCTAGCACCAAATATACCAGTATCTGTATAGGTGCCTGGATATACCAACAAAGTATCTCCGTCTGTCATGGCTGCTATAGCAGTTGACATATCAGTGTAATCACCCCCTGCTTGAGCGAGAGTATACACATCAGTATATGGAGTTACAAACGTTGTTATAGTGCCTGTACCTGCCACATCAAGATTAGCATCAGTCTCTATATCACCTTCTACATAGAGTTCTCCCGCTGCTGTTGCCACCCCTGGAGAACCAGTGCCAATCTTAATTAAAGCTGTTAAAAAATCAAGCGTATCAGTAGTCTCATCATTAAAAACAAGTCTACCCTTAGCAGCACCCAATCCTATCCAACTACCATCTGCCATAGTGATACTGGTTCCCAAAGCTATATTGGTGATATAACCGTTTGCCCAGTATAGAGAAGACGACCCTAAATTGAAAGTATTGGTTTTGCTTGGAACAATACTTACCAAACAACGCATTAAATAATTTCCGACAGCATTCCACTCACCGCCCTGTCCAAAACCATACGCCATTATTGGAGTAAATATTAATGACAATATTAATAACGTGAGTAATACTTTCTTCATTAGTACCTCCTTAATTATCCGCTTGCACTGTTAACGTAGCCGCCACCGTAGTAGCAGCTCCATTAGCAGCACTACCCGTTACTACTATTTTTATGAACTTACCCATAATAGGACTAAACTCAATTCGACGCGATGTTGTTATCTCAGAACCCACCGCTACGATGTCCCCTATATCAACGCCAGCAGTATTATAACAAGTAGCAAACGTTCCAGTTGCAGTTTTACAGCTTGTCATTTTAATACTCACTGAATTAGTACCTGTGCCCGCTAAAGCGATATCTATCACCATAGCAGCCCCTCGATAAGCACTCATATCCACCGCTTCTGATGTTAATACGGTGGTGGTAAAACAGTTTGTCGCCGTACTCCATAAACCATGATTTGATATTCTACCTTTACCCATTGTAACCTCCTTTAAATATAACGTCCTTGAACTTCATCCGTATAAAAATTAGAACGTGAGGTTTCCACCCAAAGACTATCATCGGATGAATACACGAAGCTAATAACGGTGCCTTGTTTCAATGTTATCGCTTTATCCTCTCGTAATGATAAACCCGTGCCATCTTCTAATGTTACTGTATACGTATCTGAATTACCTTCTAATGTTAATAAATCTTCATCTGTTCCGGCCGCTATTTGTGGGTCTGCTGTTATATTCACCGCAGCACTATCCCCTTGTATAAGCATATAAGATTTCGTCCTAGTAATACCACCAGCAGCTGTTATGCTAGTAACCGTTTCCGCACCGGCATCTTGTTTTCCATAAAAACCCCACGGATATTTAGAATCAATATCAGCTTCATCCAAACATGCTTTATCTACCAATAAGCCTTTATGCCTTATCAAATCTTTCTTTTTAAAGGTAAAGCCGCAAATATCACAATCATAATAAGACTCATCATTTTGGCGACTCATAAATTAATTTACCTCCTTGAACATCTTGTATTATGCCGCCTAATGAAAGTACTTTATAATGGTCACACCGTTGGTCGAAATCCATATATATTTTAAAACCCAATGTAGTCAATACTTTTGAAAAGGTAATATCCTCGCTATCTAACATCTTGAAATGTCCTTTTGAATCATGTCCGTATCTCATCTGAAAACAAGGATAATTCACTGCTTTTTGTAATACTTCCTTACGTATCAGAACACAACCTAAACCGATAGCATATACACGTTGCATTCCATTAGCTAAAAAGGAAAGAGGTTTGTAACTTTGTTTCTCTTTATCAAATCCATAACCGGAAGCAATAATACGTCCGTCTATGTAGAGAGGATAATTACCCGCCATAACAGCTTTGTCATGGGCATATAATTTTTCAATAAGATTCATAGGAGGCGCTACATCAGAATCTATGAATAATAAATGGGTAAAATCTTTTTGAGCTAAAAATTTAGCTACTATAGCGGTCCGAGAATCTTCTACAGAAAGGGAGCCCATACCGTAAATAACACGGAAACTACGCTGGGCCTGTACCAATAACCACGTCTCCGTAGCGAGACGACAGCCGCTACTGGTAGGTACTCCTATTAAAACAGTACTCGCTAAAGGATGCTCCGGCATGAATACATCCTTAACTCGTTTTCTTTGCCGCTGGTTTATTTGTCTTGAAAATAACGCCACCTTTTACTATCTTTACACCAGCAGCAACACATGCCTTACAAAGTTCTGTGCTTATACCTAGCTCGCCACAATTTCTGCATTCCATTTTAAATCTCCTTCTATTTAGTAAGGCACCCCCCGTTAAGCAGGAGGGTGCCTATTTGTTTAATGTCCATGTCCTGGTAAATCATCATGGATTTCGTTACACTTAATCATGACATCATTAACCTTGACCGTTAATTCAGCTATCTTAATGAGTATCTCATTTGCAATTAAGCCAGTGAGTTTATTTTGTGTGGCTACTGTTAAATGAGACATAGCATAATCATCGAGAAGGTCTATCTTACCGTCCCCATCACATATAACACATGGGGCAGCCAGGTAAGTACCAGTACCATTACATCTACGACAATTAAATTCCATCTATTCCTCCTACGTTAGCGGTTCGGCTGTTATACCAACATAGTTTATGCCAAGAGCAAGTACACTCTCAGTCTCTACGAGATTTCCAGTAACAATGTTAACACCATGATTACCGTCAATACAATAATCACCGGCAGTCGCAGTGCCAATATGTATAGCTATAACACCACTTTCTGCGCCAAAGAACACATTGTCCAGTATCTTAGAATTTGAAACTTCATCCGTGCAATACATGTAAATCTGACCACTTCCTATACAGGTAATAGTGTTCTTAGCGAATAAGAATTTATACGCCTTTTTCATAATAAGAGCAGCGTTAGTGGACTGGTCTCCTGCTGTTCCCCCTTTCCAGAACTCATTGTTGAGTATGGAAATAGAATCCGCATTAAAGCTGCTTGAACCACACTTCATTATGCTGCCTACCTGTGCTGCTGCATAGAAGTAGTTATCATGGATATAACAACCATAAGCGTTCGCAGCGTCAGCTACAGTTATGGCATTGTAGGTAGTGCCGCCATACGGTGTAAGCCTAAATCCTGCAACTTCAACACCATGCGCATTTATAGTTATGATATTTGCTGCAACATTACCCCACTGCCTAATTTCAGTCTGAGTAAATGTCTTGTTCGGACCAGTTTCAACAGCAAGCAACTTCAAATGGTCTTGCGTGATAGCTAGTACTTTTGTAGGCTTCCACTGACCTGGATATACCCATATTGTGTCGAAATCATCCGCTACATCTAAGGCTGACTCTATTGTAGTATGTACTCTATTCGTACCATCAGGATGAGTACCTTGCATGGTAGGATACCAATTACCATAATTAGTATCTGTAGTTTTCCTTACATGATACTGTTTGCCCATTACTGGTGCAGCACTACCGTAAAGAACTTGACCAAAACTTGATACTCCATTTGGAAATTTTGTTATACCCATCTTCTTCCTCCTTTTTGGGACACTTGTGTGCCTCGGGGTAGGAGCTCCTATAAAAGGAGCCCCATCCCGACTTACCCGTTACGCTCCAGGAACTCCATACAAACCATAGGGTTTGTTGAATTCCACAGAGTCTCTATATGTGGTCTTAAACTTCGCATCCCCTGTGTCGAAGTCACTATCTTTTGCAAAGGTTGTTGCACGTCTGTTGAAATAAATAAGACCGTGCACATCGCCGGTAATAAACCAACTATCGGCGTCAGTTAGGTAATGCCATACCACTAACTGAAGGTTTCTGCTTCTAATTGCATTTATCGAATTATTAGCATCTTCAGGAGACTGCGCTGATTGCAGTAACTCCCTGGCCTTGAACTCATTTTGAGGAGCAACTAAAAGGATGCGTGGTGTGATAACTTGTTGCATTGACCTATCATCCGTAATAGTTTCAAAATTTTCAATACCACTTTGCAAGGTCCCTGCATTCAAATCAGCAGCCGCTGATGGTTCATTAGCCCATGTGCCTCCTCCAAGGCGTAAATGAGCATCACTAAATAACTCAAGAGCATCTCCACCAGTATGATACGTAGTTACAAAACCATTGTTGAAAATACTGGCTACATTGACTTCTTTAGTCTCGCGAGCGGATGTACCTAATCCTGCCGCCATATCATTCATGACATCATACAAGTCATCTTCTATCATTTCCTCGGTTACTTTAAATCCGAGGCCATATGTTTTATGGGTCCATCTCTTTGTGGGACCCTGGATTGGCTCATCATATTCGATAGCCTGACCTTCCGGTTTCTGCGGGACATATCCAAATCCTGCATAATAGGCACTTTCCTCAAAAGCCCTTGTTGATTCGCGATAATTTACGAGCTGTCTCCAAACTTCAGGACGCTCTTTAAATTTCATCAACATAAGGGAGAAGAGGCCAGGCACCACAGTTTTACTAAATGTAGACCTATTCATGCTTTACCTAACCTCCTTAAATTGAGTCGCCGCCCTCTTCAGTCAGCTGCTGGTGATAATTTATTTTCACAATCCATTTGGCATAATCGCCAACCGTATTACCTTCAATATCTTGAAGAGCAAGTATACGCAACTGCGCATTTGTAGACGTGGTAACAGAAGAAGCATCTAGCTGAAAGCCACTCCTGTTCCTAAAGGTATTTGCTGCTGCATACAACAAATCAGCATTCATTGCTACATCTGCTGTTGTCAAAGCAGTCCCCTCCGCGTCTTCTTGAATTAGAAACTGCTGATTCGGGTCATCCGCAACCAAAGCGTAGCCGACAGTAGCATCTGTCAAAGTAGCCAAAGGTGCTTTACTAGAATCGTAAAGACCTATTACTGCTCCACACAGATAATTACCAGCTCCCTCTGTAGTACGAATTATCAAACCAGAACCATCTAAAGCGACAGGGTCCCCTATATAAAGCGCCGTACCTGCATCGGTAACATTGTAAAGCCTACACCTAACATTACCATACGGCATATTTACGGGGGTTAAACCCTGTGGAAAATTAACGTTTGCCACGTAAACCTCCTTTAAAAATCACGGCCTTGTTGATGGTCCCCAGCATTATTGTTATTCTGTTCCTCCGGTGATAATTTAGCTTCATAAAAATTATCCTGTTTAGGTAATTTTTTCATTTTATCCCTACGCGCTTTATCTATACCACGTAACCGAGCATTCCGGTCTTTAGCAGCATCTTCGGGCATAAAAGCTAGAATTAAGCCGCCTTTTTCAACGGCACCGTGTATTCCAAAAACAGATGAATGGATAAAAGGTGCATTTTGACGTGTACAAATACTCCATTGTTCCACCTCAGTAGCACGTGCTATTTGCCGTTCAGTCTTACCTACCCACTTAAAACGATATTTTTTACGCATCGCTTCACAGCCTTTTGGTAAAGCATAACGGTCAAAGTTAACGGGACGCTTGACTTGCGCGTGAAGTATATCTTTAGGTTGCCGCGTTACCACGCTGGCTAGGTGTGCATCCGGTCCAGTTAATATTGTTTTCGGTGCTTCAACTGGAGGAGCTACGGGTGCTACTGGAGTTTTAATTTCATCTTGGCTCATGCTGTGTACCCCCTATTAGTTTCTTTGTTAACGATTTGTTTATAAACCTTCGGGTCTATTTGGTGTTGCTTACAATATGTAAGCTGTGCTACACTCAATTCTTGAGCTGGATTTATATTACCCCCAGCAGCACCACCTTTCATTATAATTCCCGAATTAACACGTGCGCCTCTATTAGGGTCTAACATTGCATTGCCACCAGTTGGTATTGCATCCGTATTTGGTGTTGCATCCGCATTAGCAGGCGTAGCATCCGCTCCGGTTGCCATTACTTCTTCCATTTCACGCATAGCAAATAAAGGTCCTTTTGCTAATTTGAAATAATCAGGATTTGTAGCACATATCTGATTATACAACTGATACTCCTTACTATTTCCATCCTTAAGTGCTGGATATTTTTCAAGAACCGTTTTTCTTGAAATCGTTAAAACATCTTGAAAATCTTTACGGGAATTTTGTTCTCCGTAAACTTTAACGGCAATTTCTTGTATAGTTCCTATTGGGTCCGCCACAAGCCGTTTTTCTATAGGTTCGCCGGATACTCCATCCGTGCTTCCATTAGGATTCCCAATATTTTGTAAAGCCGACGTAATACTGTTCAGATGTTCCTTTAGCTCATTCACAGTGCCTTTCAGCTGTGTATTTTCAACGCGCATAGAGGCAAAAGCAGCATTATCTTTGCCTGGCGGTTTAACAGCTGGCGCCCCACCGGTAGGCGTCGAATCATCTGGTGCCGGTTCAATGTTATCCGCATCCGCTGGATTAACAACAAGAGGCTCTTTTACTGGAGCAGGGGCCGAGCCTTTATCCCCGTCCGAAACTGGGGTAGCAACAGCGTTCCCGTTAGCGTCTACAGTAACCGCAACCGGAGCTGCATCTACATCCCGACATACAACTTTCTTTAACATGTTCCTCCTCTCTAGTTTTAACAAGACTAGGCAACTTAATAAATTTCCGACCCGTCTTCTTCTTTTAACGGTGTTAATTTTTTCGCTATTTCATCTATATGCACCGTCATTACGTTTTCAATAATATCTTGGGCCTGTGTAGCTAAACGCGCTTTTTGCCCTACCGCTTCATTAGAACCTTCTCCACGTAACCATCTCTTAACATCTTTACTGTAACGTTCTTTTACGGCCTGTAAATGGTCTTTAAAAACAACAGCCATTGGGTCACTCCACCATTTCATAAAATCATTGTATTGCTGCGTTTGCCTCTCGTGGTTGAGCGGCGCCTGTTTTTTGTCCATCTTCCGGCCCTCCTAACGCTGTCTTTAATTTACCTTGCAATCTTTGCTGATGTAAAGCAACATGTGCTCCTATAATTTGACGTATTTCTGCTGGTAATTCTCGTGTTTGTAACATTCCCATATGTCCTGGTATATGTTGTATATCAATATCAGTAGGATTAACAGGGAGCATTTCTCCTTGTAACATACGTGTATTTTCAATATTTATCACTTCTAAATCGGGATTAACACCAGGATTAGGTCCAATAACAGAATCAGGGTCTGGATGCTTCATAGCAACCAGTACTTCATTCGCTACTTGCCACGTACGTTGTATATTGGTTATCACTAAGGGATGTACACTAAAGGTATCAAATACCCACATAGCTAACTTCTGTTGCGCTTCTGTGGATGTTAAAGTCATATCGGGGATACAATAAGCATCCGCTTCTTCCAAAAAGTTCATTTGTAAAGCCATATTAGGAAATAAAGGAGCGCCTGTTTCTCCTACGATTCTTTCTGCATAACCAGCAGGTGCATTTTGATAATACAAATAATACAATTCAGTCAATAATTGACTCCATCCACTTGCAACACGTCTCATTATCGGACCCATACGTATTTCAGCATGTGCTACGATTTGGTTAGTTCGTGTTGCAGAACCCGTTCCCCCTACGAGCTCATCTTCTTTACCCATTTGATAAGAAGAAGCCGCGGTAAGACGTTCTACAAACATCATAACCGTACGTATAATCATCATAAATTTTTCAGTATTTCGATTACGCGTAGGCATATAAACATTTTGTACTGGATTTTCTACAGGGAGCCACACATTGGGTCCTAACTCTACTTTGTCAGGGTCAAACCCCGAAGTAGGATGATAAAACCCACTAGGCATAATATCAAGCGTATTAGCATCATTAGCTTGATTAAATTGAGCATCTACTTCATCCGATAATGGTTTTGCAAGTTCTACATACCCTATACCTAACAACTGACTACCTCTTTTCATACATGGAGATACCACAAAAGGTCTTTTATTCCTCTTATTAACTGTTCTGAGTAATTTACCTGATAGATAAGTACGGCTATTCTTTTCTACCCATATCACACATTCTTGTGGTCCGCGGGGGTCTTCTACATCCATACGTCCATACCATTCTAAAATTACTTGTGGGAAGTTGCGCATTTGAGCATTATATTTAGCCCGTAGCTCAACATTTTCTTCCACTTTAGCTATGGGTCCTATGTCTTTTTCTAAAGCACTAGCGGCTGTTTTTTGTAAAGATTCTGTTTTATTCAAAAACTGTCTTTTGGCTATATGCTCATTAACCTCTGCAAAAGACATTGGTATTTTATGAATAATAGGATGAGGTCCTTGCACGCTTTCCGCTCCTGGTTGAAAATACATAGCATCTATTGGAACTGTAATTACATGCGCGCCTTCTTTAAGGGTAGGCATAAATTCCGTAAACGTACCTCCCGTTTCCATATTAGGTATTTTCCTTGGTAGATAAGCCTCTTCTTGTTTCCAACTATACTTAAAAATACCAGCTCCTAGCTTGGTACATGAATGTACGTAATCATCTAAAGCGTCATATAACGAAACACCCACTTGCGCTATCCAAGTCATAAACTTATTCAATCTACGAACTCTATCATTATCCGTACGTTCGCCCGGTCTAAAAGTAACCTCCCCACCTTTCCACACAGAAGCTAAATACTGCGAATGCATTGTTTGCTCGATAGCCGTAGTTAACCGCATCGTCTTATTAGAACACCCCTTGAAAGGCTTCGTTTTTGGCTTACGTACCCCCTCCCATGTTTCTAAAAGAGCGGTTAGTTTATCTTCCCAAGACGTACTACCAGCACTTTTATCTTTAGCTTGGCGTGCTTCTTCTGATACTTTATAATCAAGCATTACAATTTCAACCAATTCTTTTTGACGTTCTTCCTCAAAAGTGATTTCCAAAGGATAAGCTTGACGCATCATTTCAAATTGCTGAATTTGTAATAAAGCCTCTTCTTCTGAACCAGGAACAGCGTTATTTTCTTCAGGCATTACCAACTCCTTAAGTGATGTTCTGCTCTACGTCCAACTTGACTAAACCAATCACTACGTTGCATTTCGCTTCGTACATCATCCGATTTCCCTTGTTGAATAGCTTCTCTCATATTAATAAACGAACCAAGACTCTTACCACCCATATTATACGCCATATCGGTCAATATCGCTTGTTGCATTGACGAGAGTTTTTCGAAGACCGGCGCTCCAACATAAGCACTAGCGGTATAACCAGCGGTATTATAAATAGCATCAAAAATCTTATCACCTTCTTCTCTCTCCATATAATCTCGTCTATACATGGGATACGTATTCAAGTTGAAACCATAACCTTGATGCGGTACCCCGTTTACGTCGTACTCTTCCGGGTGGAACCCTCCCTCGAACCCTCGAGTCATCGCTTTCCCATCAATGGTAGCAGGAGCACCAAACAATGTTTGTCCTACGCGTTGTCCTACTTCCCCTAACCACCCTGAAACGACGCCTAAGGGGCCGGTAGCTGAATCCTTGCTAGGTGTCCGAGGAACATCTAACTGGTTTGTCAACATCTCAGACGCCGCTCTTTCTTCATACCCCATTAATAATACTCCTCTCCTTCTCCCATAGTAGGCCTATACAGCTTACTCTTCCTCGGCCCTGCCATTCGATACATCTTCTCACTTGCGTATATAGCTAAAATAAAGCTGTCTGCTTCATCCGGACTAGGCAAACCGCGCTTCTTCATCTCTTTCTTCGACTCAACCTGTATCTTCCCTGACCTGTCAATGACCGTATACTGAACGGCGCTGAGCTGATTGATGAGCTTCCCGTCCTTCCCCTTATCCAAAACGATTTGTCCCGTACGGAAACGCTCCCTTGTTGTCCAATACATCTCGTCACGTATCCCTCGGAACATTCCCCGATTGCGCGCAGATTCACTGAAGTTGATTCCAATGGCTGGAAGTCGGAGCTCAAGTAACCTATCAATTACACCACCTCCTACCCCTGTGTCATCTACCGCTATCACGTTGGGTCTTTCTTCGTTATACAACCTTACTACTTCGTTCGCTACCGTCATCGTATCTTTACCTTGGAGCCTCCACGAACGTTTGATGGGTGGTTGAAACACCGTTATCACTGTTGAATCATCGCCATACCGCGCTACATCCACCCCCATGTACTTGCTCCGCTCTACATGCTTCGCTGTTCTCGCGCATGCATCCATACACCAGCTTAACGGAATCAACGTGTTGGCACCTTCTATTGGAAACTCTCCGAGCACCCGCGACATGAATAACGGTGAATGCTCACCCCATTCAGAGCGCCTGTCGTCCACCCAGCGCTTCGTTGTTAATCCGGGGATGACTTCCTTCCCTTCAATCACATTGGGGCACTCGAGACAGCTAATGTGGATTTGGTTATACTGCGCCGCCGACTCTCCGTTGAACGCTTCAAAGAACGGACCACTAGGACTAATAGGGTTGCCTATACCAACGAACTTATTATTCTCACCCGTCATCAATCCTTGCGCCGCTTCCCAGATAATGGGCTGTACACCAGGCGCCTCATCGAAGATTACCAATAGGTTTGGACTGTGGAACCCCTGAAAGCGCTCGGCTTCATCCGTGGATAAACCCAAGGCGAACCAATCTTCAGACTCAAGAGTGAGTGCTGTTCGTTTCAAACGTCCGCCAAGCGGAACGCGGGCCCCGCTATATGTGCGTCCAATCTCTTTCCAAAGAACATTCTCCACCTGAGTCCAAGTAGGAGCCGTCGTGATTACTTTTGACGGGAAGAAGCTCATCAACCACCAAAGAACTAACTTCGCAACTGCATGTGTTTTACCGACCCCATGTCCACTTCGCACCACTGTCTTACGATTATCTCTTACCGATTCAAATATCTGCTGTTGCTTAGACCATAGAGTACCACCTAAAACTGCATCATTGAAGAAGAGCGGGTCCTTGCGAAAGCGCTCTAGCATCTCCTTGGTTTGTTTCGAGTTCAATCGTTCCTTTGGGTCTATGTGCATTCAGTATCATCCCTGCTAGGTTCACGTTGACCGCAATACCCACATCGGGCTTCTTGCGTATGTAGTTCTCCCACCGCTCGTACACCAACTCTATCGCCTTGACGTCCCCCGCCTTGGCCTTCAAGAACAGACCTTCGTCTACCTCGAGGAGGCGCAAGATGTACTGGGCGCGGCGTTTCTGCAATACCTGCATCATCCATTCCGTGTTCTCTTGCTTCAAACCTGCAAGCGTATCTAGTGACACCCCTTCAGCGCTGCAGAAGAACGCATCATCCTTCTCGTTGTTGCTCGGATTTGCTTTAAATTCTATGTATTTTTCAATCATGTTATCTTTTGGGTCTTCGATTACGTCCCCCTCGACGTGGTTTAATGTCTCCTGCTTTACCTACTCTCGGTGTTGCTCCTGTTCTACAGCTTCCTTTTCTAGCCATTTTGCTCCTTTGCGATTCAGCTCCTATATATAGGAAGTATTTGTACCTATATATATAGTATAGCGCGGCAAAAGCTAAAAAGCAAGCGTGGTACGTCTTGTGCGGATAGCCTTAGCGGCCATAATATATAGTTGTGCGGTGGTTATGAAACACTACAAATAGCGCACCGAGTATATTCCGCCCCCCCGCAATACGACTTCGAGGGGGGTGCCTGCCCCAAAGGCAGTTTTTCATGGTTATGAACACGTTATGAACAAGATATGCACCGGTGTTCATAACTTTGGTATTATAGTCATATTATCTATTAGTGTATCTGAAACGCTGATAGTCTATGTATTATTATGTAAGTATATCCAATTAGCAGGAAAAACGCTAGCTTGCCTTTTCGCAAAAAAGCAGTATACTTTATAATGAGCAAGGCAACGCGCTCATTCAATGTATATATACATTGAATATGTTCTTTGAAAAGTTGAATGGATAGATGTTCAGAAGGTAGGTTGACTATGGAAGAACAAACCAATAGCGTTACAGAACAGACTGAACAACCTAAAGTATCCAGACTTGCTACGTTACGTCATTTGCTTAGTGATGAGAATGGCTATACGAAGCAGGAATTAGCCGACGCAACAGGTCTGAAACTCAGCACCGTAAACTGCCAGATATATTACCACCTGAAGAATAAAGGGCTGGTAATTGAAAAGCTGGAAACTGGGAAATACAGATTCGCCAATTAATGAATGGTTAGTGGTTTAAGCCATTAACGAACCGAACATCTATCCATTCAATTTTTTTTGTTTTAAAGGGGCCGAGTCGCCTAAGCTAAAACACAGACTTGGCTCTGATAAGCAGAGGTTCAGAGGTTAATAGGGTCTAAGAGCTTACTATATAGTATACTAATAAAAAAAATAATATAATTATATAAAGTTTTGTTATTTATAAGTATAGAATAGAAAAATATAGATAGATATATTGATTATGATATTCTATATGACGTAGAGGACTCTGAGACTCCTAATAGCTCCTCTCCTACCCTCTCTATCTATATATATCTATTTTTTTTAATTATATACTTATAAATAAATACTATCGTTAATTATAGAAAATTTTTTTTTTGAAGCATCGCTGAGGCTCTACTATTCTGACATATATTTTAATTTCTTTTAGTATTCCGACTTGTTTTTCTCTATAAACCGCAGTATAATAGATATATAGATATATATAGATAGAGATATATTTATTCACGGATAAATCCGCGAATCCAGTAGTTTATTTCAGTACTGGCTACTAAAAAGAGGGGGGTGACAAATGGATAAATGTACTAGGTGTGATAAAGAAGTGCGTCTGGTCTTCCAACAACAAGGATATCCGGATAAAGCGTATTGTTCGGCTTGTTGTATAGAGATAGCACGGGAAGAACTGCGGAAGCTCAGACGGGTAGAACGATTGAACGAGCTGGTGCGCAGAGACGCGGAAGAACATGACCTCAACGAGGACGAGAAGAAGGAGCTAGACGAAGCCGAGACGTATGTAGACTCTGACGGATACACCCATTGGAGGGAGGTGTAATGGAAGTAGTAGACTGTACGCCGAAGTGGATGGGGTTGTTCCCATTGTTGAAAGAGTTCATTATGTCTGGAACGGAGAAGCAGAAGCGATACGTGTGTGACGAGTTGCAGCGGCTCTGTGAGGTAGTAGACAGACACAACAAAGACGCCGAGAAGGAGGAGTAATGGAACAGAAGTTTAAAAAGGGAGACCGAGTACGTATCATCGAAGTGATAAACGGTGCGTGGAAGGTAGGCGACACAGGAGTCGTTGATGGCGGGTGTGGTGTTCGCATGGATGATGATGATGATTCCGCTATGCTGAGTAGGTACAGGTGGGAACAAGTATCCGTAGTGTCTACGCTAGAGTTAAACGCGGATGAGCTGGAGATACTGAATGTAGCGCTTCTGGGAGAGGTAGAGATAAGCGCCGAGCAGTTGAGGGACTGTTTAGGGCATCAAGACAACGACGAAGAGGCAGCGTTGCGTTACCGTGGTATCCTGCTGGAGGTGCAGCGTAAGGTACGGGCAGCGACGCCGAGAAGTTCGGTGACTAAGGAGGATGGGCATGAAGTGTGGTAAGTGTGGTAAGCAAGGAGCGTACCTGCGGGTAAAGAAGCAGGAAGTATTCTGCAAGCTATGTGGACATACTGAGCCTGTGTCGATGAAAGAGGAACCGCGACCTGTTGTCGTTGCAACGGCGAAACCGCTCAACAAGAACCAAGTGATGGTAACGCCGCAAGGCTTCATCGAAAGGACCAGCGTTTTAGCTAAGGACATGGCGAAAGTACATACGGATTGGACGTTCTACCACATGGTGAACGGAGTATCGACGCAGTTCCAGCCGTATACAGATGTAGACCGCAGTCGCGAGGCGATGGAGGCCTACGAAAGGGGGGACGCCTGATGGTGGAGTACGTATTGAAGGTAACGAAGGAAGAGGTAGAGGCGTTGAAGCTTATGATGGAAGGAGAACTAGAGATAGGAAGAGAACAAGTTCAAAACTGTTTGTGTAATGATGAACCAGAGTCATTACGATATTACGATATTACGCTACCTTGCTGGACTTGATGGGCAAAATGGCGGAGGTAATTAAATAGCCATGCGAGAAAATAACAACCAAAGTCGTGCTTTTAGCTAAAAGACGAGCTATAATAGATATAACAGCAAAGAAAGGAGGTGAAGAATGTCTGATGAACGGAAGTTGATACCAATAAGTATTACACATGCTCATCTGAGTTCAATGCGGATAGATTTCAATGACGAGAAGAAGTGTCTCGCTGTGTATGCTACGTTGGACTTATTGTCCTCAGATGGAGAGAAGGTAACCGAAGTAATGTTTTCTTCGGACTCATGGCAGGATAAGAAGAAGATAGAGGTATCACCCCATCTTATCTTTCCCGCTGGTGAAATGCGTACCCTATTGGAAACTACGTGTATTCGTAAGATTAATGCACGCCACCAGGAACTACCAGCGCCAAAGTACGACGACGTAATCGACGTGAAATAACAGCAAAGAAAGGAGGTGAAGAATGTCGAACTTGAAAGAGGTGCTCATAGCAAGTAATGTAGAGATGGGAGAATATCAAAAGATAGGCAAGACTAATGCTGTATTTCTGAAGGTCGAAGTAGAAGGCAAGGTGTATGAGATAGAGCTGAAGGGAAGAGAAGCGGTTAGTTTTAGGATGCTGAAGCGCATGAGCGATATGCCTGAAAAACAGGATACGGCTGTATTGTTGCGTCTCATGTTAACCCTTGGGATAGCAGAGCTGATGATTACGTTTGGGCACATGTTAAAAGAGGTAATGCCAAAAGGAGGTAATGACTAATGGAAGGAATATCCAAAGTCGGTAAAATGAGGGAGTTGTTACAAACAGGGTCGTATGCTAAAAAGGAGATGGCAGAGCTGACTGGTTTGAAAGAATCCACAGTAGGGGTACAGTTGGGATACCATCTCAAGAACCAAGGGTTCAACGTGTTCAAGGAGAAGATAGAGGGCGTGTTGAAGTACCGGATAGAATCCAAACCGGAGAAGCAGATAGACGAAGAGGCGGGTGTAGTACCGGAGGACGATATTGAGGAGCCCTCAACACAGGAGATAGCGACAGAGGAAGCTTCTGGAGATGCGCAGCCGGCTAGCGAGAAGGAATTAGATGCTTTGTTGGATGAGTAACTAGATGGCGGATACGCGGAGGCTCTGGGGATCCGCTACGGGCAGGAGAATATGGTGGGTTCGGGGTGCGCTCTACGCTAAGAGAAACAACTGGGAAAGTAACATCGTTCTCCGGCAAAGCGCATATTATATTCTATATCACCCAGACGAGGTTAAAACAAAGATGGGAACGAAGATTAAAAATCTGGCAAAATTGCTTGAGTTGGATGACCCTGAATTTGTGCAGGAAATGGAATTTGAAATGCGGAGGAAGACATGAAACAGCCAGAAAAGAAACAGATGAAGAATCAGGCTAACTTGCGCAAGGATATATCTAAGGAGCGTAGGAGGCGGGTTGAACGGCATAGACGTAGGCATGATGGTAGGACTTGGGGTTCTTTGATATAAACTTGGGGCGAGCGACTCCTCGTGATAATTGTGCAGGCAAACAGCGATGAGTTAAGTGGGTACCCTACTCGCAGGCTAACGAGAGCACTCAATAGCCGAAATCCTGCCTCGCCCCTTAGTTCTTTAACATAGCGAAGTGTGGCGGAATAGGTAGACGCAAGCGTGGGGGGCTGTGGGGTAAGCGTATGTCGTGACTTGGCAAAAGACATCGCTCCAAGATTCCCTAACCAGAGAACCCACATGCAGGGTGACTATACGAGTAGTGGAGAATATGACTCCCCTTGAGCTAGTCTCATAAAACAACTCTCGTCAAATCCCTGCCACTTCGCTAACAAGTTGTAACCTAGACACATTACGAACAGTACCCATTTATATTACAAAGGAGGCTACCGATGAAACGCTTTAACAAGCAACAGAAAAAAGTACTAGATGGGTTGTGGAAAGACGTAAAAACCGCACAGGACAAGTACCAAGAGACTATAGATTTCGTAGAAAAACAAGCCAAGCACATACTTGAGATAGATATTGAGGTGTTCCATGTTGACGGCGAGGTGGTAGGTTTTGGGGATTATGACAGGGATTATAAACTGTATCAGAAGTAAGGAGGCTACTGATGAGCAAGATTGATGCGTTGCTTGAAGCAATATGGCCTATGTGCCGAAAGAACGAGTTGTATATGGTCGATATGTTCAAGTCTGATTTAAAAGCCTCCCTCTTAAAGCATCTGTTGGGGGAGTTGCCGGAAAAGAAGAAATATTTAGTGGAAGGAAATAAGGATATTGAGTTCTGCTACAACAAAGCCCTCGCCGAAGTAACCAAGATGCTGAAAAAGGAGTTACAATGAAGCCGAAGAAGCCAGAGAAGAAATATAAAAAGTGTCGCTCTTGTGGTAAAAGTAAACCACTTGATGAATTTGTTAATTGTTGGGAATGTGACCATTATGGAAACCACTCTGCGGTTATAGCGGAGAAGGACAGTAAAATAATAACACTAAAAAGTTGCATGAAACTTGACGGAGATACTTGCCGAGCTAAAGACCGAAAAATAAAAGAACTCCAAGTCGAACTTGCCCACCTCAAGGCAAAAAGGCTAACGGTGGATGAGATAGAAACAATGCTATGGAAAGAAAATGTTCATCTTGCAACCTGGATTAATATAAATAGATTAGCCCAAGCAATACATAACGCTATGGAAAAAAAGGAGGAATAATGGGTATGGATTCAGGCACAGGCAATATTTATGAAGGCAAAGATATGAAAGATTTGTTGAGTAAGTTTAAAACAGAAGTTAGCCCCCTGATAGACAAACTTCCAAAAGAGGAACAAGAGGCAGAGCTAAAAAGGCGGTTGATTGTGTTCCCATTTCAGGTTGGGGATAATGTTGAGTTGTGCGGTATGGTGTTCAAGGTTGAAAAAATACGGAGAAACCCCGTAAATAGAGTTATGTTAAAAGGAATACCACAACCCACAGTCTAACGCTATGGAAGAAAGGAGGAGAAATGAAACTGATAACCGCTAAAGATGTTCTTGAACACAAACCTTGTACAGAATGGACGAAAAAACTCCTGAACAAAAAACTTGGGAAAGGAAAAACCTTGCTCCAAATACTTAATATGCGGAGCGTGTCGGTAGATGACCGCATTTGGTGTGTTGTGAGGTTTCTTCCAGATAAAACAAACCGTGCCTTTGCTATCTGGTGCGCTCGGCAATTCAAAACGAACACTAGGGAGATAACAAATTATATTGATACCATTGAGAAGTATTATAATGGAAAAGCTACAAAAAAAGAACTTGATGCAGCATACAGGGCAGCAAACTGGGTAGCAAACGGGGCAGCAAACTGGGCAGCATACTGGGCAGCATACAGGGTAGCATACAGGGTAACAAACGAGGCAGCATACAGGGCAGCATACTGGGCAGCATACAGGGTAGCAGACGGGACGGCAGAACGACAAAAACAGATAAAGAAGTTGAAGGAGTTTTTGGCAATACATAACGCTATGGAGGGGAAGGGGGAGAAATGATGGAAATAGCCTGTCCAAAATGTGGTGAGAAGTGTGAAGGCGAGAACGTAAGCGGTCATATCGGATTTGACAATTACGAGTGCGAGTGTGGATTTGAGTTTTGTTATGAT
>Ga0075125_10000413_pt1 | contig 19419 bp, 26 predicted proteins | sample AntAceMetag02UKN_FD_69810 | JGI IMG/M metagenome (GOLD analysis project Ga0075125, IMG submission 69810) | Saline lake microbial communities from Ace Lake, Antarctica - Antarctic Ace Lake Metagenome 02UKN | ecosystem: Environmental > Aquatic > Non-marine Saline and Alkaline > Saline | place... | reverse complement strand
CATGTCGGCGATGTTCGCGGCCGTCAGGCCGAGTTCATCGTCGAGCTCCACGGTCTGCGTGGTTTTGGTGCTGATGTCCGCCGCCGTGGTTACCTCAAACAAGATTCGATCCTGGAGCATTTACTTTGCCCCCTTTCCGGTTGTTGCCAGCCCTATGCTACGGCCAGCGGATTGCCTTGGATGTGTACGAACGGCTTCGCTCCGCCGCGGGCGAAGACCCCGGCCATGTCGTTACCGTGCCGACCGGCTTCCGCCATTGCGGCGGCTGAAGAGACTCGCGCCTGATACTCGCGTTCCTTCGCGGCCCGGGCCATGCCCTTGAGCCGGTCCGGACCATCCCGCCAGTTGTCCGCACGGATCACGATTGCCAGGACTTCTTCCCTGTTGCCATCGAGTTCCACGATCGGAGCGTTGCCCCGCTGCAGGGTGAAGAGGCGACGGCCGCCGTACGTCACATACCAGGCCCTCACCCGGCCGGACCACTCCAAACCGAGTTCCGGGCAATACTGCCTCAGTGCCTGTTCGATGTACGCCGGCGGCTGCCTCATGTCCGTTTGTTTCCTTCCTGTTGTCGGTGTTGGCCTTCAGCTCCGGGGCGTCAGTTTCGAGTCTGCCCCGGAGCCGAAAGGCGATTGAGAAACTACGCTGCTTGCGGTACAGCCGTCATGGCGCCCATCTTGCGGCAGTCGATCCCGTACAGAAGCGCCCACCAGGCAACCGTGTACTCGACCAGCGGACGTCCGGCGATCTGCTGCCAACCCGCGTCGAACAGGTTCTCCATCGCGCCCAGGTCGGCAATCTTCATATTTGTCAGGTCGGGTACGATGACCTTGTCGCGGTCACAGTCGTCTTCGCCGAACAGTTTGGTGTTGTCGATCTGCACGAACTCGTGACCATCCTCGTACGTCCCGCCCGGCGTGAACCGGACGTTCTCGCGGATTTCGTCTTTGAAGTACCGGCGCACGACTTCCGGATGCGTGAACGCCTCGGGCGCGTTGTAGCAATCGTAGAAGAACTCGCTGAACAGCTCATACCCGAAGGTCTCGCTGGTCGCGTCCTTCATAATCGCCTTGGCCCAGGCATTGGCCGCCGCGGACCGGTCCACGGTTTGGAACGTGTTGTCGTCGTCGATCACGTCCAGGATGCCGGGAAAGGTCAGATAAGGCACGTCCAGCCCGCCCAGATCGGCCGGCACGAACGTATCGTTGTCCGCAACCCCCGGGTCGCTGTCCAACGTCACCGTTCCCGTGCCCTTGTTGACCGCACTCACGGTCACGGGCTCGCCGACCTTCGCGGTACTGCGGTACACCTGCACGACCATGCCCGGCTCGAACAGCTTGGCACGGTCCTTCGCAACCGTGTTCCACAGCCCCACGTTGTCCAGCGTCACCACGTTGCCGCTGATACTGGCGGCCTTCCCCATCGCCTTGTAGCTGCCACTGGCAGTCCACAACAGCGCCCGCAGGTAGTAGGGGAAGGTGGTCGCGAGAAACTGCATCTGCCGGTCCAGAAGATTCTTCATCTTCGAGGCCCGGAGCTTGGTGCCCTTCAGTTGCTTGTGCGAGACCATGGCACTGGCGGCACTGCACTGGAGCGAAAACTCCATGTCTTCGGACGTCAGCTTGCCACCGCTCGGCGTGTACCCGAGCTCGGTCATGCCGCGCCAGCTCGACGGGAGGGCCGTCAGGAACGGAATCTTGACGTCCAGCCCCTCGATGCCTTCTGACGAACGCTCGATCCGGCTGCAGAACCAACTGCGCTTCGGGTCGAAAGCGACGTCATAGATCCGAGGCAACCACGCCTCCCTGATGATCGGACCGGAAAAGTCCGAAAACACATTCACAATGTCGGTGATGCCAACAGCCATCGTTCAATCTCCTTGGGTTAATCCCAAAGCAGGCCCTTCGCTTTCGCAATCCTTCTGGCCAGCTTGGAACCGAGAGCCTTCGCCTCCTTGTCACTTTTGGGGCGCGGCTCGTTTGATTGCATGTGAGCAGCCTCGGAAGTCCCAGCACCCACTGCCAGCGGGTGCGTTCCAGACTCCGGGGCGTCGTTCTTGGATTTCGCCACCTTGTATTGGCTGAACTGCTTCACGACCGCTTCCACGGTCGCCTCTACTTCAGCCATTCCCGCCTTGTCCGGAAGGGAGTTCAACCGCAACAGCGCCTGCGTTTCGGCCGCGGTCGCCAGTTCCTCGTCGGCATCCGCGAAGATCTCGTAGCGCGAGAGCAGATCGTCCACCGTCGACTTGGCCTGGCTCTCGTGGCGCATCGAATCAACTGCCGCCTGTGCCGACTGCTGCGAAACGGCCTCGATAAGAGCTGTCTGTTTCTTGTTGATCGCCTCAACGTCGCTCTTGTCCAGATCTTCCTGCGTGATGGTGAACGGAGAGGTGTCAAGGGCCTTGTCTTCCGGCGGCTTACCCTCTGCCGGGAACCGCTTCCCGACCGTTGTCTTCAGCCGTTCGTTCTCTGACCTCTGTATCCTCAGCTCCGCCCGCGCCGCGCTCAGTGCCTTCTTCAGGTCGCCGGCGGCACTTGCGGTCTCCGCACCTGCGGTCTCCGCACCTGCGTTCTCCGCACCTGCGTTCTCCGCACTTGCGTTCTCCGCGCCTGCGTTCTCCGCACTTGCGTTCTCCGCACTTGCGTTCTCCGCACTTGCGTTCTCCGCACTTGCGTTCTCCGCACTTGCGTTCTCCGCACCTGCGTTCTCCGCACCTGCGTTCTCCGCACTTGCGTTCTCCGCACTTGCGTTCTCCGCACCGCCTTGATTTTTCTTTGCCATGCCTTCCGTCCTTCCGTTCTTGCGCACCTCGTTACGACCGGTGCCGTCGACTGCTCATTGTGGGGAGCGAGCCCTGCGCCTCGATGCGACCGGCGCCCGTCGACTGACCGCGTTTCGCCGCGGCCGAAAGCGTCCGCCCCGGGAGGGCGGCTATTCGTCCGTATCGCTGTCCTTTTCCTCTACGTCCTTCTTCGGCACGTAGTCCTGCAGGTTGACCGGTACGTTCCGGGCCAGCAACGTCGCCACCTCGAGCAGTTGGTCTTTCTTGAGCGTCCGGAGCACGGCCAGGTCCTGGTCGGCGTACTGCCCCGTGTGCCCGAGGGTCAACTCGGGATGCAGCGCCATGATCGCCTTGGTCTTCTTCTCGGTCACGCTCGCACAGCTCAAGGGCTGGATCACAATCTCCTCACCCTTGACATGCTCCCTGATCACCTTGCCGGTCGGATTGAACACGTTGTACCGCATAACTACCTCACATTGCTCCTGTGCCTGTTCCTGTTTGCATGCCGGCTTCCGGCGCCGCCGGCATCATGGGCGCGCCTTGGCGCGCCCCACCCGACAACTCCGGAACCAAACCGGCAACCGGGTCGGTATCCATGAACGCCCCCGGAGCGGCTTGCTCCGCCTCTATATCCCTGTGCGCCTCGATATGCGCAATCATCAAGGCCTTCACGTCGTCACCCGCGTCATACCACTCCGGCCGAGCCATCGAGGCGCGGTGAGTCTCTATGTGGATATTTTGGTCTTCGTGATCAAAGGGCTTGATAGGCTCCTTGTACAGCAGCATCCGCACGTCTTCTTCCAACGCGCGCTTCTTCTGCCGCTGTGACGGGGACATGCTCCGGTTCATGCTCCCCAGCTCGATCAGCGAGAGGAACAACTCCGTGTCAGGCTTGCCCGATGCCTTGTCGATGAAGGCGCCCTTCTCGAACATCTCCCACAGCTTCGCCTCCCGCAGCGCGTGGTTCCGCGGCCGCATACTCCCCTTCTGGATCCGGATGTCGGTGTTGATGACCGCCTTGGTGAACATCAGCCCCTGGTTCGTTCGATCCCGACCCACGATCTGCACAATCCGCTCCGGGCTATACCGGGCCTTGGCGATCGCCAGGACCAGCCGGGTTTGCATTTCGTAGCACAACTCGAGCTGATCGACCTCCGCATTGGTAAGCTGCATGGACTGTTCGAGCAAGATGTCCAACTGGAACGCGGCCCGGGCCTGCGTCGGGTTCCGCCCCTGCCGAACCTCCGTCTGGCCCGTCTGATCGTTGAAGTTCATCGCGGCCCGGTTCAGCTCCGCCTCGATGCCAATCAGAGGATGCCCCTGAATGAACTGCGGCGTGAAATCGTTTGTTGCAGCATCGAGACCGATGGTTTCTCCGTACGAATCGCCGAACGCATCCTCCGGCAGCCCATCCTTGTCGTATAGCAGAAAGTTGCGGCCAACCGTGTCCCGGTTCCGCTTCTGGTCGGTCAGCAGTTCGTTCAGTCGGATCTGCGGCTCGCGCCAGCCACCGACAGGCGAGGGCGGAATCAGCCGCCCCGGAAAGACCTTCGGGAAGTACGGAATGATCCCCATCGTGATGTTGTAGTTGTCGCCGGGGTCGACGCTGCGGGCTTCCTTCACGTACGGCAGCGATTCGTCTTTCAGAATCTCACCGCCCACGCTCAGCACATAGCGGCCATCCGGATGCGTCCTGGTGGGCCGCTCGAACCACTGCAGAATCAGATACCGCTTCTCGTCAGTCTTCGGAATCGCCGACAGCCCGAAGTCGGCCGACACAAACCGATTGATCCGTTCCAGTGCCTCCCGGTTGACCCCCTTCCCGTCGATGGGTTGGAGCGCTTCCTCGGGCTCATCCATGTCCAAGTTGGCGTCGAGCCAATCGTAGGTCACCACGTCTGCGGTCAGGATCCCCTCCACCTTGTCCCACGTACTCACGTCCAGCGGAAAAAGGTAGGTTTGCAAGGGATTGTAGAATTCGAAGGCCACGTCGGCCGGGTAGTCGCTCACTTCCCGTTCCAGCACGAAGGTCAGACCGCCCCCCGAACCTTCGACCGGCTTGTCGCTCATCTCGAACGTCTTGCGCACACCGGGGCTCCGCCGATTCTGCTTCCACAGAGGAGCCACGTATCCAACCCCCGCCACGGCGGCCCAGGAAACCTGACACTGCCGGGCTTGGCGCCAGCCATTGTTGCTTTCCCAGTAGTCGCACATCGCCGAAGCCGCGGCCGCCGACTCGGCATCCCGCAACTCGGCCCCGCCCTCGAAGCACGTGATAACCGGCTTTTCCTTGAACTTCTCGTGGAACCACCGATGAAACGCGTTTTCCATCCGGTTATCGGTTTCCCGCCGTTCCCCGCTGTCGTTGCCCACCGGCAGAAGCCCTTTGCTCCAGCTATACTCGATCCACTGGTTCCCGCTCAGGAACGCCAGACTCATTTCCGCGTCCGCCACGATCTTGCGGTACCGCTCGTTGGCTTGCTGGTACTTGACTTCCAGGTCCTCGACCAGCAGCGCGTTCTTTGTCGTGTTATCCGGATCCGGTCTCATGCGTCAATCTTCCCGACCCGTTCGTGTTCGCTTTTCGTTCTGTCGTCCACGCTTTCCCGCTTCGCCAACTTCCGGCCGATCCGCGGCGCCACCCCGCCGAACAGCTTCACAACCACGGCGGCTTCCACCAGTGCCAACAGCACCAGACAAACGAAACCGGCTATCTTGATCAGCTCGTCCATCCTACCGCTCCGTTACCGTGCGCCGCCCATTCCAGAACAGCGGCCCTACGCGTCCAGGCCGGCTTTGCGGCTTCGGCGCGCGATACCCGTGGGCGCGCATGCGACTCACGCTCATCAGCCTTCTGTCGCGCCAGACCGTTTGTTTGGGCAATTCATATGACATGCGCCTACTTGCCTTTCTTTAGTGACATCAGGCCGCGACCCGGCCCGGGTGGCCTTTCGGTTTCTTCTTCTTTTTCTCCGCGAAGTACTTCGCGGCTGCCTGGCGCCGCGCAATCGCTTCCGGGTGGCACAACGATTCTTTGTCCGGCAGCAGGTTCTCCGGCTCCGGTACCGGCACCAACTTCAACTCCGGGAAGCGGCAGACCCTCTTGTCATCCAACTCGCTGAGCGCGTCCAGGCCGTCGTCAACCGAGCTGCCCGGATGGCGCTCGAATTCGATCATCAGCTCGCGCAGATGAGGCAGATCCTCGTCGAACCAGATCTGGCCGGCCTGCAGCCGGGGCTGAAGACTGGCCGTGATACGCGCCTTCTTCTCCCGCTTCCGAAGGCGGTAGTTGTAAAATTTGACCGGCGAGAGGCCCTTCTCCTTGCGTTCCTTGTTTCTGTCCGCAACGAAGGACATGAGGGTTGTCTCGAGCACGGCGTTCTGACGAACCACGAAATCCGGATGCCACTTGTCCCACTGCCGGCAGACTTCGTTCAAAAAGTCGCTCGGCGACATCTTCTCTCGGATGTAGTCGATAACCCCGATGTCTTTGTTGCTGTCGAGCGCCACCGTCAAGATCGCGATGTTGTCGCTGCTGGCCTTGCCGGCTACCGCGGCATCGATCAGGATCACCCGACGCAAGGCCAGCTTGCCCTCTTTCGCGAGGCTGGACAGGCGCGCGTAGCGGTCTCGCCGCCCAAGCCATTCTCTCCTGAACCCCATCCCCTCGCGTCTCGGCGACAGCATGTGCTGACAACTGAACACGTAGAGCCCGACGTCCTCTTCGTCCCCCGCGTCGGTGGCCGTGGCCCGGCCGTAGTAGTAGCGCAGAGGAAGGTTCTCCGGGAACAGAGCCCGGCCGCTCGGGAGGATGCCGGACACAACCACGCAGTGAAACATCGGATTGTTCCGCAGCGTGTCCGTCGGATCGTCGTATGAGAAGCGCGTGCCGGTGTAGCAGACGATACCGGTACCGGGGGAGGCGAGCAGATCCTCAAGCAACTGCATCTGCTCTTTGACCTGTGCCGCCTTTTCCCTGTCCGAAACCGTATCCTTGTCCCAAAGGTCATCCGCCCAGATCTCGTCATAGTGCTGGCTGGTCTTGCTCCCCGTCAAGCCGGATGCAACCAGCGTACCGTCCTCTTGGACCGCCTGCGAAGCCGGGCACTTCCACCAGGCGCCGGAACCCCGCTGTTTGGCCGTCTTGATCGCGAACTCCGGGAACAACTCCGGAAGCCGCTTCCGCTTGTCCGGGGCAGTGTCGGGCGTGCTGGGGGTGAAGTGGTTCTTGATCTCTTCGAGCTTCTTGGAGATGTTCGTCTCGTTGTTGCTCTTCAGCAGAATACTCACCTCCGGGTCTTGCAGAACGCGCTGCACGGCCCGGCCTATCGTCATCACCGTCGACTTGTACGAGTCCCGCGGGAATTCCCTCAAGCCCCGATACCCCGGCGGCAGGTTTTCGACCGAGCTGGCCATGAACCGGTGCAAGTGGAAGTTCAGCCGATCATACCCGAGGATGTACTTGGCTAGGTAGTACAGGTCCTTCTTGCACAGCGCCCGCTCGAACTCGACGATTGCCGCGAATTCCGGCACTGCCCCTTTACGCATTTCGACGTACGCGCTTTGTTGCGCGGCCAGACTCCGCAGGTAATGACGCTCGCACACAGCCGAAATCCGCATTAGGCGCCGTTCGTCGACGATCTCGTTGAAGTGAATTGTCACGGTGCGTTTGTGCGACTGGTACACGTACACCGGATCCCAGCACTCACAGATGGACCGCGGTGTCCACTCGGCCACGAAGGCCGCGAGATCCGCGTCCGTGATCGAGGCTGGCCCGTTTGGTTGTGTTTTCGCTGCGACCATGTTGCTTCCTGAAAAGCAAAAGGGGCCATGTAGCTGTGGCCGCCACATAGCCCCCGGGGGAACCCGACAGACAGGTTGATCAGACCCGCCCGCTTCTGCAAAATTTCAAAATTTTCTGAGAGCTCCTACGCGTTACTCTGACTGGACCGTCCCCGGTGCAAAATGCACGGGGAGAGAGCCCCTGACTCTAACGATGGGTGCCGGCCCGCGAGCCGCCGCGGCCCCGTACCCCCCCCCTCTCGATTTCGGCTGCCAGCAGGGGGGCGGGGGAGGGGGGCGCGACGCCCACTGTGTCCCGGAAAGGGCGGACGTCCGACCGGTAATCCAGGACACAATTTAGGACACACTACACTGGTTTTGAGGCTACCGCTACGGCCTTCTGAGCCGTGGGAGTGCGGCGCCTTGCTCGGAAACCCCCGCGGTTTGACCAGTTTTGTTAGCCGGTTTCGCTCGATTTTCGTACTGCTATCCATTAGGCGTCGCCCTCCCCGCGTTCCTCGCATCCAGGGGTGTAGACACCCTCCGAACCGCCTTCGTCCGCTCCCTCCGGAGCCGTCTCGCCGCCGCCTGGCGCATCGTGCCCGGTTCCCTGCTCCCAGCCCGGCCGAAGCGTGCCCCCGATCCGCTCAAGCTGCTCTGATCGCAGCCTCTCGACGAAGGCGGCTGCCGCCGCCTCGCCGTCCGGATCCGGAACAAACCCCTCGCTGACAAAGGCCTCGACCGACCCTCCGCCCTTCGGGTTGATCTTCATCCCCATCGTGCGATGGTTGCCGGCGTCCAGGCCGGCGCGGCGCAGTGCCACGGTCGCCAGCCATTGCTCCCAGGACTCAAGCTTGGTCTTGCGGCCGCTCAGCAGGTCGGCCGCAAGCTTCTCGGCCAGCATGCCGATACTGTTGGCCAGGCGCACGAAGCCGATTCCGCAGACCCGCTGCGCTACCTCCCCCATTGCCATCTGCACGGTTGTGTCGTTCAGCCAACGGTACGCCTGGCGTCGGGACGTGCCGGCCTTCTCCGCCAGCTCCGCCATCGACGTCTTCTGCGGATCCGCCAGCAGGTACACAACCACGAACCGGACTTGCGTCGCCGACAGCTCCTTGAGCTTCTTGCAGGACGTCAGGGCCTCGTGCTCGACAGCAACGAGTTCCATGTCCGCTTCCGCTGCCAGGTCAGGCAGTAGTAGCTGCTGGGTCTGCACGCCTCGTCTCCACGTTCCGGGCTCTGCGTACGGCTTCCAACGTCTCTCGGTCTCGGGCCAGCCGGGAGGTGTCGCGTCGCGACAGCCCGGACTCCACCGCGATCGCCGCCAGTGACGGCCGGCCGGTGCCGGCGGCAAGCTTCAGCCAAGCCGACACAAACCGCGTCCGCAGCGACGGCGCCAGGCCTCGGACCTGGGCCAACTGCGGGATGTAGGGTTGCTCAGCAGGGCTCATCGAAAGCCACCTCCGCGACTACAGCTTGAAAAGGATACTGGCAACACCCTATATTTCCGCAACCCCAAATGCAAGTGGAGTCGTAACGTGGGAATCCGCAAATCCTAAAACAAAGAATATATAAACTGTTGATGATGTGTTCGGAGCGCGGCGCGATAAATAAGGAACGCGCACGTGCGAGGGACAAAAAGGACTACTGGCCGGCATTCCCGGCTAGTAGAAGCTACTGGCCGGCATTCCCGGCCAGTAGAGCGGGCTACCGGCCGTTATTCCCGGCTAGTAGAATTCCACTGGCCGTTAATCCCGGCCAGTAGCTTCTACTAGCCGGGAATGCCGGCCAGTAGAAAAAGGTGAGAAAGTTCCCCAACACCCCGAAAACAGGAGGCAGATCACGTGAAAGCATCAAAGATTGAAGGCGAGCAAAACGCCGGACAGCCCGCAGCAAGCTCGGAAGGGGGATGGCCCTCCAGGACCCCGCCGACGGCAGTAAAAGAGACGAAGGCTCGGCTTAAACTCGTGATTGAGACGACCCTTGTTGAGCACGAAATGCACGGGGACAAGGCTCAGTTGTGGATCACGATTGAGCACTGGGACCTTAACGGGGACCACATAGCAACGACAAGGGGCACACCCGGCCCTGTGGGCACGATAGGTTGCCATTGAGGCGCGTCCGAGCCTACGGCGAGAAATCAACGAAATCCATGCCAAGAAGCTTTGCCTTGTTCTCTCCGATGTCCGCGCTTTCCGAATGGAGTCCTGAGAGGAAGCGTCAACGCCCCACCTATCCAGTAGGCGCAGTATGCGCCGAGTCATAGGCTGAGTGCCCCGCTCAAGTTTCGAAACGGTGGTCTGCGAGAGGCCGACACGCGAAGCCATTTGCGGTTGACTCAACTTTAGTTGCACGCGTGCTTTACGCAGCACTAAACCGATGTCTTTATCAGTCATAGTCTCTACCTCATTGGTTTAGTGGAAAATAACCCCTTCGCGAAAAAAAGTCAATAAATGGGCCTGGCGCGTCTTGACGAACGCTTTCTAAATAGATAGTGTTAGCACGAACCAAGGAGCGACTCTATGCGTACGCCAGTGAATCAGAATCCGAAGGCCACCCGCCTGAAGCGCGCCAGGTTGGCCACGGGGATCACCCAACAAGAATTTGCGGACCTCCTGGGCGTAGACCGCCAGTCGGTTTCCTACTACGAGCGGCGTGGGATCACGAAGATCGGCGTCGCGAAGCGTTACGCCGGCGCGTTGACGGTCGCGCAACTCAACGGCGCCGGCGAAGGTCCGCAAGTCGACCCCCTGGAGCTATTGGAGATCTGACATCAATGACGAATAGACAGCCTGAACTCGACCTTGCGGGCACGACGGTGGAAAGCCACTGGAACCGCCTTGCTCGCGAGGAAGCCAAGAACTGGACTGAGGATGCCAAGTGCATCGGTTGGCTGTGTCCGAATTCTGACTGGCGGAATCACAAACAGTGGTGGGACGGGTTACCGGAGTACGAACGCGTGGGCTATCTGAATGCCTGGCGCTCCCGACGCCGCGGCGAAACCTACACTCAAGTCAGAGACCACTTAAACAGCCGCTACGAGGACAACAAGGCATTCGCCGCGGCGTTGGCCGTCCTTATCCGGAACGCGGCCAAGCGAGGCGAGCCGATGCCGATACAGCCCGCGCCGGGCTTCGCGTACATCGTCGATTGGGCGTGCGAACTGGCGGGCGTTCTGGTCATTGAGGCAAGAGACACGGAAAAAAGGGAGGGCGCCGCCGGATGAACTTGCTCGTAGTAGTTACCGAGTCCCACCTGTTCGGCGTTTTCACACAACGGCTCAAGTTGTGGGAGGTCCTGGAGCAGATTGAAGGCAAGAAGCCCCCGGAAGCACTCCTGGTCTCCCAGGACGTCGGCCGGATCAAGGGGGCGGCCGGCAAGCGTTTCGCACGGTGCACCTACGCGACCTTGTGCCGAACGCTCAAGGAAGACGAGATGGCCCACCTCCACAGTTTCGACACCCACGAATTCCGGTACCGGATCTTCGTGACCGGCACAAACGAAGTCTGTGACTCTCATTTCTACAGCAAGCCAACGAAGCGAAAGGCAACACTCATGTGGATCACCGTAGAACAAGCCGAAGAGTTGGGCCGAACGCCCCTGGTCCTCTACGCACGGGTACGGGCGAAAATCGACAAAACCGGCGACGCCACCTTCACGCCGGCGGAACTCGGCCTGGCGCCGCGCACGGTACGAACCTGCATCGCCGAACTGAGGGCAAAGGGCATGGCCAAATTCATCAAACCGCGCCGCGCGTCCGCCCCGTACCGAATGATCCTCCCCGTTGCCGATAACCATGGCGCTTCGGAAGCCTGAGCAATTCCCAGCAGAGCCTGAGATAAGTAACACAAATGCCGTGGATAACACCCCAACAAATAGAGACCGCAAGCCGGACGGCGCTACTTCTGTACGCACGGGTACTGGCGAAAATTGCCAAAACCAACGACGCCGCCTTCACGCCGACGGACATCGGCATGACGCCGCGGACGGTTCGAACCTGCGTCGCGGAACTGAGGGCAAAGGGCATGGCCGAATTCACCAAACCGCGCCGGGCCGATGCGCCCTACACGATGATCCTACCCACGCCCTCGGTCGAGACCGAAGCCGCCGAATGGATGGCAGGCGAGTGCGGGAGCAACGCCACACGGGTGTACCCGACACTCTCCACCAACGTGTACGTCGGCTTCCGCGAGGAGTACCCGAAGCTCGGCCGGAAAGACTTCGAAGAACGCCTCAAGCGCGCCATGCAATCCGCGGTGCTGGCCAGCGTCACGCCGGCTGGACTCATGGATTGGCTTACCCGGGGCATGCAGCGCCCCAGGCCGGAAGCCGGATCCGCCGACCCGGAATCGTCAGGCAACCCCCAATGGGACAACGCAATGGACCGTGCGGGCGAACAAAGCCCCGACGCAACACTCCTGGAGTAAAGCCTTGAACAGTCCCGACGCATGGACAGAAGATCTGCTCAAAGGGCCGCATCTGGAGATGACCGTACTGGCGACGATCATGCACGCACCCGGCCGCGGCGCCCCGCTGGCCATCCAGCACCTGGCCCGGACCTGGTCCGCCGCCTTCGTCTCGACGCCGGAGATTTCCGAGATCGCCGCGGCCATCCGCGCGCTCTACGATGACGGCCGGCTCGCCGACTGGGGTGCGGTCAAGAGCCGTCTGGTCGCCGAAGCGAACCAACGCGCCCTCGAGGCGCTGCCGACACTGCGTCCCTACACCGAAGATCCGGACTTCCTGGGCCAGCGCTGCGAGGAGCTGCTCGACCTGGTGCAACTGCGCAACCTGGGACGCATCGCGCGGGAGATCCAGGACGGTCTCGGCCGGGGCGTGGTCGACGTGGCCGACTTCGTGGACGCCATCCACGGCCGTATCTCCGAGGCCAGCGCCAGCAAGCTCCGCATGGAAACCGTTGGGCAACTGGCCGAGAAGAACTGGAACGACTTCCTGGTCCAGCGGGAGAATCCCGAGACGCTGACCGGCATCCCGACCGGCTTCCCCCGGATCGACGCCGCTACCCACGGCCTGCAACTGGGCAAACCCTACGTTATCGGCGCCAGGCCAAGCCACGGCAAGACGGCCCTGGCCTGCAACATGGCCGACACCGCGGCCTCCCATGACCGCCCCGTTCTGATCTTCGCCCACGAGATGGACGCGCAGGACTACAGCCTCCGGATCGCGGCCGCCCGCGCTAACATCGACTACAACAACGTGCTGCGCGGAACCCTCAACATCCCGACCACGGACCGCTTCATGACCGCAGTGGAAGAAATCAAACAACTGCCCATCCACATCTGCGACGACACGCGCGCCACCCCGCGCCAATGCCAGGCAGCGGCCCACGCCCTGGCTCACACCCACGGGCCGGGACTGCTCATCGTCGACCACCTGCAGCTCGAGCGCATCCCCGGCTTCCGCGGTACCCGCACCGACGAACTGGCCATGATCAGCCAGATTTGGTTGCATACCGTTAAAAGCAGCCGCCATGCCGGCCTGCTGCTCAGCCAGCTCAACCGCGATGCCGCCGGCAAAGCGCCCAAGCTCTGCGAACTGCGCGAGTCCGGAGCGATCGAGCAAGACGCGCACGGAGCCATGCTCCTGTGGCGCCCGGGCCTGGACAAAGAAGACAAACCCGCCAACCAAGGCCAACTGATGCTGGCCAAGAACCGCAACGGCCCGCTCACAGCTCAGCTTCTCCACTTCACCGGGTACTGCATGAAGTTCGTGCCCTGGGACAGCACCGCGCACACTGCCCGGACACGCCGCGAGATGGAAGACGGGGAACGGGGCGCCATCACCGGGCAGCGGGGCGTCCAGGAGGATGAAGAGGAAATATGATCACCAACGTCCCCGAAATCATCGCCGCGGTCGACATCGTCGACGTCATCGGACGTCGCGTGGCGCTGAAGGCATCCGGCCGGAGCTGGAAGGGCAAGTGTCCGTTCCACGCCGGCGGCAACGAGAAGAAGCCGAGCTTCTCGGTCACCCCCGACAAGAACCTTTGGTACTGCTTCAGTTGCCAAGCCGGCGGGGATCCGGTCCGGTTCCTCCAGGAATTCGAAAACCTCGATTTCCGGGAAGCCGTCGAGCTGCTCGCCTCCGAAGCCGGGGTCATGGTCCGTTACGAAGGCGGGGCCGAACACGCCGAGACCGGCATCCGGCGCCAGGACCTCTACGCCGCCTGCGCCACGGCCGCCGATCACTACGCCGCCATGCTGACGAAGGAACGCAACGCCTCCGCCCTGGAGTACGCCCGTTCCCGCGGCTTCGCCGACGCACTGATCCGGGACTGGCAGCTTGGCTACGCCCAGGGCAATGCCGTTTCCGAATGCGGGGTCGACCCGGACGTACTCGTTGCCGCCGGCGTCCTCCGCCGCCCGCGCGAGGATTCCAAAGACCAGTCGCTGAAAGATCCCCTGCGCGGGCGCCTGATCATCCCGCTGCATGACGCCACCGGCCGCGTGGTCGGCTTCACCGGCCGCCTGCTGCCGTCTCAATCGCCTTTCGGCTCCGAGGAACATAGCGACTCGGCGCCGGCAATTCAAGACTCCCGGCCCAAGTACATCAACACCGGCGAGACCCCGATCTTCCGCAAAGGCGAGCTGCTCTTCGGCTACCACCTGGCCACGGGCATCGCCCGCGAGACCGGCAAGCCCCCCGTCCTGGTCGAAGGCCAACTCAAGGCCATCGCGGCCCAGACCGCGGGCTATCCGGCCGTGGCTCCGGGAGGGACGGCCCTCACCGATCGGCAGATGGTTTTATTGCGCCGTTTCGGCCAGGATGCGGTTGCCCTGGCCCTGGATCCGGATGCCGCCGGCGTCAAGGCTTGCCGCGAAGCCGCCGGCCGCCTGCAGGCCGCGGACGTGGATGTCCGTTTTCTCTCGCTGGACGTCCCCGAGGGCGCTCCTGAAGGCGCGCGCGATCCCGACGATCTACTGGCCGCGGGCCTCCCGATCCACTACACCACGGTCGACCTGGTCACGTGGGGGCTGGCCAATCTCTGCACCGAGTCGGCCGACACAGTCCCCTGGGCAAAGCAGATCACCGACTCCCTTCTCCCCCTGATCCTGGCCCACCCGAACCGCGCCGTCCAGCACACCCAACTGAAACAGCTCTCGGCCGAGACGGGCATCCCGGTCCAGGACCTGCGGACATCGCACGTGGCGCCCCAACGTCGACCGACGCCAACGGACTCCGCCCCGGCCGTCGACATCGATACGGCCATGACCACGCGCAGCTACCTCTGTGCCGTGGTCATGCAACTGGACTTCACCGACAAATCCGGGACCTGGTCCCAAGAGATCGACTGGCTGCACCTGCCGGCCGCCACGCTCCGAGCCCTGCGCACGATCGGCGCGATACGTGAATACGCAGCCGACAACACCATACCCATGTCCAGCGCCATCGAGCAGGCCCCGGTCGACGACAAACAGCGCGCCTACCTCCGCCACTGGGAAGCCTGCGAACTGCCGGCGCCCCCCGGCATCGGAGCCGTCCAACTACTCAGCGAGCGCATCGGAGCCGAAGAACGTCTGCGACGTTCGCAATCCGGGGAGGTGGCAGCGTGAACCCGTTTAACAATCGATACTGGAAATATGGATGGCATGAAACCGAGTGGCCGGGCTGGATGCACGACGGTCCCTGTCGTTTCGAGTACCGACAGCGCAACCAGGAACACGCATGGCTGACCCGCAAGCCCGCCGCGATCATCAGCCCACTAAAGGACCACATGTACCACGCGACAGTCTACACCTGGGATGGCGAGACCTTCGCCACGGAAAAAGTGGGACGGTTTGAATGTCTACCCGAAGCCATCCGCATCGCCACGAACGCCGTCGACCGGCCTGCGCAATTGGTGCTGGGCCTGTAGCGGGGAGTGAGACGCATGGAATGGAACAATTGGCAACAGATTCGCAAGGCCTACCCCCTGACGGCCAGGATCGTCGGGCCGGCGCCGAACCTGGACATCAAGCCCGGGGACAGCTTCGCCTACGCCCGGTCACTGCCGGCCGGGGTCGAGGTCCTGCTGTGGGCCGAGGAGCCGCAACTGCTCCCCAAGCACTGCTGCGAGGTGTCTCAATCGCCTTTCGGCTCAGACCGGAATATGCCGGCGAAGACCGCCACTGCCAGTCCCCACGTCTCGAACCGCAACGCCTGGGAAGGGGTGCTGTCTCCCTCGTCTCCCTCGCCTTCCGACCGTCAGCGCAGCACAGCGGAGCAAAGCAAGGAGTAGATCCCATGAAGAAGCTCAAACGAAGCCAACTGCCCCCGCCCGTTGTGCCGCTGCTCGTTCCGGGCAAACCCCGCTGGCGGGTCTTCCGTTGGCACCGGATCGCGCTGCTCAAAGCAAACGGGAGCCTACGATGAGCAAAAATTATTGGCTGACACCGCCTGACCTGTACGCCCGGCTGAATGATGAGTTTCACTTCAACTTCGACCCGTGCCCATATCCACGTCCGGCGGACTACAACAGCCTGGCGATTCCTTGGGGGACCGCAAATTACGTCAACCCGCCGTTCCTCAAGTTGGACGCTCCGCATGGTGGGCCGGCCGCGTTCGCTCGGAAGGCAATTGCGGAGCGGGACGCAGGCAAGACAAGCGTGCTTGTGCTGCCGATCCCGTGGTCGATTCACTTGCTGATGGCGGCCGGGGCCGAGATTAGGTACGGCGGACAGATACGATGGCTTGAGGCGGACACGAAAAAACCATGCAAACGCAACGCCCCGCAGGTGATTGCGATCCTCAAGCCCGGACACTTAACATGAACATTACCCTCGACATCGAATTCGGCCCGGCCAACGACATGCTCTGCACGGCCCTGCGCCAGGCGAGCATACTCCGCGGAATCCGCCGCAAACGCGGCCGAAGCGGATCCGGGATCTCGCCCCGACTCGAGGAAGACATCCGGAACATGGACCGGATCGTCGCACACCTGCGCAAAATCCGCAGGCAGATAGAGAACCCGTACATCAAGGAGCTGCAATCATGAAAAAATCGCGCAATCCGATTCGGGACATTTGGTGGGGCACGGTCCTAGGCGGATGCTGCGGAATCTGGTGTTCCCTCGACGTCACTCGCAAGAGCTGTATCGAGCTGCTTGAGCAACGCGAACGGCGACCATGGAAGGACCTCCGTAAGGCAGGCTGGCGGACCGTAAAACTCCAAGTGCGCGAACTGAGTCGATCCTGATGACAACTTTCCAGACAACTAAGGAGCCACGACCATGACCGAACCCACCCTCACCCCCGAAGAACAACTGCGCGAGACACGCCAACTCCTGGCCCTGGCCGACATGAAACTCGAGAAGCTCATCGGCCACAAGTGGGCACGCCGCGAGGGCCTCGCCCAGTGGCGTTGTGTCTACTGCGGCAAGGAGTCCGACGTCCAGATCAAGGCCCGACTCGACCCCTGTCCCCTCGGCCCCCACGAACGCCTGGTCCGGACCTGCGAAGGTCTCCGCCTGGCCCTGCACGGCGAAGACGGCCGCCCCGTCTGTCCGGACTGCGGGGAGATCTGCGTCAAGACGCACGTCGAGATGCCCGAAAACGACGGCTCGCACTGGTGGTTTACCGGTTGGGTTTGCGAATGCACGCACTCCCCCTTTTCCGACCCCGACCCCGACCCGGAAGCCGCTACCACCCCCGAAGACGCGCCCGAACAACAGAAAGAAGGATGAACCCATGAAGTGCTTTTTCCACAGTGCAGACCTCGACGGCAAGTGCAGCGGCGCCATCGTCCGGCGCAACTTTCCGGACTGCGAGATGATCGGCATCAACTACGGCGACGAATTCCCCTGGGCCGCGATCGCGGTCGGCGAGAAAGTCTTCATGGTCGACTTCTGCCTGCAACCGTTCGAGGACATGCTGCAACTCAGAAATCAGGCAGAGTTGGTCTGGATAGATCACCACAAGACATCCATCGAAGAGAGTCATGGCCACGGACGGTTCGCCGGCACGCGCTGCGTCGGCATAGCCGCTTGCGAGTTGACGTGGGAGTATTTCCACCCCCATAACCTGATGCCCCGAGCGGTGCGGCTCTTAGGCCGCTATGACGTGTGGGACCACGAGGATTTGGACACACTGCCTTTCCAGATGGGCATGCGAACGATCGGGGACACCGGCCCGGATGCGCAGGTGTGGGACCAACTGCTTGATCGGCACGCCAGCGAGGCGGCAATCCATAATTTCGGGCAGAAAGGGTCCACAATCATGGCTTACAAGGCCCAGTCCGACCGCGCCCGGTGCAACGTCGCGGCATTCGAGACCGAACTCGACGGACTTCGGTGCATCGCCCTCAACTCCGCCCTTTGCAACAGCCAAACCTTCGCGAGCGTGTGGGATCCGGACCGGTTCGACGCCATGCTGGCGTTCTACTGGACCGCCAAAGGCTTCTGGACCGTGTCCCTGTACGTCGATGATCGTGACGACGTCGACGTGTCGGTAGTGGCAAAGGCCCACGGGGGTGGGGGACACAAGGAGGCTGCGGGATTCCAGTGCGCCGAGTTGCCGTTCGATCTGCGCCAACGGGCGGAACAGTAAACACACGAAAGGACAAACGCCATGCCTATCAAAACCATCCCCATTGCCGACATCCACCTGGACCGCTTCTGCGAAGAGCTCAGCGTCCAGGTGGGGAACACCGGGGGATCCGGGAACAGTTCCGGACAGAACAAGAGCAAGACGCTTGCCGAGAAGGTGGAAGCCCTGGAACAACGTCGGCAAAAATGGATTGTCAAGCGCCTGCAGGGGTTTTGCGAGGGCGAAGGGGAGGCGCGCCCCGCACGGCCGGATCTGGCGGTCGTGGCGGCGGTCGTATGCGCCTTCGGGGTGGATTGCGCAAGCGACAAGGATTTTGGAGCGGGCTGGAGATCGGACTGGGACCGCCTGGGAAAGTGGCACCTGCAGCCCGAGGGTGATCTCCTGGACGCGCTCTGGGATGCGTGTTTGACGCAGTTAGCCGACCGCTTGAAACGCCTCCTCTTTACCGACCGCCCCACCAAGCCCGAAGCAAAGGCCCTGAAGTGGCTTTGCATCACCCTCGGATATGACCACAAAGACTGGCGCCGCCAGTCGTTCAAGGCCCTTCCCGAGCCGAAGTGCTGGGCGAAGCAGCGCGAGAAAGAGAAGCAGACGAAGACCGACAAGAAGGGGGCAGACGCATGAAGATCTACATCGCAGCCAGTTGGCGTCACCAGCACGCCGTCGAGATGCTAACGGCCCTGCTCCGAACCCGCGGCCACAATGTCGTGTCCTTCGTCGAGAAGGTCACCCATGTCGAGGACGAGGTGCGCCAGGGAAATTACGCCAACGTCACGGATTGGATATGGAGCCCCGACGGCCTCGAAAAATTTGAGTTCGACGTGAACGGCGCTACGAAATCCGACCTTGTCGTGTATCTCGGGCCTTCCGGCACAGATGCGTGGGCCGAGGTGGGGGCCGCCTGGGCCTGCGATGTCCCGGTCCTGGGACTGTGGGCCAAGGGAGAACCAGCCGGCCTCATGCGCCGCATGGTCGACTGGAAAGACGACTACCGCGAACTGCTCGCGTGTGTGTGCCAGATGGCAAACCCTCAAACGGCTGTGCCCAACAGACGGAAGGAACGACGACAGCCATGACCTACTACTGCTGGATGCCGAAAAGAGAGCTCGAATCCTACGGCCACGAGTACGGCGGGGGATCCCCGAAGGCTGCGGCCGCATTGCATGCCGAACACCTGTTCTACATGCACGGCGGCTGGGAAACCCCCGACATATTTGACAACACCATCCGCGTCCGGATCTCCGAAGGCGACCCGCAAGACTTCACCATCTCGATGCATACCGAGCCGGTCTTCACGGCAAACCTGCA
>Ga0075125_10000410_pt1 | contig 19460 bp, 32 predicted proteins | sample AntAceMetag02UKN_FD_69810 | JGI IMG/M metagenome (GOLD analysis project Ga0075125, IMG submission 69810) | Saline lake microbial communities from Ace Lake, Antarctica - Antarctic Ace Lake Metagenome 02UKN | ecosystem: Environmental > Aquatic > Non-marine Saline and Alkaline > Saline | place... | reverse complement strand
TTACGCATGTGCAAAAGTTATGGGGTATCATTTAGTAAAATTGTATAGAAAAGCTTACGGGATATTTGCTTGTAACGGGATATTGTTCAACCACGAAAGTGAACGTAGAAGCGATAATTTCGTAACTAAAAAAGTTACTAAAGCTGTTGCCAGAATAAAGTTAGGGTTACAAACAGAACTTGAACTTGGAAATTTAGACGCACAAAGAGATTGGGGGTATGCTTTAGAATATATGGAAGCTGCTTGGATGATGTTACAACAAGATAAACCGGGAGATTTTGTTATTGCAACTAACGAAACTCATTCAGTTAAAGAGTTTGTTGAAGAAGCATTTAACTGTGTAGGTTTAACTTGGGAGTCATATGTCAAATTTAATAAAGATTTTATACGACCTGCAGAAGTTAACATATTACAAGGAAATTATGATCTTGCTAAAAAGACATTCGGATGGACACCAAAAATAAAATTTAAAGAACTGATAAAACTTATGGTAAATCATGATTTAAAGAACGAAAAATGATGTACGATAGAAGATTAGTTGAACAACTTAAACATGCACGATTGCCACCTAAACAAATACAAAAATATGAGGTTGAAAAGACAATCATTATTATTGTTTTGATAATAATATTTAGTTTAATAATAAAGGTGATAACATAATGAAAACAAGTTCAAAGGAATTAGGAAACAGGTACGAAAGAAAAATACTTGAATATTTTAGAAGAGTTGATCTTGACTCATTCAGAAATGTAGGGTCTGGTGCAACTAAAGTAAAAAAGGCAGATATATACTGTCCAAAACTAAAGTTTTTTATAGAATGTAAACATCGTAAGCAATTAAGTAGAAAAGAACTGATAGATATTTGGGATGATACTGTCATAAAAGCCGATAAAGAAGAATTGTGTCCACTCTTAATATTCAAACATAAAGGAATACAATATGATATAGTGATGTTTTTCCTACAAGGATCAACAGTCATGACGTTCCTGGAAGATTTCCTAAAAAAATGTCATTATGTGGGTGATGCAAATGTCATACCTGAAAATAACGAAAAACAAGAGGATGATTCATGTGATAGACCAAGACAAGAAAAAAGTTAATACAGATTTAGTAGTTGAATCACTTCGTAATCATATTAATACTTTAGAAGAAAAAAATGCCACACTCAACGAACAAATAGAAACTAACGATAAAAAGATTGAAGATTTAAAAAAAGAAATTCAAAACCTTACCAATTAAAAAAGGTAAGTAGAGGGTCAACACGTTGTTTTTAGGGTGTTGGGGGTGGTAAAAACAATTAAAGAAAGAATTGTTGACCCCCCAGATTACCATGAATAAAAAGTATAAAGTCACAATTATATTTAAATTATAGGTTACTACTTAAAAACACAAAGTATTTAAATCAGTATAAATTACAAAAAGAAAAAGGGGTGTATCATGGATTGTGAGTTTCCTAACTGTACAGAGAAAGAAACTAGGCCAATCATAAAAGTTGGAGACTACGAATTAGTTTATTGTGTGAAACATTCAGAATTAGTAGCTTCACTATATAGTACATGGGTACAACAACTTATAGATTTCTTTGATAAACCTAAAATGTTAGAAAGTCATGGCTTACTAAGAAATACAACCCCAAAATTTAAAGAATATATGTTTGATTGTATTATTGATTTAAATAAAACATATACAAAACGAAAAAAGAAATTTAAATTTTTAGATACTGACGAAGTTGAAGGTATCTGTGCCATTAATGGTTGTCAAAATACAAAAGTACGTTATTGTTTTTCTTTAGGTAAATTAGATTTTTATTATTGTTTTAAACATTGGGATAAGGATGGTGAACGTATTTTTTCTACATTAAATAGTACAGTAAAAGGAAGTCAAAATCTTGTAGGTTTAGAAATGTGGGAAAAGATAAATTCTATTAAAAAAACTATTTCTAACATGACAGAATTTAATGAAGATTCAAAAATATTTATACAAAATATTAAAAGATATATTGATGAAGAAGAAGAACTTTATGAAAAAAATAAAGATAATCCAGAAAATATAAGAGGTGAAATTAGATGGCGAAAGTACAAGTAAGAAAAACTAAAAAGAAAAAGAAAGTGTGTGTGTGGAGTGATGCTATAATATCTCCAAGCGGTTATGGAAAGATTGCAAAAAGTTTGTTACAAACATTAAGTAAACTTGGATATGATTGTTATAACATGGCAACAAACCATTATGGGATTGAATATATAAATGAAGAAGGGATTCATATTCTACCGATAAGATGGGATCAAGGTGTTCCTAATCCAAGTGATAAAGGTGCACTTCATATGGTTATTGATTATTTTCTGCGAGAAGATTTTGATTATTTTATAACTATTGGAGATCCACATTTTCTAGTGAATCAAGGATTACATAACATTGTTAACAGTTCTAAAAAGATGAAATTTATTTGTTACATGTTTTTAGATTCAATCGGTGTTTCGTCAACAGGTACAAAATATATTGTTATGACTGACAAAATTATCGTTCCGTCAAACTTTGCAAAAGTACAACTTAAATCTGTAGGGTTTGATTCTGACGATATCATTCATTGTCCAATGGACATGGATGTATTCAAACCAATAGATAGAATCACTAAAGAAAAACTTAAAAATAAGTTTGGTTTTGCTAAAGAAGAAGGTGATCTTAATAAAGATAGAAGGTTATTCTTTTACTATGGTAGAAACACATCTAGGAAAAGACCTGAATATATGTTGGAAGGTTTTGCTAAATATATGAAACTTTGTCAAATTAAAGATGCATATGCAGAGGGGAAAACTCCGGAAGAAGACCAATGTAATGAGTGGGCAAAAATACTTGACATGCCTTGGCAAGATATTCTAGAGATTGTTAAAAAACCATTGAACAAAAACAGCCAGTTGTTTTTACACATACCACAATTTAACACAGCACCAATAATGTTACAAGAGTTTGTTGAAAAGTTAGGTGTGAAATACGAAATTGATCTTCTTGGAACTAAAAAAATCCTGTTCCATGAAAGGTTAAGAAATGTACATACTGGACAGATAATTCCTGAAACTAAAGATGACACCCAATTTGTAGAATTTATACAAATTGCAGACGTGATGATAAGTTCAACCGTAGGAGAAGGTCATGGATATTTGACTACTGAAGGGTTAGCTTGTGAAATTCCAGTAATCATTCCTGACAACTCAACAGCTAGAGAAGTTGGCGGTGAATATGTAACGTATGCAAAATGTCCTAACGAAGTAATTACAGGATCATGTATAAAACAAGAACACACTTCAGCAAATGAAATGTTAAATGCAATAATTGATGTTGAAGTCAACTATAAAGAGAAAAAAGAAATGGCAGTAAAAGGTAGAGAATTTGTTGATGAAAAGTTTAGACGTGGAAAATTTATAACTAAATGGCTTGAACATCTGAAGTGAGGGGATCAAAATAATCCGATGCCCATCTTGTAGATCAACATATGTCAGACCATTACCTGATAGAACAAGATATAAATGTTACCAATGCGGACAATTAATTTCAATTGATTCAATTGATGGAGGGATTCAAAATGATAAGTCAAATATTAAAGATGTTAAGTAATCAGTTCAATAGTTTAAAATATAGACATAGCAATCAATTAATTGGGTTGGGTACTGGAACATCTGAAGATACACCTGATGCTAGAGATCTTGTTGCTGACGAAAATTTTGCTGTAGAAAGTTTTAGTTTATCTGCATTTAGACCACCAATAAAATCTCAGTCAAACACAAATTCGTGTGTTGCAAATGCTTTCCTTACTGCCAAAGCACAAAGGTTGAGAATTATGGGTAACGATAGATCCGAACTTGATGAATCTGAAATGGATCTGTGGTATCAAGGTAGAGAAAGGTTAGGTTGGCAAGATAAAAATTCTGGGATGTTGTTAAGAGATGGAGCTAAAATCCTTACAAATAACGGTGTATGTCTTGAAAGGTTTAACAAATTTAACCCTGCAAACTATAATGTTGCACCTACAATGATTGCTAAATTTACTAGAGGATGGGGTAAACTTAGAGGTAAACCTTTACCGCAAGGTGGCAGAGCGTACTATGAAAGAGTTCTTGACTTGGAACATGCCAAACAAATGGTAAGTGCAGGTCATCCAGTAGTAATTGCATCTAAAATATATCGAGAATGGTTCTATAACCAAGGTGAAGTCATAAGTGCAAAACTTGGAACTTATTCTGGATCTCACGCATTAGTGATGGATGAGTTTGACGAGAATGAAAGAACTGTAAGTCTCATAAATTCCTGGGGTTCTAATAAAGGGTCAGAAGGAATATATAAAGTTAGTGAACAATATTTTAAAAATAATGTACATGACATGTGGGTGGTACACCCATGAAATGCGACTATTTTGATACATATAATGGGATTAGGTATTGTCTTGATGATCAATATAACTGCAAATATGCTTCTGACACAGTTCAGATAGAACTTCCATTCAATAAAAGTACAGAACTGGTGGTATGTTTTATCGATGATATTATAGATGGTGAAGTTGTAAGAAAAAAGGGGGGAATATAAAATGAAAATATTATGGATACACGATTTTACATTAAGGGAAAGTAATAAAAATTACTATCAAGGTGGAGCTCAAATTACAAATCTTATGATAATGGATGAAGGTGAAAAAAGAGGACATAACATTGGTGAAATGTGTCCTGACGAAATTCAATATGATAAAGTTAAAAAATGGGAACCAGAACTAATAATTACTAATAACATATCTAGATTTAAACCTGAAGATATTGAATGGTTACACAATAATTTTCCTTGTATAAGGTATGAACATGACTTTGGATTTTGTAAGAAAAGAGATGGTAATTGTGACCAACATGGCGGTCCGTGTAAAAACGAATTCTTTGAAACTATATTTAAAAAGTCTATCCATACAATATTTTTAAGTCCGTTACAATATAAAATTCATAAAGCGTCAATGGATTTCTTAGAAGAAGGGAAAAATGTAACTATCATTCCAAGTCCAATAGATATTGACTTATTTAGAAATAAAGAAATTAAACGTAAGAAAAATACATATATTTATTTTGGTGAGATTTGGGAAAATAAAGGTGTTCCTGAAATGTTAGATTATGCAAGAACACATATTGGAATATTTCATTTTGCAGGAAGACCAAGTAGTCATCCACTCATAAACCAAATAAATCAACAATTTAATTGTGCATACTTAAATGAAGTGCCACACGCTTTCGTACCAATGCACTTACAAAAATATGAAAACTTTATGGCAATGCAGAAATGGGTTGAAGCTTTTGGAAGAGCAGTCATGGAAGCTAAAGTTGCAGGATGTAACATTTTAACAGGTCCAACTACTAGGATAGGAGCTTTATCGTTTGACTGTACTGATAATGAGTTGATTGAACAATGTAGAAATGCACCTAAAACGTTTTGGGAAACTATAGAAGCAGTTGTAGAGGAACAAAAATGGGAAAAGAAAATCAAAAAATAAAAAAGATATTCGTTAATTGGTTGCCCTGGGAAAAGATAGAAACTGCTAGTTGTAGACTTCGTTGTTATGAACTTGCACCTCTACTAAATAAAGATAAATTTGACATTCATATTGATGATTGGGATAAAGATAATACCATATCATATCAAGCTAGGAAAGCTGACGTTGTTATATTTCAAAAGAAATATTGGGGTGGACTTGCACAACTACAACTTCAAACATTTAAAAAGTTAGGTAAAAAGATAATATTCGACCTTTCAGATTCTGAATGGGCAGATCAACGTAGAGTTCCAAACTTAATGAGAATGGTTGAACTTGCAGACGCTTTCATTTGTTCAACACCACCAATATTCGATTGGTTAAAAAGTAAAGTTGGAAGTTCAAAACCTATTACTTTAATCCTTGACAGACTTGATTTAAACGATTATCCTAAAGATGAAATGAAAGTTCATGAAGATAAAGAAGTGCCTTTAATCGGTTGGATTGGTAATCATAACACGTTAGTTTCACTTTACGCCATAAGAGATTTAATGAAACAAGTTAATGATATACATAAATTTAAACTTAGAATAATATGTGACAATCATCCAATAATAAATAGAGTTAAATGGCCAATAGAATTTGAATTTAAAGAATGGACATTAGAATCGTGGAAACAAGATTTAGCTGAATGTGACATAACTGTCAATCCAAGAATAACAGATGAAGCTACTGTCGGTAAATCACTTAACAAAACAGTTACCAGTTGGTTAATGGGAATACCTTGCGTATCGTATCATACAAATCCTAACTGGGAAAAAGAATTGTTACATTTAATGAAGTCAAAAGATAATCGACAAGAAAACGTTAAAAAAAATAGATCTTTCTGTGAAAAAGAGTACGATATGAAAGATTCTGTTAAACAGTTTGAAAATGTAATACAAGAGGTAATGAAAAATGAAAAAGAAATTTAATAGTCAGAATATTAAACTTTTAATTAGTAAATTAAGTAAACAAATAATACAATCTGAATTTAAACCTACAGTAATATTGGGTATAGGTCGTGGAGGGATAGTACCTGCAGTTATGTTAAGTCATAAGTTAAATGATATTCCAGTTGCAAGTTTAATGTTACATATAACTAAGAATTTTACTAACCGTGACACTAAATATGATTTTATAAGTAACGAACAGATTTCTTTCTATCGTAAGTTTGAACCTGACGATAGAATATTAATCATGGAGGATATAGTGGATGAAGGTTATACTATAGACTATATGCAGGATTTGTTAAATCGTTGGTTACCTTATAACAAAGTTAAATTTGCTTGTTTAATATTAAAAAATGAACCTAAATTTGTACCTGATTATTTCGGGCAAGGTGTGATGAAAAATGTATGGGTTGATTTATTTTGGGAGGATAGAAAGTGAAATGTAACAAATGCAGTTATGAATTAAAAGAAATATTGGGAAGTAAATCTTTAACAAGCATGGGATTTAAAAAAAGAACAAATTATCCGTTTGGTAGAAATTCAAGAGGAATTACTACTTATTTTTGTGTTTGTGGTGGAATATTTGTTGAAAGTCAAGGAGAAAAATCTAAATGGTAAATGAAATAACTTATAAAGTTGGTGGTGGAATTGGTGATGTTTTACATCAAACTGCTATTTTAAAAGCCATTAAAAAGAAATATCCTACATCTAAAATATATGTATATTTAGAAACTGCACCAAATAGAAAAAAACCAATATATGATTTACATAAATATAATCCGTACATTGAACAGTTTATAGATGACATTAAAGGAAAAGTTATAAATGTAAAAGAAAATAAACAAAGTGGTAAGAGTAACATTCCTATAAGTTTATGTAATTCGTTTGGATTTGACAAAAAAGATATTGAATGTCCAATATTTTTAAGTGAAGATGAAAAACAATGGGCAAAAGATAAATTAAGTAATCTAGGTTTAAATCCTGACAAACTGGTTGGTATTGGTGAAAGAGTTAGACCTAAAAAAATCTGGCACGGATATAAAGAATTAATTGAAAGGTTACATAAATCTGGGTACAGTGTCATTCAACTTGGTACACATAAACCGCCAGAAGATGAAACTGTTCCAACTATACTTGCAAGAGATTTGGATATGGACATTAGAAAAACTGTTGCGATAATGTCACAATGTAAATCGTTTGTATCTATAGGTTCTGGACTTGGGATTATTGCATATTGGTTAGATATCCCACTCATTGCTTTATGGGGTGGTGCAGGAAAACCGTTTTGGTTTACTGACCAAGATTATAAATTAAACAAAGTTAAAATGTTAGAAGGACCTTGCGATTTATATTGTGGTGGCGAACATAGTCCATGTAAAAAAGGATTTACGTCTAACTGGCCATGTATGAAAGTAAGTGTAAGAAGAGTGTTTAATTCTATCAAAGAGGTTGTAAAATAATGAAATGTCCGCTAAGAAATGAATGTAAGGAATACACGGATAATTGTGGGTATTGTAACGTACCTGGTAAACTTAAATTGTATCCTGAATGTTTAACATATAAACAATTTAAAAAACAGAGGAAAAAATGATGTTAAAAATAAAAGAATTTTTGTTTAAAATAAGAATTTATAGAAGATGTCCTGCATGTGGAAGTAAAGATTTGATTGAACATGGCTATCCCAAAGGATTTCTATGTGAACAACAAATTTCATGTAAAGATTGTGATTGGGGTGAATATAAAGATGTTTATAAAAAATAAATTCGACCAAGAAGTATTTTTTGAAAATGGAACTAAAAGATTTGTAAGGAATGTAATCAGAATAGAATCAGGAAATTGGTTTCATCTTTTGACAGAAGAAGGTATAGAATACATATTTCCACCAGAAAAAATATTGTTTGTAAGAGTAATGCCTTCAGGAAAAGAAGAAAGAAAAAAAATAAATAAAGTGACAAGACATAAGGAGGAGATATAAAATGAAGATTTACGTACATGATTGTGGAAGAGCATATAAAGGTGTAGGTGGATATCCTACTTTAAATCGAGAAATGATTAAACAATTTATACATATGGGTCATGAAGTTTTATTTGATGTACAAGATAAAAAACAACAAGCTTTCTTAGGAACATTTGAACCATACTTAGAAAAGAAAGCAAACTTTAAACCGCAAGATGCAGATTTTATTTTATCAATAAGTCCACCATATTCATTCAGACCACAAAACTTTCCTGGAAAGATTCATATCGGTTGGACTGTATTTGAAGATGATTTCTTACCACATGATCATAAATCATGGATTCCGATAATGAATGAAATGTCTGCAATGATAACGTGTAGTGATTGGAACAATGAAATGTTAAAAAATGAAGGTATAAATGTTCCTTTATTTAAAGTAAAATCTACTGTTGATAAATCAATATTTAATGATGGAAAGGGTGATAAATTTAAAATGTTGTGTGTACATGAAGGTGCAGGTGCAAATACAAGTCGAGAAAGATGGCAAGAAACTCTTAAATGGACTTGTGAAGTTCTTGAAGGAAAACATGCAGAACTTACTATCAAAACATGGAATGGGTATCAATCGAGTTTTTTAGCATTTTATGATCAACTTAAACATAAAATTCCTGTCAGTTACCATGAAGGGTTAATCCCGTATGAAGATATGTCAGACTTTTATAAAGAACATCACTTATTCATAAAAAACACTAAACGAGAAGGGTTATGTATTCCTGCTGCTGAAGCCATTGCATGTGGTTTACTTTGTTTAAGTAGACCGTTACCTGCATCAATGGAAGTGTATATGGATGGGAACGCTAACGAATTCTTTGAAAATGAAAAAGAGTTTAAATATTCGTTACTTGAATGTTATAAAGAATGGGAAAGTCAACAATTTTACGGTAAAAACTATCAAGAAGTTGCTAAACAAATAATAAAAATATATGAGGAACTTAAAAAGAATGAAAAAAAAAATAAAACTTAATTTGGGTGCTGGCAAATATCCACTTAAAGGATTTAAAAATGTAGATTTTAGAGTTACAAATAATAAAATAGATATAAAATGTGATGTAAGACAACCGTTACCGTTCAAAGATAACTCAGTTGATAAAATATTTGCGAGTCATATCATTGAACATATGTGGTGGTTTAATGTTAAACCTATCTTGAAAGATTGGTTAAGGGTTCTTAAACCTAAAAAGCATATAGATATTTGGACTGTAGATTTCGATTCGTTGATAAAGTTACATGAAAAGTACCAGGAAACGGGTGACGAATCTATCATGGACATTATCAATTGGAGATTACATAACAAACCAGAATATGACGGATGTGAACATAGATGTAGTTTCACTCATCAATATTTAATTCAAATAATGAAAAGTGTAGGGTTTAAGAAAGTTAAGAAATTAAATGTTTCTACTTTTCCATTCAATCCAATGCATAAAGGAATAAATATGGGTGTGAGAGGATTTAAATGAACTTTAAAAGTTATAACGATTTGGTAGAAGATACATTAAAATTAACTATACAAATTAAAAAGCCAGATTTAATAGTTGGCGTTCCGAGATCTGGAATGTTACCAGCTACAATAATGGCTAATCATTGGCACGTTCCACTATCAACGCCAGAACTATTTGTAAAAGGTAAAACTCTTGGAAGTGGACCTAGACTTGAAGAGAAAGAAATTAATAATGTCTTAGTGGTTGACGATTCACATTTAAGAGGTTTTTCTATAAAAGCTGTTAAAGAATTGTTAAATCAGTCTAATAAAAATATTAAATATTGTGCAATATATTATGAAGATGAAGAAAAGTTAATAGATTTAGACTATGCAGGTAAACAAGTTAAAAAACCACGATGTTTTCAATGGAATTTCTTAGCACATAAAACTATAACGCCACAAACATGTTACGATTTGGATGGAGTTATTTGTATAGCACCTACTGAAGAACAGAACGATTATGGCATGAAATATGAAAAGTTTTTAAAAAGTACAAAACCACTTTACATTCCAGAATATCGTGTAGGTGCTATTGTTACAGGTAGACTTGAAAAGTATCGGAAACAGACTGAAATGTGGTTAAAAGAACATAACGTGAAATATGTAAATTTAATAATGAGACAAGATGGTATTGACCATTCTGAACATAAATCTGAAATATATAAATTACCAAGGTATAAATTGTTTGTAGAAAACGAACTTAAACAAGTTCTAAAGATTCACGAACTTACTGGAAATCCAGTTTTACATACAGAATCGTGGAAGTTATATGGTGGTGAAAAATGACTAAAAAACAAAAACAAATCAAAAAGTGGATAGAATTTTGGGAAGAGACTGAAAGAATGTGTCCAAGTGGTGATGTAGTTTGGTTGTGAGGCAAATAAGATGGATGTGAAAAATAATGGATGAAAAAGAACGGATGAAAATTTTAATAAAACAACTTAAACTCACTCAAGAGAAAGTGTTGTCTGACTTTAATACAGTAACATTTAATAAAAAAGAATTTGAATTTTTAATGTTTAAATTAATATCTGGACTTACATTTAGTTTCTTGAATGCAACCAGTATTGATAAAACAAGATTGTTACTATCTGTAAATGAAGAAGTTATTAAAATGATAGACTATTTTAAAAATGAAAAAAATAAAGTTAAAAGTAAAGGTAAGAAATGACAACAAGTGAAGAAGAACATAACGATGCACTTACAGATTTAATGAAACACCCACATAAAATTGGGTTGGAAGGAGTAATTTGGGTGTGTAGGAATGTAATTGTATCACCTAACGATGTTGTTATTGGTGAAATTGATTTGTTATATTATTTACAAGAAGATGAATTTGTTGTTGGTGAATATAAAAGAACACGTAACAACTATACAAAAGCAGTTCAACAACTTAATTTTGCAAAAGATTTTGTCAAACAATATTATGATAAACCTTGTAGTAAATTATTCATTTGGAAAATTAAAAAGGGTTATAAACATGAAAAAATAAAGAGGGATAATTAAGAAAAAATGAAACGTAACATTGAAATTATTGTTAATAAAGTTTGGGGTAAAGAACAATGGTTAGTTAATAATGATGAACATTGAAGATAAACTAGTTTTGTGTCCCAACGCACAAGAACATAACGGTATTATCGGTTGGTGTATTGAATATTATGGTAATTGTAAATTAAATAAAGAAAAGGATTATGTTATATATGAAGGTAAAAAATATTTACCTTGTTATCTGCAGTTACATCCTGACATATTATGGAGGAAAGAAAAATGAAAAAGTTAGAAATTGGTCAAAAAGGTGGAGGTCTTAAAGGATATATCCATTTAGATATTTGTCCAGGACCTGGAGTAGAAATTGTGGCAGACATGAAAGACATACCAACAAAAGACGAATATTGGGATAAAATATTTTCAACTAATACTCTTGAACATGCACATTGGACAGAAGTAAAGTCATGTTTAAAAGAATGGCATAGAGTTTTAAAAACAAATGGTGAACTTGAAATTGTAGTGCCAAACATTTACGGTGCAATGTATAAATATGTTAATGGTTTACAAGACATATCTTGGGAAACATTAATGGGATACATTTTTTGTAATGAAACGTATGTTGAATGTGATGATGATCCAAGAAGGTTTCAACAGTTACATAAATCTGGTTATTCAGAAAAGTATTTGACCGAGATCCTTGAAGAAACAGGATTTTCAGACATTGAATTTCAAGGTATGCATAAAGGTACTGGCGGAGATTTATGGATAAAATGTAAAAAGGTGGGAAAATGAACGACATTATAAGATATTCAAGTAACCACTTTTATGATGATAGAGGGTTTTTTCTGCCCATACGGATACAAATTGAAAAACCATCTCAAATAAATTATAGCCATAATTTTAAAGGTACTATAAGGGGGATGCATGCTCAGAAATATCCGTTTGGACAAACTAAACAATTAATGGTTTTAGAAGGTACAATAAATGATGTCATTCTAGACATTAATACTAAAAAAGTTAAATCATTTAAACTTGAAGAAGGTGAAGGGTTGTTTGTTCCAGTGGGTTATTTTCATGGGTTTGAAGTTTTAAGTGAACAGGCATTAGTTATGTATATTGTTGATAAGGCATATAATCCTAGAAGTGAACTGTGCATTAATCCAATGTCAATTGGGCACGTATGGGAAACTGATAACCCAATTCTATCGGATAAAGATAAAGAAGCTATGACTCTTTCAGAATATATAAAAAGAATAAAATAAGGGTGATGATAGATGGATACAAAAATAAAAAATAAGTTAAAAATTGGGTGGGCCCTCCCGCATGTAAATTTTCACATTGGTGGAGTTCGTAGAGCATGTGAAACGTGTAATGAATTTGTCAAACTAGGTCATGACGTTACAATATATCATTCAGACGGGTCTGATTGTAAAGGATTCGATAACAAATTTAAAATCAAGTCAGAAGAACAAATGTATGACGAAGAGATGGATGTCATTGTATTCACGTTAGAATCAGATTATGAAAAACCAGTCAGAACAGGAGTTAAATTAAAAGTTTATTATATTCTTCATTATGGAGTACTATACAAACATCCTGAAATTTGTAAAGCTTCATATCAACAGAAAGAATATTTACAACTTGCAAATAGTCATTGGACTGCTAATCATATAAAGGAAGAAACAGGCTGTAAGCCACAAGTTGTTCATGGTGGTATAAATCATACTATGTTTAAGAATCTGGGCTTAAACAAGCCAACAGATAGGTTTGTAGTGAGAGCATACGGGCATCCTAGAGTGTGGAAAGGAAGGGAAGATGTAAAAGTTGCAATTGACATATTGAGAGAAAAAATTCCTGAACTTGACTTTAAATTCTTTCACGACATGAATTTGACTGATAACCAGTACGTTGAAGAAATTAATAAAACTCACATTTATATTTCTGGAAGTTGGTTTGAAGGTTGGTCACAGTGTTTGGTCCCAGAAACAAAAATAAAGACTAACAATGGATGGAAATATATAAAAGATGTAAAAATAACTGACCAAGTTTATACTACAGAAGGATTCAACGACATTAACAAAATTGCAAAAAGAGAGGTTAATGAAGAGATTTACAAGATAAAAACCGTCAAATTTGGTACATTAAAGGTAACTGGAGAACACCCCATATTGACTCTTAGACCTAAAATGTGCGTTCATAAACATCATGAGAACAAAATTTGTCATTCGAAATGTAAACTAAAGAATCGTTGTTTACACCATCAGTTTGAAAATTATGCATTGGATTGGGTAAAAGCTAAAGATTTAACTAAAAATGATTGTTTAATATACCCTAATTTTCAACAATATAAAGATATAGATGTAGAATCTATAAAAATAAGTGATTATATTGATGTTGAAGTAAATAAAGAAGGATTCATTGAAAACAAGTTTGGTTTTAAAACAAATGATGCGACAAAAACATATGTTGAACTTGCAAATGATATAGGTGTCACTAAAAACCAAATCTATTTTATGGTTAATGGAAGGGAAAATTCTGTGAACATATCAGATAGGCAGAAAATAAAAGATTATTTAACTAAAATAAATTATAAACCACGTAAGAAATATAATATAAACAACAAAATACTGTTTGATGAACAATTTTGTGAATTTTTAGGAACTATTCTTGGAGATGGTTATATTTCTGATGTGAGGATAGGGGTTGTAATTGATAAACGTAAAAAAGAGTTTATTGAATTTATTAAATCTTGTTTTAAAAAATATTTTGGGAGATATAATATAAATCCAGACAAAAGAAGTATTATAAATATTTATATAAATAGTACTACATTATCAAAGTTTTTTAAGAAATTTGTGAACCATGGTGCATATGAGAAAGTTATTCCCAAATTGTTCCATAAACTTCCAACTTCAAAAAAACTAAGTTTAATAAAAGGATTCATGGAAACAGATGGATATAATTCAAATACTACTTGTGGGATTTGTCTCGTAAATAAAGAGATGATATATTCACTGAGAGATATTGCCCTTTCTATTGGTTTAACTCCAGCAGTATATAAAAAGAGAAATAAAACTGATATTTGGATGAACAAAACAAATAAGGAATATTGTGATATTTACCACCTTAATTTTTGTGGAGATGATTTGATCAGATTGAGAAAGGAGTTATTTGATAAAGAAACTACCAGATCCAGGAAATCATTTTCATTAATTTTTGATTGGGATATAACAAATATTGCAATTCCTATAACAAAAATAGAAAAAGAAATGTATAGTGGGTTTGTTTACAACATGAATGTGAAAAATAAACAAAATTACCTTACAGAGGTAGGATTTGTACATAATTGTCAACTTGAAATGTTTGCATGCGGAACTACAGTGGTAACAACTAAAGATGGCGGTTCTGAAGATTATTGTATTGATGGTGTAAATTGTATTCAAACTGAACCTAAACAACCTATGGAAATAATTGAAGCTGTCATGAAACTGTATAATGATAGAAAACTTATGGCAAAATTAATAGAAAATGGATTTGTAACTGCTAAGAAGTTTTCATGGCAGAAATCTGCCGAAGAATTGATTACAATATTCAATCATAATTTAGAAACTAATGAAAAAACATAACCAACTAATGCTAAAAAACCTATACCTAAACCTCCCAACCATATTTTAATATAACCAATTGCAGTATAATTTCTACCTTGATTGACTTTTAATTGAGATATTTTACCATCACCAGTCTTTAAGATTTTTAAAACTTCTTTAATATCTAATTTCATTTCTTTATGTTGTTCAACATTTTCTTGTTTATATTCAGTAAAACCTTTTTTCAACCAGTCAATATCCACACTATTTACACCATTAATACTTCCTTTACGTACCATTTTGTTTCCTCCTAGATATATCGTTCACCTCAATTTAACTACATAAACTCCATCCACAAAACATACAACTCACACAACCACTTTCATGAGTTAATGGAGCATCACATTCTGGACATTTTTCTAAATCTTTCATTTCTTTTGGACATACTTCTAAATCTTCCATTTTTTTCACCTCAAAAAAAATAAAATAAAAAAAATTATTTTTTCTTTTTAGTTACTTTCTTATCTGCTTTTGTCAACAAATTACCGATTAATTGGACAAGGTTTAACACTTGTGTCCCTTTAATACCGATTTTGTTTGCTATCTTATCAACACCATAACCTGTTGCCATTGCTAAAAGAATTGCTGTATATCCACAAGGTATTGACATTCCAGCTACAATTCCTACACCAATAGATTGCCATGCTGTATCTAACATTTTCTTTAAATCAAATTTAGCTTTTTCACTTTTCTTCTTTTGAAAATAAGTGATTAAACCAAGTCCAACTGCTACTACTCCTGCAGATACACCCATAACAATTTCAGTTGGGTACGCACATATTGTTTCTATCATTTTAGTTTACCTCCTTGATTTTGGTTGGTTCGGAGTATTTTTATTTCCACTCCCACCACCTGACGAGTCACGTCGACGAGTACCACCACAAGCACCTCTACTACCTCTTCCTGGGTTTCCTCTGCTAGTTCCACGACCTGTTCCTCTTCTAATTACCATTTTTCATAACCTCCATTCATTTCAAGTAAATAATAGACAAACTGCTCCTATACTTCCTTGAAAATTGTTAAATATAAATTTAAATCTTAATTGTTTTCCTGTTTGGTTTATTGTTGTTAATGTTCCTGGACTTACTAACTGCCAGTCAGCACCGTTTGTTGCACTGACATAAATGTCTAACAAACTTAATGTTGAAATTGACCCTTCATCAACAGAAATTCTTAATTGTACTGTTGTAATGTTTTTTGTATGTATCAATGTGTCAGACTGTGCAACTCCTGCAGATTCTCCAGTTTTAAGTTTAAGAACAGTATATTCTCCTTCTTCTACAATTTCTGTGTTTGAATGACTTATAACTGCAGGATCTTCATCAAAGAAAACAGTATATGAATTTTCTAAACCATTAGAATTTTCAAAACTTGCCAAATCTTCAAACTCTAAAATTCTATCTCGAAAATAATCTGCTGTCTTTTTTTCTCTTTTATTGATAGTGATTGAAGTGTCAAACCCGTTCACACCTAAATTATGTGTAAATTGTTTAGCTTTATAATATCCATTCAAACCTGCGTACGGCATTTGGACTCTCAATTTTTCGCCAGGTTGTAAAGTTTTTAAACCACAAGCTCCAACAGTTCCTTGAGTACTTCTAGTAGATAATGTATCTTTAAGATTTTCAGCTTTATCACTTACTTCAGCCATGGTTGATAGAGAAGAATCTTGTACTGTATGATCTTTAATCCATAATTCAGATTGACTATCAGTATCTTCTTTAGTTTTTACAATAATAATATTATTTTCAGTCTTACCATAAACTCTAACTCGATTTTTAATGTCTGTATTGTTGTATCCAATCCGACTTAAATATGTCAAATTTTGTTGAACTATAACTTGTTCTTCTGTGTTTGTAATTGAATCTTGATAGAATAATCTAAATTCCCATTCTGAAGAATCTTTATTGTACCAGATGTACCAGTCGAAAGTTCCTTTCTTAGACGTTTCTCTAGATATTTCAGTTCTTGACTTCTCTTCAAAAATGTTAGAATATGTTGTAGCGTAAGTTACTCTCATAGCATCCGTAATGGTACCTACCCAAGAATCTGTACCAACATCCCAGAATTTAAAAGTTAACCCTGAATTGTAAAGAATACTATCATCTCCATTGCCTTGAGAGTCAACAGTAGTTCCCGTACCTTTCCAACAGTCAATAGTTAGTTTATTGTCGAATATAAGTGTAACGGTTTCATCAGAAAAAGTAGGATAATCTCGTGATTCAATTTCAAAACTTAAATAACCGTCAGTACTAAGATTAACGTATGGGTCAACAATTTCTCCTTTATACAACAAATTGGTAGACGTTTCAGTAACAGTTTCACAATCAAAATCTTGATATACTTCAATATCTTCACCACCATCGAATTTACCTGTCCAATTACCTTCATCATTAAACATTGACATATTTAACGTAGAATTTCCTTCACTTAACAATCTTGTAATGACAGCAGTATCAACCCAATCTGTAACGTCATGTTCAGTTGACCCATCAATAATTTTAATCTTCCACTTCATCTTGAACCTTTTCTTTGGAATATAAATTACTGCAGGTTCTCTTTCAGTTGTTCTTCTAGGTCGACTAGCCATTTATTATTTTCCTCGCAAAGATTGTTATTCTATCTTCATACGGTACAAATGTATGAATAATTTCAAAATTAATTTCACTTAATAATAATTCATAATCTTGCATTCTAATATAAAACGGATGTTCTACTGGTCTGACATGTTTCCAATCAATACCTTGTTCTTTAAAATTCTGACAGTCACAGTCAGGACCTTCAATGACAAGCAATCCATCATTTGCCAAAATCCTTTCAATTTCTGACAACTCTTTTCTAGCATCTAAAAAATGTTCAAACACGTCATGTAATGTAACAAGGTTAAATGATTGAGAATCATAATTCATATCTTTTAATTCTCCACATTCAAGTGTTTCAAGGTTAAGTTTTTTAGCACAATAATCTAACATATCTTTATCTAAATCAATTCCATATGCATCAAACCCATTTATTTTAGCAACTTTAACAAACGCACCACTACTACAACCAATATCTAATGATTTGCCTGGCGGTGGATTATACTTAATAATTTCATTAATTCTAATGTGTGCAACATTAATATCATGTTGTATTCTTTGATGAGTTGGTATGTGACCAACTTCTTTTTGTCTATCTCTATGATATGCCCATGGTTCTTTATACAATTTATTATATTCTTCAGAATCAGGAAGTGGATCAATCTGGATAAAACCACAACTTGAACATCTAACAACATCAAACTCTTCTTTAGTTCCTAATGTTTCATACTCATTTTGGCTACATATATAACATTTCATTCAAACCATCCTCTCATTTTTTTATTCATTAAATCCATAACTTTTAAATCTCGATCGTTAAATTCTTGTTCAGTAACATTTATTGGCACATTTCTAAGTTCATTATTTTGTGATTGTAATTTAACAATTAAATCTGAACATTGTTGATCTCCTTCGTCTTGTGTAACTCCTTGAGTGACAGAATAAACGCCAAAATGTGAAAGTATAAAAACTAAAATAATAAAAGTTATTTTTAATATCATATAAATGTTCCGTTCACTAAGTTTAGATTTCATTTTAATCTTCCCACCCTGTAACTTTTTCACAATCGTTACACATTGATTGAACTTCTAAATATTCATCAATATAAAATACTCCTGAAGATGGACAATTGTTTAAATCTACTCTTGCCCAAATGCTTGAATTGTCAGGATAACTTACATTTTCAAAGATGAGTTGACCTGATGTATTCAAGTCCCAACAACCATTTCTAAAATTTGAATTGTTACAAAATTCTACTGATAGACAAGCGTTAAATGTTTCGTTCAGACTGAAATATAAATCTTCGTTATAAGTGTAACCTTGATCTTCAAGTTTCCAGATGGGTTTATTTTTTGTCTGTCCGAACGGTTGAACATCTTGTTGATTTGTTGACCAAGCATAAATGTCAAAATATTCTATACTTTGTGGATAATAAATTCCGAATAAACTGTAAGCCATTCTAATCCAACCAGTGACTCGATCACCTTGTTCAGTAGTTGTTGTTGGTGAATAACCAACAATTTCGTATAGTTTATCACCCCAAAACTGAACATTTAAATTGTTCAAATATAAATCTCCAGATGTAGCTGTAAAATTAATTGGAACATTTATAGTACCAGAAGTACAATTGTTTGTAGAAATATAACTATCTATAGCAGACACATTTAAATTTATTCTTGAATCTATCCCATATAAGATACTTAGGTTTGATGTTTGTAAAATACCTTCATTTGAACTAAATATTCCTATAGGCACGT
>Ga0075125_10000409_pt1 | contig 19469 bp, 18 predicted proteins | sample AntAceMetag02UKN_FD_69810 | JGI IMG/M metagenome (GOLD analysis project Ga0075125, IMG submission 69810) | Saline lake microbial communities from Ace Lake, Antarctica - Antarctic Ace Lake Metagenome 02UKN | ecosystem: Environmental > Aquatic > Non-marine Saline and Alkaline > Saline | place... | reverse complement strand
GGGGGGGGAAGTCGTTGCTGCAGGTGGATTTGGATGTGTGTTTAGACCGCCAATAAAGTGTCAAGACCCTGCGTTGAATGCTAAATTGCAAACTAGACCATACATCACTAAACTGTTGACTAAAAAAAACGCCAAGGAAGAAATGAAGGAAAATATAAAAATTTTACCTATAGTAAAACAAATTCCAAATTACAAAGATTATTTTTTATTAGACGATATATTTGAATGTGAGAATTTTGGACCCTTATCGGAAGAAGACAAAAAAGGATTTAATACAAAATGTGATTTAATGAATGATAATTTAGGAATCACTGCTAGCAATGTGAATGACCCGAGTTCTCTTAGTAAAATGAGTACTATTAATATTCCTGATGGAGGAGTAAGCATAAGTAGCGAAATAAAAATTATTGCTACTTTAATTAATAATAGAACCTCTACTAGTGCAATAAATTATGCTATAAAAATGTTCGGTTTACTAAACTGGGGGTTAATTGACACCTTAGAAAATGCGATTGTTCCTATGAATGCACTTGGATTACTACATTTAGATCTAAAAGGGGATAATATGTTAGTAAATACAGGATGGGATTCTCCAGAAAACATAAATAAGATGCCTAACATTACCGTGATTGATTGGGGGTTAGCAGGAGTAATAAATACAAATGTATCTGTGATACCTGAAGTGAAAAATCGTCCTTTGATGTTTAATTCTCCATTTTCAAATATTTTGTTTACGTTAATAACTAACGCACAAATAAGAAAGTATATTATAGAAAATTATCCACAAGAAAACAACCAAATTGTCCCCAAATCATTTTTAAAAACGATTGCATCTAAGTTATTGGAACATTCTGCAGAACGTATCGGCGAAGGTCATACAGGTTTTATATCTATGGTATTAGGAAGAATAAGAACACTTTCTGGGGCAAATTATGATACTAGTAATATGAGTTTTCGGAGAAAATGGTCAGTAAATGACGAGTGTTTTAATAATGGAACGTTAGGATACAACTATCTTGTTGATTATATTGCCAAAGTACTTGATCGTTATTTAGAAGTTGCTCCCAACGGTATATCGCACGGTAGACGTTTCAATATGGAGAAATATTTTAATGAAGTGTACAAATATAATGTAGATGTATGGGGATTTTTAATGTCCTATGTAGATTTTTGTGTTTCTTTTAGTGATGTGGGAAAATTTCGTTCTATACCATTAAACGTTCACGTATCAGATATTTTATTTAAATATTGTTTCGGTGATACGTATGCTGCAGATAGAATACCAATAGACGAATTAGTGAAAGACCTCACATATTTATCCGTTGTATGCGGTGTACCTAAACCTACCTTAAAAAATAGAACTCCTATGCCAAATATGTCATCGAGCGTGAAAAGTGGACAATCTTCTTATGCTTCAAGCGCGAGGTCTTCGTTAAAGTCACGGTCTTCTACGTATATGGACCCAACGGCGGCGAGTAGAAGAAGTTCTTATTCGAATAGAGGGTTATCTGTGAAGAGCGGACAATCTATATCAAGTCGGTCTTCGCCAAGTGAAATACAACTAGCTGTTGGTAGAAAAAGATGTCCTCGAGGATATCGCATTATTGCCAACACGAATAGGTGTCGTAAAATACAAACAAAGACTAAAAAATCCAAGTAAAACTATACCTAGTATAAATAAAGTGAATTTAAACCAAATCTAGAAAATTTCTTGTTATAGTATAACATAACATGAAAGTAGAATTGCTTGTATTATTAATAACAGGATTCTTTGTAGTCAACACGTATTACGATGGAAAATATATAACTATACTTAAATCTTGGACAAAATATTATCAAATGGCAGGAATAGCTTTTGCGGGAATGTCTGCTTATTTATTTTTTAAAAAATATCCGTCAGATACACGAACATTATTATCCTCTGCAAGCGGAGTAATAAAATATTTACCTATCGATAAAAATACATCTGACGTATTGACTCCATTTCTACAAATGACGAAACAAAACACCAATGTAGACCAATCACAATACTCTACAAAATTAAGACAATCTGGAGGTTCCAATAAAAGATCTGTAAGTGAAACAAAAAAAAAATATGTTGCGTCGCAACAAGGTTGGTGTTGTGGAAATTGTAACAAAACGCTTCCAGCGTGGTTTGAAGTAGATCATACTGTTAGACTAGATAATGGTGGTACAAATAATATTGATAATTTGGTAGCTCTATGTAGAGATTGTCATGGACAGAAAACATCACTAGAAAATCTATAGTCTAGTATGTTATTTTGTATGGATATCTTATAATCATATATTATATGTTATCTAAAATAAAAGAATATTATCATGACGGTATGGCTGTAGTCATCACAAATCCAACATATTATATTCTAGCATCTATTGTTGAAATGATAATTTTGTTATTAATCATCTACAAATGGTCTCCGTTAGGAATTTCTGAAAACTATCCTGCGCTAGCGAATATTTTTGTATTAATGTTTGCTATTTTTCAAGTATTGACCTATTTATTTGTACAAAATAAAAATATGTTTTCACAGGCAGGCATAAAAATAGATGTTGGATTTTGGGACGTAGCAATAAAAATAATTTTTACTATATTGACTGTTTGTGTAAGTGTACTGTTAATCTATGTATTTATATGGTTGATTTCCATAGTCCCAAACATAGGTGACATTTTTTCTAATACGGTCAATATATTTATTTTATTTGGAGCAATTGCATTATTATACTCTGTATTTACCCCGCTTGCTAACTTTGTAAAAGGAAGTCAAGATCAAAAAAAAACATTTCTCTCGCTTATGGTTGCATTTATAATGTATGTACCGTGCGCAATGATAGACCTGGTAGAATGGTTTAAAAACCAATATAATATTACTACTAATTCTGTATTGTTGCTTCTTGCATTTGAAATTATTTTAATAGCATTAACTATATTAATACCAAAATTATTCACGTATTTGGTAACACGTGATGGAAATCTTTTATTGAGATACCCTGTTTATTTAGATAAACAAACACAATTAGGAAGTTATGAAGTTTTACACGAAGGTAACGTAGAAAATAAAGCTTATAAGTATTCACTATCGGCTTGGTTTTGGATTAATCCACAGCCTCCAAACACGAGAGCTTCCTACAATAAATGGACGAATATATTTGAATTTGCAAGGAAACCAGCTGTCGAATATTATGGAGGTGCTTTTCCTACACCTAAACTACGAGTAAACTGTAATATTAAAGGGGATGATGAAATTACAATATATGAAACGGATGAATTAAATTATCAAACATGGAACAATATAGTCATTAATTATGATGGTGCAAATATGGATGTATTTTTAAATGGTACGCTGGTAGGCTCAAAACCAAACATCGCTCCATATATGACTATGGAAAATATAAATGTAGGCGAAGAACGAGGTATAGAGGGAGGCATATGTAATGTGGTATTTCATAAAGAAATTCTTCAAGAAAGACATATTCGATTGGCATATAAGACATTAAAAGGATTACCACAACCAATACTTTAGATAATTTCTGTTTCTATTATATAATATGGAAATCGTCAAAACGGTATTGATTATACTTGTAGTTCTAGTAGTATTGTATCTAATATTAACAGTATTTTTTAAAGCATCTACTAGTTTAACTACCATGCAAGAAGGGGATGTATCGCAAACTATAGATGCCAGCACTCTTCCAAATAATAACAATACAAGCAATTATACCTATTCTATGTGGTTCTATGTTCAGGATTGGAACTACCGGTTTGGTGAAGAAAAAGTATTATTAGAAAGAAAAGATGAAGATGGATATTCTAGTCCTGGTATAGTATTAGGAGCAGTAGAAAACAATATAATTGTTTCTGTTTCGTGTTACCCACAAAATCAAACCACAGGTACCGTGACAGATACATCTATCGTACATAAATGTTCTATAACTAACTTTCCATTGCAAAGTTGGGTAAATCTGATAATAAGTTTGTACGGTCGTACTCTAGATATGTACGTTGATGGTAAATTGGTACGCACGTGTGTATTGCCTGGAGTAGCCAAGGTGAACCCAGATGCAGATATTTCCGTTACGCCGGGTGGAGGGTTCAGCGGTTGGACTTCTAATTTTGAATATTGGGACGATGCAACAAATCCACAACAAGCTTATAACATATATAAATCTGGATTTGGTGGCAGTGCTATAGGTTCGCTATTCAATAAATATAGAATTAAAGTAAGTTTCTTAGAAGATAATCAGGAACAATCCAGTTTTGAAATATAGCCTATACATACTGACAATTTATCTTATATTAGTATATAGTTATGAGTTCTAATCCCGGAGATACAAATACAGGAGGCGTATTTAGTAGATTTGCATCCAATAAATATTTATCCGGAACAAAAGACTTCCTAGAGTCCAATAGTATAGTCGCAAAGTTTGCTTTTCTTTTATTAATGTTGATATTATTTGTGATGGCTTTACGTTTAGGAACATCTATTATGTCATATATATTCTCTCCAAGTCAAAATCCAGTACTGATAAATGGAATGATTGATGCGAAACAGTTTATGCGAATACCACAAGACCCTTCTGTCAAAGGATCCATACCTGTTATGAGATCGCAAAATGCAAATGATGGTTTAGTGTTTACATGGTCTGTATGGATTAATATAACCGATTTACAATACAGAGAGGATGAATATAAGCATATTTTTCATAAAGGAAACGACAACGTAAATGTTACTGAGGTTCCAATAGGAATGAATCAGCCAAATAACGCCCCGGGATTATATATTGCACCTTCTACAAATGATTTGGTAGTAGTTATGAATACTTTTGAAACTATAAATGAAGAAGTTATTATCAAAGATATACCATTAAATAAGTGGGTAAATGTTATCGTACGTGTAGATGAACAACACAAGTTAGATGTATACATCAACGGTCGTTTAGTGAAAAGACATATTCTGGAAAGTGTACCCAAACAAAATTATGGAGATGTATATGTATCTATGAATGGTGGATTTTCCGGATATACTTCATGCTTAAGGTATTTCAATACTGCTATTGGTACAAATCAAATCCAATCCATTATTGATAAAGGTCCATGTTTGAATATACTTGGTGGTAATAATGCATTAGATGCAAAACCTCGATATTTGTCTACAAGGTGGTTTTTCGCAGGAAATAATGATATGTATAATCCCTAAACATTTTTACATTTTACAATTTATTATGTCTATATATAATGAATTGTAATCGTTCGTGGCCAAGTGGTGGTCCTGAACCACCGAATACCTGGTCTAGGACTACCAATTCTTGTATTGCAAATGCATCCTATTCCATAGAAGATTTAGACATGAGACGTAAAGCTGAAGTCTTACAGTATAAAAAAAATTCTACAAATATGAGTAAAAAACAAAAGTTTTCATATATTTCAAACAATCCAATCGGACAAAAACAAAAATTCCCAGTTACTCCTGTAGAACAAGCATTATTTAATTATGGAGTATATACACCTCCTCCAATAAATACACAGATATGTTCAGACAATACAAACATTATATTTTCAAGACCTACCAGTAGTAATGTACCTTTTAATCCTAAGAAAAAAGTATTTCTGTATTATGATCCATCCGTACCTCTAACCAATTGGAAAACTCAACGTATATTTACAAATGCTGGTGGTAAAAATAAACCGGTTAATATACTTAACTGTTCAGGAGAAATAATCCCTATAACTTTGTAATTTATGTAACTTTATAATAATCAAATCGCAAGGGTGTATTATAGTGTTCTAGGTCAGATTTTAATTGCAACATATTTCCATCTAGAATATAAGGTCTTGGTATAATATGTGCAACTTCAAATATTTCGTCTTTCAATTTACCAATTACCAAATATTGTACGTGTTGTGTTTTATTAGCATTAGGAGACCAAATAAAGGTGTGTGGTAAGTCATTTTTATTTGGTCTATATATTTTATTATGGTCATAATTATACCATTTTGTCAAAATAGATTGTCTACGTTTTAAATTAATGAAACATACCGGTTTATTAAAATAAAGATAATCAATATTATTATTAAAGTATGGATTTAAAAATAAACACCCTAGCATCTTGAATAGTTTCATTTAGTTATATAATAAGATTTATCTTTAACTTATTATATTTAACTTATTATATTTACAATTTTAATTACATATTATGTTGTTCTTTTGCAAAACTAGACGAAGTATATATTTTAGGATTAACTTGTTGTTTTGACAGACAGTTATTTATCAATTTTTTTCTCTTATTTATTAATAATCTACATTGCTTGGTATAAATGGGTTGTTTGTGAGCGGCAAACCCTTTATATTTTTCTTTATGTACTCCACCACCTCTCATTTCTTTAACACCTCTTAAATATTCTTCTGATTGAGTTCTATAATGGTTATTTTGAATTAAATTATTGTGACAATCGCATATAGTTAATATGCTTTTTGTTTTAATTATACAATCGTGTATTTTTAGTTTTATAATAGTATTAGTTCTTACTATATATTTATATCCTTTGGATGGTGAAGTAGGATCTAATGGCGATTGATGAGTATATACATTATCGTTTATTACAGATTGTGGCTGGTAATAACAATTATGATTAAATAATTTCCAAGGAACACGAATAGAATCATAACTAGATAGTTTAGTATTAATTAAACTTTTTAATGTTGAATTATCAGGAACACTAAACACGAACTCGTCCATATCACACATAATTACCCATTCAAATTTTTTAATTTCGTTTAAATGTAAATTGTATTCTTGATGTTGATCTAATGTAGCTTTTTTAATTATTATTTTCTTTGTTTCAATTAAATTATCCATCCAATCTTTATTTAAATCCATATAATGATCGTCTGAATTATCATCCACTAAGATTAAACAGTCTACACCTTCTTGTAAATAGTGGTTTACAAATTCATACATTATATGTCTTTCATTTTTAAATCTAGCTATTAAACATAACGACATATTATATTATATTATATATATTATAATTAAATTGATATTGATATTGATATTGATATAGATATATTATATATTATATATTATAAGGTAATAACATAATATACTAAAGTATATTATGTCAATATGTGTTGATGTAGAAGATGTCTATAATAACGATGAGTCTGAAATAAACCAATGTTTAATATGTTATGATGGGTCAAATGAAGCTCCATTACTAAAAGGTAATGATATTTATACTAGCTCATGTAATTGTAATTATACCGTTCATTCTGAATGTATACAACGATGGTCTCAACAGCATAATGAAGACCGTTGTATATGTTGCAATAGTCGCGCAACTATAAAATTATTACAACCTGAAATATTAGTAACCAATAATACAAATACAATTGAATCAATCTGTTGTAATACGCTGTTAATTATTATGATGTGTATATTGACCGTATGGTTTATAATGTTGTCGACGCCACAAACAGAACCATTATAGATAATTTATATATCTAAAGTTATATATCTAAACTTATACTGGTTTTTTCACTCTTTTTACGTTTGGTGGACCGAGTAGGTAGTTTAGCCGATTGCATATCTTTTAAATCTTGAATACTTACGGTGCTTCCGTCTTTGACTGGAACCACATTTTGTGTACTTGTTGTCTTTACCGGTTTTGTTTTAAGACCAGATAAAATATTGTCTATATCACTAGGACCTTTCATTTCGGTACGAGGTGATGAACGCATCGGTGAGTTTTTAACAGATTCGTAGGTATTGTATATATTTTCCCCATCATTATTGTTACGTGCAGCAGACATATCTGGTCTGTTTACAGGCACTTGCGCCCGCGTACTTTTCTCTGAACGAGTTTTCATTGCTTCAGGTGGTGGTCCTGGTGTTATATTTGGTTGTGGTGTTTCTCTCGAAGACGGACCCATAAAGTTGTTCATAAATCCACCAAATCCAGGATTCTGTTCCCCCATAGAATTTACTGCTGCTTGTGTAAATTGTTGCATAAGTTCGGGATTTTGTCTCATGATATCATCCATACCAGGCATAGAGGATTTAAACATCGTATTGGTCATGTGTACCATAATACCTGAACCTGCAAGCTGAAACAATAATTTTAGTTCTGGAGCCATTTTTGCTTTAGATTTATATTTTTCGTGCAACTCACTAAATATTTCGTCATAGTCATCGATATTTTCATTCAATTGTTCGCTCCATCCATCCAGTTTGACATCAAACGGGTCAAACTTGTTGTTGAGAAACTCTAGCCCTGTAATCGCCGCCATAAGCATCTTTCCTTGAAATTTTACGCTGTTGCTTTTTTCTTTTTCTGAAACAACAACCTCATATTCACCTTGCATTTCCTGCAAATTAGAATCCATAGAATATTTTTTATTTAACTTAACGCCTTTCGCTTCTAAGGATTCTAGTTTCTTTAACGTTGAAAATTTCTGTTTTAGTAATTCTTCATTTGACATTTTTGGTGTTTCAGGAACGGGTATGTCTGGATTTATAGGAATATTATTAAATTTTTTAAAACCGTCGTCTGTAGTAGATGTATGTTGTGCTGTGGCTGGACCTATGTTTATACTTTCTGCTTTAGAAGACCCATTTTCTTTTTTACTTATATCTATTTTATCATTATTACTAATAATATCCTTAAATAAGCTCGATGTTGATTTCCCTTTTATACCTTCTTGTGGTGTAGAAGAAGACACTAAAGTATTCAATTCAGCTTCTAGGTCGTTCAAATCTGCTAAATTAATATCTGACCCATTTTCAGATTTTTTTCCTTCTGTTCGTCGTTTATCATTCATCAAAAGTTCTACACCACCACCAAAATTTACTGAATGGGGTTTGGTTGTGGGAGTGGTTTCATTTAAACTGATATTTTCAACGAATTTATTATCTGATTTGTTTAATGAAATTTTTGGAATATCTTGAAGTTCAACAAGTTCTACAATTTCAGGTTCCATGTTTACAAAGTAAATATATCATTTTAAGTTTATGACTACGCAATTAATTATGTTGTGCTATAATTAATGTACCACACACCCTGAAGATATGAATCTGCTAAATCATCTTTTTTTTTATTATTTTTAAATATAGAAATCCATTTCTTATTATTTTTGTCTTTTGTCAATAAATCTTCTGTTACTACTATACACGATTTTTTTCTTTCTTTATATGTTTTTTTAGGCACATCATACGCTTTCAACTTATTTGAACTAGAAATAAAATGAATATCATGTACGCCTTTTTCAATAAAAAATTGTGTTATCATCCCTTGAACACATTTCATTCTTGTTGCAATTGGACTAATTTGATTTTCTATCAATACAGTAGTAATATTTGAAAAATCGTCTAGACAATCTGTTAATTTTTTACTCATAGTTATTCCTGCTTGTATCAAATCTATTTCACTTGCAGATATACTTTTGGGTATTTTAGTAGCGTTTATATTGTAAATGTGTTCCTTTAATTGTTCTTGAGTATTGTCTTCGAGAGAATAAAATGTATTTAATTCTAGTAGTGTTTTTTGTGATATTTTCTTTGTTAACATTTTGTAGTAATAAAGAGGTGCAATGTGTTGACTATACTCACTTTTTTTAATATGCAAATTACAAAAAAAATGTTTATCTGCAACGGTGTATGTTGCAGGATGTTTACATTTTCCTTTTTTTCCTATATGTTCACAAGTTGCAGAATGATTTTCTTGAGACAAATCTATCACTTCCCACAATTGTATGGTTGCTTGTGAATCTAATTTGCAAAGTGAAAGATTTTTTATTCCAACATCTATGCTAATTATCATTATGTTAATATTGTATAATCAGTTTAACTATATTATACAATACATTTAATTGTAGTTTTTATATCCTGCTTTTAATAATTGTTCTTGACTCATAACTGGGGTAAACATTCTACACTGTAGTTGATATTTTGTGAGATATTGCGATTTTAAATCGCTATTGTTATAACCAAAAGGTTGGCTTTTATCTATACACGATTTATACAAAAATGGAGTATTCGACTTATTTTTTGTTTCTGTTTCTTCGCCGTATCTTGCAGGACACGAGCAACAATCGTCACACGCTGCTAATTGGTTATAACGGATAATAGTATCTGCGTTATTCTGCATATACTGTCTATATTGCCAGTTTGTAGTAATACCTGATTGTTTCTTAATATCAGAACTAATTTTACTTCCTGGTTGCCAGGAAGTATACGTACGACCATCCGCCATAATTGCTGGAAAATCAAAATGAATGTTATTAGAACCACTTTCACACATTCCCCAACTCATTACAATATGCATAGAATATTATTACATTTCTAATAAAGATTTTATTAGGTCAGATTTTTTTTTATTAGTATATGGAATACCTTTTTGTTTTGCCATTTCTTTTAACTCTGCTACTTTCATATCTTCATATTCTTGTTGCTTTGTGTTTGATAATGTATCTGGTTGCTCTTGATTGCTAGAGAGGTTATTGAGTTGTTCTAAATTATCTACATCTTCAAGCTTTAAAATTTTCATTTCAGCTTTTTTTATATATTCTTGTTCTGGTGCTTCTAATGGTTCTGGTTCTTGCACCGGTTCTGGTACGGATACTAGTTCTTGTACTTCTAATGGTTCTGGTACGGATACTAGTTCTTGTACTTCTAATGGTTCTGGTTCTTGCACCGGTTCTGGTTCTTGCACCGGTTCTGGTACGGATACTAGTTCTTGTACTTCTACTGATTCTTTATCGGTATCGCTATCACTATCGCTATCACTATCGCTATCACTATCTACTTTATCTTGGTTAGATGAAAGTAATGCAATATTATCGTCTTCTGAAACAATTATTTTATTAGATGGTGTACTAGAGCTGTATATGGCTTTTGCGTTCATAATTGCTTCTTCACTCGCTCCGCCGTTTATCGATGGTAAATCATTTGGTTGGTTCATAACATTACTTTTAACATTTACTATAAAATCACTTAACACTTGATTTTGCTTAACGAGAGCTTTTTCTAAAGCAGTAATTCTTGTATTAAAATAATACAATACCGAACCGAATAACATAAAACATAGACTTACAGATACAATTAAACGAAGACCTTCATGCGTGAACATTACTTCTATGTAAAATAGATATAAATTATACTATATATAAACGTATTAAATTTTAAGTTTACTCATAATCATATTGCTGTCTTGTATTATAGAAGATGGATAATGTAAATCTTCTAATACTTTAATACCTCCTTTTATCTCTGAGATACCTTCGATCATTTTGTACGAGTAAACAAATCCTTTTTCGCTGTTATTTACTTGCATTTGTAAATTTGTAACATTGCACGTTTTTTCTAATATTCTACAAAGATCCAGAAAATGAGTAGTTAATACAAATGATACGTGTTTGTTATTATTGATGTATTTTAAATATGCGGTCGCAGCACCAATTGCTTCATATGGATTCGTTCCTGAAAATAATTCATCAAATATACATAAATGTCTTTTTTTATTTGTTATTTCGTCTAATATACATTTACATCTTGATGCTTCTGCTTGAAACAGGCTATCTCTCCCTGATGTATCCGGGATATTAATATAACTGCTTAAAATATCATAGGGTTGCACTTTTGCACTTTTAAAATATCCGCAACCAAACTGTTGACACAAAAGCACATTAATCATCGTGGCTTTTAATAATGTGGTTTTTCCTGCCGCATTTGGACCTGTAATTAATATGTTTTTATCTAAAGTAATATCGTTAGTTATAGCTTTATCAGATGGTAAATGTGGATAAATTAAACCTTTGAATTTAGTAGACTTACTAAATTTGCAGAAATTTACATTATTACCAATTTTATTTTTCAACGAAAGCATAGAATGCATATACGAATTATACTGAACACAATATTCTATAGTGTCTTTCCATATTGTATCTATATGCATCATATAATTTACCCGCATTACTCTACCTATCTCTCCGAATTTCGAAATACTAGGTCTCAACGCGGATATGGATTGTAATTCATCATTTATAGAGATAGCTATGTTGCGGACCTCTTTGCATTTCTCGATAAATGGTTGGTACGTTTTATATTGTATCCATTTTTTTGAAATATAATCCATAGAGGTTATAGTTTCAGATATGTAATCTTTTACAGTAGATATATTCTTGTGTATTATTGTCATATTTTTTACAAATTTTACACAAGAAGTACAATTAAAATATACTTGAACAAAATAAAATATAATAGAAATAAATATCATTACACGTTTGTCCCAGCTTGCGCTTCCTATATAAAATAACTGTCCTAGACTATGATTTTTCAAGACTAATTTAAGATGTTGATAGTAACTATCCCATGTTATAGAATTATTTTGTATGCGTATTAAAAAAAATGGTATTAACAAAAGAAATATCGGTAGCGCTAATGATATAATAGGAGAACATATGTTATAAACACTCATCCATTGTAATAGATGACTGTTTGTATTAATAAATTGTAATTTATCCCATTCAACGTAATTATATTTTTCTAGAAAATCTTCTGGTTTTATTAAATCATTTCTAAATGTAAGTATCCGTTCGTGATTAGGAGGTTTTGGTATATTAGTTTTCAAAATAAATTGAGTATCTCTTAGATATTTTTTATCTGTGGTATACCAAGTAGAATGTTGATGTAAAGACAATTTATGTATATCATCATGAACGTCAAATATAGATTCATATAAAGGGTTTTCTCCACTTGATAATTCAAGGTCATTTGATAATTCTTTTTTAATTTTTGTTTTATCCTTTAAATACGCAATTGGAATTCTAAATCCTGCAGCATTTAAAGGATCTAAGACTGTTTCTTTTGGCTTAGACGATTTACTAAATAACAAATCTTGTATCATCTATTTAATTATCAAGATAATAATGTAAGGAATATAACTAGTTTTATACGCTATTTACAAGAGTATCATTCCAATTATCAGGCATTTTTACAATTTCAGTAGAATAATGCCGTTCAATTTCTTTTAGTTTATGATTATCTCTGCGTGTTACGAAATTTATACCTATACCTTTTCTTCCCCAACGACCACTTCGCCCAATACGATGAAGATATGTATGAACACACATCGGTAAATCAAAATTAATGACTGTACTGACTTGTTGCACGTCGATGCCTCTTGCGGTTACATTTGAAGATATTAGTACTCTTGTATTACCATTTTTAAAATTTTCGAAACTGTTTGTCCGCTCTTCCTTATCCATATTTGAATGGATTTGACCAACCGGAAAATTATCTCTCAGCATAGCATTATATAAATCTTGAACTCGATTAACACTGTTACAATAAATAATGCACTGCGACATACTAAAAGAGCTAAACAGGTCTTTTATGCAATCAAATTTTTGTTCGTCGTTTTCAATAGCTATATAATACTGTGATATTCCTTCAAGGGTTAATGATTCTGCTTTAACAAGTACTTTTACAGGGTCACGCATAAATTTATCTGTAAGAGTATGTAATTCATTCGGTAAGGTTGCGCTAAATAATGCTACTTGTATATCGGTGGGCATAAATTGAAAAATATTGTAGACTTGCTCTTTAAATCCTGAAGACAACAATTCATCTGCTTCGTCTAATACAATTAATTTTAATGTGTTGGGTAAAATTTTTTTTCTACATAGCATGTCGTATACACGTCCAGGACATCCAACTACGATTTGTGGTGGGTGTTCTGTTAATGAATAAATACACTCCTCATTAGATATGCCGCCTACCAATAGTTGGGTTCGTAAATTATTATCAAATGACCCAATAGAATTTAATACTTTTTGGGTTTGCATCGCCAATTCTCTTGTTGGAGAAAGTAAAATCGCTTGTAATTGTGGTATAGATGTATCAATTACAGCAAGTGTACCCACCGTAAAACATCCTGTTTTACCTGTCCCTGACTGTGCTTGTGCAATTAAATCTTTTTTCGCTAACATAGGAGTTATCGCTTGTTTTTGAATAGGACTGGGTTTTTCAAACCCATATGCATATATACCTCTTAGTATATTCCGATGTATATCTAAGTCATCCCAATTTTCAATACATTTTATATCATTATAATCAGTTGACATTAACATAAAGTATTATATTTTTTTTAAGTTAGTTACAATTATCTTGATATTGTATATTTAAATCAATTTAGAAGAGGTAGAACATGTACATTCAACTGCGTTATGACAACCATACAGTACACTTTATCAGACATTGAAGACATTAAACACAACGGAATTAACTATAATTTAGATGAAAGTATTATTTCTATTATACAAAAGATATCACAACAAGTTGGGTCACCAGAATATGTTAAAACACCAAAATTCTTGAAAAAAGAAAATAAATCACATCATAAAAAACTCCCGGATAGAGAATATGAAGATTGGGAAACTATTAGACATTTTGTGCCTACACAACGTGTAGTACATGAAGGTATTGAACGGTCCATCGACGTAATTCGTAAAACTTTGAATAAAATTACTTCCAATACTTATGAAACGATGTACCCTATTATTATTGAAGAAATCGACAAAGTATTATTGTCACAACAGCACGATTTAGTTAAGCTGGGAACGACTATATTTTCTATTGTAAGTGAAACATCATTTTATTCCAATATGTATGCTGAATTATTTTCAAAACTGTATCATAAATATGATTTTGTACATAAATCACTATATGAAACATTAAATTCTTTTCAAGAAAATACTAAACAAATAGAATATTGCAATCCGGATACAAATTACGATTTATTTTGTAAAAATAATAAAGAAAATACTCGCAGAAAAGCAGTTGCAGTATTTTTAGTCAATTTAACGAAACATTCGATTGTAGAGGTTTCAGAAATTTGTGAAATCATTCACAATATTCAAGAACGTATGTTTTATCTAATAAAAATAGAAAACAATAATGAAATAGTAGATGAATTATCTGAAATAACAGGCAGTATGATTCTTTCAGGAAAAGATATATTACATACATCTGACAAATGGTGTAAAATAGTAAACAACGTAAATTCTATTTCAAAAATGAAACCAAAAGAACACGTGTCACTTACAAATAAAACAATATTCAAGCATATGGATATAATAGATCATTTAAATACGTAATCATCACACCGTCATATATTTCCTACTATATTAAGAAATATATGTTTATTTTTATAGAGGATTATATACATAATGAAATCTAAATTGAATGATACTATAAACTATTCAGAACTGAAATATCTCTCCGAAGAAGATACAAACTTTGAAGCTAATTTATATGAAATGACCTTGTTTGAAATGTCAATTATAATTGCCATAGGTCTTCCAAAATTCACATATATAGATAAAGAAATTGTATATTATCCGGTATATATTATAAAAAATGATAAGGTTCATTCTCAAATTGGACTATACGAAATAATGTCTAATACACAACCAAGCGTATTAGATGATGATGGCGATGTAGATATTGAAAAAATCGGTCCTATCCAATTATTTTCGTATGTAAATAAAGATTATATTGACAAAGTTATGTATAATACAAAAAAAACCAGAGATGATGCAGACGAACTAGATGAAGCCGAGGATGAAGCTGACGAAGCCGAGGACGAAGCCGAGGATGAAGCCGATATAGAAGCTGACGAAGCCGAGGATGAAGCCGAGGATGAAGCCGATATAGAAGCTGACGAAGCAGACAAACAAAATATACCGATTACATCACAAGATAAAACACAAGCAGCGGTCGAAAGAAAAAAATATACAAAACATAAAAATGAAGACTGGATACAAACGTATATGCAAAACAACAATTATAATATTATTGAGAATGAGGGAGGTGGTGATTGTTTATTCGCCTCTATAAGAGATGGAATGAAACGCGCTGGTGTAATAGTAACCGTAGAAGAATTAAGAGAGAAATTAGCGGATAACGCAACGGAAGAGGTATTTCAAGGATTCAAAAATATGTATGGGATGGCACTAGATGAATTACAAAATATAAACGCAGATATAAAAACACGTGAAAAAGAGTTTAATGAACTTATGGAACGCGGTAAAAAAACAAAAGACAGAGATATTATTTTAGCGTTGACACTGCAAGCAAAAGAAATAAAAGAAGTACACAGTAAACTAAAAAAAGAAAAATCAAATGCCAACGCTATTGCAAATGAATATACATTTATGGATGGTGTCGATACCTTGAATAAATTTAAAGCGATAATTCAAACGTGCGATTTTTGGGGAGAGACGTGGGCCATTTCAACCTTGGAACGTATATTAAATATAAAGCTAATTTTATTTAGTAGGGAGGCATATAAATCAAAAGATTTTGACAATGTTGTTTTATGTAACCAATTAAATGATACGATTTTACAAGACGAAGGTGTATTTAAACCATCACACTATATAATGTTAGAGTATTTGGGATACCATTATACATTAATAACCTACAAAAGTCAAGGTGCGTTGTCATTTAAAGAGATCCCGTATGATGTTAAAACAAAGATAGTAGATAAATGTTTGGAGAGAAATTCTGGAGTATTTTATTTAATACCGGATTTTCGAGATTTTATGGCAAAATTAAATGCGGTACCAAGCGAAGAAAAGGAAGAAGATTTTGAAATGATTACTTTGAATATGTATGATCCAACTACTATTTTTCAATTCTACAACGCATCTGCAAGTGGACCTGCTCCAGGAAAAGGTTCTGGTGAAGAAATTAGTAAATATAATTTAATGAAATTTAATGAACTAGCCTCTATACCAAACTGGCGGAGGAAATTAGATAATTTTTGGGTAGTGCCATTTGAAATGGACGGACATACATGGAATACAGTAGAACATTATTATCAAGCTTCTAAATTTAAAGAAAATAATCCACAATTTTATATAAAATTTGCAAAAGACGCAAACCCAGAAGGAGAATTATCGCAAAATCCTAGTATGGCAAAAGCAGCTGGAAGTGTTAGTGGAAAATATAATGGAAAAACAGTTAGACCTTCTAGCATTAAAATAGACCCTAAATTCTACAGCGGACGGGATAAAGATGTAATGCATAAAGCTTTAGAAACGAAATTTACACAAAATGACGAGTTGAAACAAATATTATTGTTAACAAAAGATGCCAAGTTACAAAGATTTGTTAAAGGAAAAAAACCAAAAATTTTAGAAACACTTATGTATGTCAGAAAAGAACTTTCAAATAATAAATAACTATATATTATGGAATATAACGCGGATTATCAATCTGTGGTAACTACTATATTAAATATAATAGAAAATACCGGCATAAACAACCAAACAGAAAAATATCGTGCAATCACAAGCGGGTTATATAACGATATTAATAATGCTATGATGCGTATTAAAAAAATGTTTGTTTCAAACAAAATAAATATTTATACTTTAACTAATAATTTCGAGGTAAGTTCATTTTCATCCCAATTTATGCCTATAAAAATTCAAGAGAATATTAAAAATGATATGATTTCACAAACTATATATACTGGATATATAGAAAAACAAAAAATAATTGTAAAACTTGGCGTTATAAAAGGAACTATATTTACAGAACCGGAATTAAAAGAGTTTGCGTACAAAATATTTTCTTGGCTATGTGTATGTAATAAGTATTCTAAACAAATATGTAAAGGGTTTAATACTATTGAAATTTATTTTACTAGATATAAAAAGGGGTTTCCAAATAATTCAGCCAAAATATTGGACCCTGAAAATATAAATTCCGGTTATTCATATGTATGTTCCCCAAGTAATACGTTGGTGGTATTCCGGTTGGAAGAATGGTTTAAAGTATTTATACACGAATCTTTACATTCATATGGACTACAACCTATGTCACACATAGAAACAACATTAGATACTGCTGTAAATAAATTACTCCCTATTAAATCACATATACACGTATGTGAAGCATATGTAGAAACATGGGCAAGAATAATTAATGCAATGTACAGTGCGATATATAACAGTAATAATGAGAATGATTTTCAATCTATTTTTGAATTTACAATAAGAATGGAAAGTCTATTTTCTCTCACACAATCGTATCGAGTTTTAGCGTATATGAATTTATCATATTCTCAAGTAATAGACCCATCGTCTGAATACGCTTCTAGAACATATAGAGAGAAAACAAATACGTTTTCATATTATGTATTATGCGGTGCATATATGTTTAATCCATATATGTTTATGAAATGGTGTAAGACATATAACGAAAATATATTACAATTTAACAATACTGTAGATGGAGGAAAACGATTTGAATTATATACGATACGTTCATTACAAGAGGATGGTATTAACAAAACAATGATGAAATTTTCACATTTAGCAAATAGAAAGTATGGCTTGAGAATGAGTTTAGTTGACATATAACTAAAAAATTGAGTTATGTTTATTTAATTGAATAAACATAACCAAATAAAATGGGTATCAAAGGTTTGAACCGCTTTCTACGAAACACCTGCTCGACGCATATAAGACAGGTTCCATTATGGGAATTAAAAGGAAAAACAATTGCAATAGATACAAGTATATATTTATATAAATTTAACGGAGATGGTAGCGAATTGATAGATGGGTTTTACCATATGATTTCACTATTCAAATTTAACGGAATTATTCCATTATTTGTTTTTGATGGCAAGCCTCCCATAGAAAAGTATAAAATTATTGAACGAAGACGTAAAAACAAATCAATAGCAGAATATAAATATAACCAAATAAAAGAAACCACATCTAATTATAATAAAAACAGACTTACACAATTGCGTAAACAATTTATTCGTGTATCATATAAAGATATATGTAATGTTAAAAAACTTATTAGCTTAATGGGTGTGAATTACTATGAATGTAAAGGTGAATCTGATGGAATATGTGTAAAATTAGTTGAAACAAAAGTAGCATACGCGTGTATGAGTGAAGATATGGATATGTTTGTGTATGGATGTAATAGAGTATTGCGTTATTTGTCTCTTTTGAAATCAACCGTAGTATTATATGATTTCAAAGGAATTCTTGAAACCCTTAACATTACGTTTAATGAATTTCAAGACATATGTATTATATCCGGAACAGATTACCACGAGCAAATGGGCGATGATATTATGAATTTAAACGACGCATTAATTCTTTTCAGAAAATATAAAGGTTATAAAAAATCAGATAGTTATCGTAATTGGTTGGTGAAAGAAGGGTATATAAAAGATGCAGATGCATTCACACGCGTAGGCAATATGTTTAATACTACTATTATAGAGTATCCGCCAAAATTAATAAAAAATGAATATGATACGCTAGGTACAAGAGATTTTTTGGAAAAAAATGGATTTGTATTCATTTAAAATAATATCCTCTAGACAAATACATAAAAGATTATATATATATATATATATA
>Ga0075125_10000407_pt1 | contig 19540 bp, 23 predicted proteins | sample AntAceMetag02UKN_FD_69810 | JGI IMG/M metagenome (GOLD analysis project Ga0075125, IMG submission 69810) | Saline lake microbial communities from Ace Lake, Antarctica - Antarctic Ace Lake Metagenome 02UKN | ecosystem: Environmental > Aquatic > Non-marine Saline and Alkaline > Saline | place... | reverse complement strand
GGGTAATGGCCCCGTATTAGTTATTATACACACCTATTGCATTCTTGCAAGAACTTATGTTAGACTACGCTATACTTTAGATATAAGGATAAATGATGGCTGCTAGTGATTACAAGAGTTTCTTAGTAAGATTAACCCCAAAGACTAGAGCTTTGTTAGATGCTGCTCATGTAGATAAAGAAATGCCTCGCGCACATATTATCAACCAGGCATTAAAAGTTTATTTAAAGGAATACAATAGGTTCGACCTTAATGCCAAACTTGATGCTCTTAACGTATGATACTTACCTTACCTTATCCACCATCCGTCAATACTTATTGGAGAGCAAATGGGAAACGACGTTTTATTTCAAAAGCTGGTATGGCTTTTAAAGAGGCTGTACAAGCGTATGTCATTGACCAAAAAATTCCTAAGCTTGGCACTGCTAGGCTTCGCATGGACATTATTATATGCCCTCGTAGCCGTAGGATATTTGATATTGATAATCTGCTTAAGGCTATTCTGGATGCCCTCATGGATGCTGGCGTATATGAAGACGATTCGCAAGTAGATGATTTACATATTGTCCGTGGCAAAGCCTGTAAGGGTGGTGCTGCTGTTGTAGTGATAGAGGAAATAAATAAATGAATGAGCAAATGTACTCCGTAACTTACACAAGCGTAAAAGATGGCGCGGATTACTCATTCACGCTATTCGGAACGGAAGTTGAAGCCAATCAACATGCTTATAACTTGGATGGTGAATATGGATTATTGCTTGGGATTGTGACTTTGCCTAAAGACTTTTTTATTGATGAACCAGCGAAGGTGGAGTGGGATTAATGCAAGCACTGAATTTGGGGTGGTGTTTGATGTGAATTTTGAGCAATGGCTACAAACTGAGGATTGATGATGACTATTGGACTTGATTTAAAAGCAAGCGTAGGTGACGTAAACAGCAAAGCGCGTGGCAGTGGTGCAAGATATAACAATGGCAAACCTGATTTATCACTAATCCCATTAGCCACATTATCAGATGAGGCTAGAGTTTGGATGTATGGGCGTGAAAAATACGCGGCATGGAATTGGACTAAAGGCATGGAGTGGTCAATCCCTCTAGCTTGTGCGCTTCGTCATCTATCTAAATGGCAAGAGGGCGAGGAACTAGACGAGGAAAGCGGATTGCCACACTTAGCCCATGCTATGTGCAATTTACGGATGCTTACCTTGTTTTCACAAAACTATAAAGAAGGTGACGACAGACCAGTAAAGGAGTTAAAAAATGCAGAGTAAAAAAGGCTCATTCTACGAGGCCTGTTTTAATGTGTTTATAGGGTTTTGGATTAACTTTTTCGCTAACTTGGTTATTTTGCCTATGGTTGGTTTCCATATTACGATAGGGCAAAACTTCTACATTGGCTTGCTATACACGCTGGTATCAGTGGCAAGAAGCTACACGATAAGACGCTGGTTCAATCGATATATTGTTAAAGCGGCTGAAAGGTTAGCACATGAGTAAAGTCGTAGCATTAGGTATTGAAATGGATGCTAATTACTTTGAAATAGCAACAAATAGAATAAATGGAAAAACAGAATAAATGGCTGAACAAGAAGACAACAGAAAGATTAAACGAATACCATCACTTAAAAACTATGGTGGCGTTCGTACTATCCAGAGAACACTAGAGCGTTCTGCAACACTAGAAGCTAACCGTGAGGCTGTGTCCTATGCGTTGTTAAGTATGGCTAATACAAAACTAACGGACATTATGAGCTGGGACGAAGATGGAAACATTAAAGTTAAGGCGTCTAAAGACATTCCTGAACACGCACTACAAGCAATTAAAAGTATTAAATCGACTACAAGGTACGACAAAGAAGGCAATCCTACAGCAACATTAGATATTGAATTGTTTGACAAGGTTGGCGTACTTCGCCTACTAGCTAAAGCATCTGGATTGCTAGACCAGCAAGCAGAGACAGACAAGCCTTCAGTAATCGGTGTCAACATAGTAGCTCCAGAACCTATAGACGTAGAGGCGGTAGATGGAGAGCAAGGTAAGTTAGAATAGATAATTTTTTATGTATCATCACTGGAGAACAAAATGAGTGTTAGACAAGTTAATTTTTGGTATTGGTTGGTTAGTAAACTGCCTAAGAAGTTGGTGTATTTTTCCTTCATGCACGTTGGCGCGTATGCCACCACAGGAAAGTATGGAAACACTATTGTTCCTGAATTGTCTATGATGGATGCTATTGCTAGATATGAGAAGGATAACGAAATTAGATAATGAAGACTAAAGAACGCAGTAGTAAAGAAGTATCTTTTGATGGCATCACGCTAAACTTTAGCAAGTCGCCCATCGTATATAAGTTTGTGCAGAACAATGACTTCGTGCAAGGTCTAATGGGCCCAGTTGGTAGTGGAAAGTCGTATGCTTGTTGTGCCAAAATATTTATTAAAGCATTAGAGCAAACTGCCTCACCTATTGACAACGTTAGATATTCTAGGTTTGCAGTAGTACGTAACAGTTACCCTATGCTTAAGACAACGACTATTAAGACATGGTTAGACCTTTTCCCAGAAGCTACGTTTGGGCCTATGTTATGGACTCCACCGATTACACATCATATACGCTTACCAGCTAAAGGTGATGCCGCTGGCATTGACTGCGAGGTTATCTTCCTTGCTCTTGACCAGCCTAAAGACGTTCGTAAGTTGCTGTCATTAGAGCTAACAGGTGCATGGGTTAATGAGGCGCGTGAGCTACCAAAGGCTGTGATTGATGGACTTACCCACAGGGTTGGTCGTTATCCTAGTAAACGTGATGGCGGTGCTAAATGGCATGGAGTATTCATGGACACTAATCCAATGGATGATGACCACTGGTGGCATAGGGTGGCTGAAAAAGAGAAGGTTACTGGCAACTACGCATGGACATTCTTTAATCAACCGGGTGGTGTAATCGAAGTAGATCCTGGTGAATTGCCTGACAACCCTGAAGCTAATGACCACATATTCGCCTCTGGTCGATGGTGGAAAGTTAATAGCAAAGCAGAAAACTTAGATAACTTACCTGCTAGCTACTACCAGCAGATGCTCGGTGGCAAGAACCTAGACTGGATTCGCTGTTACGCAGAAGGCAAATACACCTACGTGCAAGAAGGTAGACCTGTATGGCCCGAATATGATGACAACCTTATGTGTGGTGACGTTGAGTATGACGAATCATTACCATTACAAATCGGTGTCGACTTTGGTTTAACACCAGCAGCGGTGCTTGGACAAAGACTTCCAAACAATCGGTGGGTTATTCTTCATGAGATTGTTACTGAAGACATGGGGCTTGAACGGTTTGGGCAACAATTGCTTGCAGAGCTTAATGCTAAATACCCTAAAGCACAGATTATGATGTGGGGCGACCCTGCTGGTATGCAACGTGATGCTATTTATGAAGTTACTGCATTTGATTACCTAAGAACTCTTGGGCTGCGCGCTCAACCTACACACTCTAATGACTTCAAGGTTCGTAGAGAAGGTGCAGCCGCGCCAATGCAACGTTTGATTAATGGCAAGCCAGGGCTAATTGTAAACAGAAGTTGTAAGATGACAAGGAAGTCACTCGCTGGGGGCTATCACTTCAAGCGCGTATCAATCGGTGCAGGGCATGAACGCTTTAGGGATATGCCAAACAAGAACGAACACTCTCACGTTGGTGATGCCTTTGGGTATTTAATGCTTGGTGGTGGTGAACATAAGCGCATGACCCGTAGTCCTCTTTCGAGTAGCAAACCAATAATAGCTAGAACGGTGATGACTGACTTTGATGTATTCAATACTTGATACCATAGGCGAACACCTGCCAAAATTGCAGGGAGTTACATTTACTAAATTCTATATTGAAGATGCTTTTGCTATAAAAGGTGGTGAGTTTTCTGGGCTGTCAACACAAAAAATGGTTGGCGTTAAAGCTATGCTAGAGAACCAATCTAATTATGGATTTGCTATTACATGCTCACTACATGGAGAACCAGTCGCTGTATTTGGCTGTTGCCTACTGTGGGAAGGCGTTGGAGAGATGTGGTCGGTCATTGGTGACACTGCCAGAAGCAGACCAATTGCAACAACTAAAGTAGGAATTGCATTTACTGATATGTGCAAGCTATCTATGGACTTGCATAGATTACAAATAACTGTTAAAACTACAGACTTGCGGGCTATAAGGTGGGCTAGAGCTATCGGGTTTATATCTGAAAGCACAATGAAGCAATATAGCATGGATAAATATGATTATGACTTAATGGTTAGGAGATAGTAATGGGCGGATTAATTGGTGGTCAAAAAGCAGATACAAGTGCAGCAAGATCGCAGATGGAACAACAACGCATTGAAACAGAAAAGTTGCGTGCGCAAGCTGAAACAGAGAAGCGAGATTTAGCGGCACAAGAAGCAAGCCGTAAAATGTCACGCACTCGTGGCGGTAGTCGTATGTTATTGTCAGAAGACCGTCTAAGCCCTGAATCAGGCGTTGACGAATTGCTAGGCTCTTAATCATGGCTACTAAAGAAAGAAGTCTTGACCTTAATGAGGCTATGAACTCAAACTTAATCTCTAAGTTTAGTGACAGAGCGGCTGCATCTATGGCTGGTATAGGTTCTGTTGATAGACTTGATTATCTAAAAGCACAAGGTGCTGGAGAAGGAATCTTTAAGTCCGAAAGTTTTTACACAGACACTGATAACGCTTACACAGATGCCATCTTAGGTTTGTATGGTAAAAAAGCAAAACGCGGCTGGGCGCAACGCGGAACTAAGGCTATTCTTGAAGACCAGACAAATAAAACTAAAGACATAGTAGATACTGGCAGACGTGAACTTGGTGAGAAAAAAGCAGCGTCATCAAGACTAGGCAGAGCAACTGGTGGATTATTAGCTGGTTCAGCGAGTCCTGATGCGTCAAAATTATCTAAAGGACCGCAACTTGGCAGTGATGATGTTTTAAGTATCGGGGCAATGCTCGGTGGAAAGCGTAAAACGTAATGGCTGAAATGAGATTAAAACCAGAAGATATTTTAAAACGGCATGAGCTTGCCTTAGTAAAGAAAGAGGACTTTCGTTCGCTGTATGACGAGGCTTATGAGTTTGCATTGCCACAACGTAATTTGTATGACGGATATTATGATGGCAAAGTAAGTGGTGCTAAAAAAATGAATCGTGTGTTTGACGCAACTGCTATTAACTCTACACAACGATTTGCAAACCGTATGCAATCAGGTATATTTCCACCGCACAGCAAGTGGTGTCGTCTTGAAGCGGGCACAGACATTCCTGCTGACCGTAAAGATGAAGCACAAGCAGCGTTAGATGTGTATACAGCAAAGATGTTTGCTACTATTAAGCAATCAAACTTTGATATTGCTATTGGCGAAGCGTTGCTAGACCTGTGCGTTGGTACAGCTGTAATGCTGGTGCAGCCTGGTGACGATGTTACACCAATCAACTTTATTCCTGTACCACAATACCTTGTTGCATTTGAAGAAGGGGCTAATGGAAAAGTTGACAATGTGTACAGACGTATGCGGATCAAAGGCGAGTCTATTGAACAACAATGGACAGATGCCAAGATACCAACTGAACTTAAAAAGAAAATAGAGAACAAACCTACAGAAGATGTAGAGCTTATTGAAGCTACTATATTTGATGCTAAACGTGGCGACTATTGTTACCATGTGATCCATAAAGAATCTAAAGCAGAAATTGTGTACCGTAGAATGAAGTACAGCCCGTGGGTCGTATCTCGCTACATGAAAGTAGCTGGTGAAATCTATGGTCGCGGTCCGTTAATTACAGCACTACCAGACATTAAGACACTAAACAAAGTGCTTGAATTAGTGCTAAAGAACGCATCTCTTGCTATTGCTGGGGTTTATACAGCTGCTGATGATGGTGTTCTTAATCCAAATACAGTTACTATTGCACCAGGCGTTATTATTCCTGTTGCACGTAACGGTGGGCCGCAAGGCGAATCTTTAAAACCATTGCCACGTTCAGGTGATTTTAATGTATCTCAAATTATTATGAATGATTTGCGTATGAACATTAAATCCATTCTATTAGACGAGTCATTGCCACCAGATAATATGTCAGCACGTTCTGCTACTGAAGTTATTGAACGTATGAAACAGCTATCACAAAACTTAGGCTCTGCATTTGGTCGTTTAATAAATGAAACAATGATTCCATTAGTAGAGAAAATCCTACAGATTATGGATGAGCGTGGAATTATTGATTTACCGTTGCGTGTTAATGGTCTTGAAATTAAAGTGACGCCAGTGTCACCATTAGCTATGTCACAAAACATGGATGATGTACAAAACATTTTACAATACGCACAAATTGTACAACAAGCTGGCCCTGAAGGTCAGATGATGCTTAAGACAGATATGCTGTTAGATTTAGTTGCAGACAAGATGGCTATACCACAATCCGTTAGAAACTCAGCAGCAGAGCGTCAGCTAATGAAAGAGCAGATGGCACAACAAGCTCAACAAGTAGCGCAAGAGCAGCCTGAACTTGCTGGACAAATGGTTGAGCAAGCCGTTAAACAAGGGGGCGTAATGTAATGAACGAGGGATGGGAAGGATTAGAAACTCAACAAACAGACGTTCGTGATGAAATGCAAAGGCGCGAAGACTTAAGTAAATTATGTTTTCGTGTACTTGCATCGTCAGAAGAAGGTAAGAAACTTATGGTTTGGTTACGCCAAACTATTATAGAACACCCTGTTGCCGTGCCGGGAGCTGACCCAAGTTATGCTTTTTATCGCGAGGGTCAATGTAGTGTAGTACGGGATTTAGAAAATAGAATTAAACTAGCTAAGGAAAATAAATAATGGATGAAACTAACCAACCCCAAGACGGAGATCAACCCGTTGAAGGCTTATTGGATAACATTTCAAGTGAATCAACTGAGGAAGGCGAAACGTCTAACGACATTAGTCATTTAAAAACAGAACCAACCGAAACACCAGCAGAAAGACCAGAGTGGTTTCCAGAAAACTTTTGGAAAAAAGATGATGCAGCTCCAGACATGGAAGCTATGTCTAAATCATGGACAGATTTACGGAAACAAATTAGTCAAGGCAAGCACAAAGCCCCAGAAGATGGAAACTATGATATGTCATCATTTTCTAGTACTCCAGAAGACGACCCTGTTCGAGGACATGTTGCTGCATGGGCAAAAGAGTACGGATTAAGTCAAGCAGCATTGGACGGATTAGTTGGCCCTATTGTTGAAATGACAGGACAGCAACAACAGCAAGTACAGTTTGACGCTGCTGCTGAAAAGAAATCATTAGGCCCTAACGCTGACAGTATAATTAAAAGCATGACGGAATGGGGTTCAGGCTTAGTTAATAAAGGCATATGGGGGAAAGAAGACTTTGAAGAATTTAAAATTATGGGAGGCACTGCAAACGGCCTTAAAGCATTAATGAAATTGCGTGAAACTTATGAAGGCAGAATCCCTACAAACTCAACTCCTATTGATGGAGCACCATCTAAAATAGAACTTAACGCAATGGTGGCAGACCCTAAATATCAAACAGATCCAGCGTATCGACAGAAGGTAGAACGACTGTTTAATCAAGTGTACGGAGATTAACAAAGAAGCCCTTAATTGGGCTTTTTAATATTTAAATAAAATAAGGTAACTATATATAACTTTACACTATAGCCAACAGCTATAACAGCATCCAAGTTATAGTGTTCAGGATTCCTAGATACTTGTCTTTCGCCTTCAATTTGAACTATTTCCATTTTGGAAACAGTTGAATTATATTCAAGCTCACCTTCAAGAAATATATTACTTAGATGCTTAGATATTGCAGGAACATTTACATCAAAAATCTCTACCATTGCTTTTAAACTAATGTAAAATTGTATATATTTAAATAAAATAATATTGCATTATAAATAATAGTGTGTTATAACACACAATGTGGCATATCACATCTGTGACCCACAATGCAAGATAACTTGACGTTTGGCTAACGTAATTAGCAAGCAATGGCCCGCTTCGCGGCATACCTCAGCACAAAAAAACTTTATATTAAACCGTTATAGGAGATACAAAATGAGTATTGCATTGTCAAACGCATTTACCACCCTCTTTGACGCAGAAGTTAAGCAAGCATACCAAGGTAAAGCAATGTTGGTAAGTGCTGTACGTCAGCGTCGTGGAGTAGAAGGTTCTACAGTTAAGTTCCCTAAAGTAGGTCGTGGCGTTGCTACACCTCGTGTGGGTCAAACAGATGTTACACCATTGAATGTTGGTTTTTCAAACGTAACATTAACATTAGAAGACTGGATTGCTGCTGAATATAGCGACATTTTCAGCCAACAAAAAGTAAACTTTGATGAGCGTTCAGAGCTTGTTCAAGTTTTAGGTAACGCTATTGGCCGTCGTCAAGATCAACTGGTTCTTGCTGCATTAGCTGCATCAGGCACATCACTAGCAGTAGGCAACGATGTTGGTGGTACTGATACTAATATGAACGTAGCAAAACTACGTCAAGCAAAAGGTTTGATGGATAAAAATAATGTACCTCCAGCAGACCGTTGCATTGTTATTCACTCAAACGGCTTACAGGCTTTATTAGCTGAAACAGCTGTTACATCTTCTGACTTTAATTCAGTTAAAGCATTAGTAAATGGTGAACTAGATACATTCTTGGGCTTCAAGTTCTACACAATTGGTGACCGTGATGAAGGTGGTTTAGCAATTGACGGTTCATCAGACCGTACTTGTTTTGCTTTCCATAAAGATGCTATCGGTTATGGCGAAGGTATTGCACCAAAAACAGAAATCAACTATGTACCAGAAAAAACATCATTCTTGGTAGCATCTATGTTTTCTGCTGGCGCAACAACTATTGACGCTGAAGGCATTGTGTCTATCGTTGCTCGTGAATCTTAAGGAGAATAGATAAATGGCTTATTCATCAATTGGTTTTTCAACCGTAGCGGCATCTAAAGCTGGTAATTCACCAGCTATTTATGCTTATTCAACAACTGACACAGTTGCTACTGTCAACACAGCTGGTTACTTTAACGCTTTAGCTACCCAGCTAAGGGTAGGTGATTTAATCTACTGTGTAACATCAACAGGCGGTACTGCTGTTGCTTCACTCAATTACGTCCTTTCTAACGCTGCTGGCGTTGTGGATGTAAATGATGGTACTGTCTTAGCTGCCACAGACAGTGACTAAGTAATATTGTAATATAGCTACCTTGCATAACGTGGGGTAGCTACTTTTATATGTAAAGGTTATTATGGCAAACTCAGCTTTATCAATTTGCTCTGATGCACTATTAATGCTAGGTGCTGCTCCTATTTCATCTTTTACTGACGGCTCTGACGGAGCATCTATTTGTGACCGACTATATCCAAACCTTCGCGATCAAGCTCTTATGGTTTATCCGTGGAGTTTTTCTTTTAAGAAAACACAACTAGCAAGACTAGTAACAACACCAGCAAACGAATATAAATATGAGTATCAAATGGCAGCAGATAGACTTGGTGCGCCAAGAGCCGTTTATAACTCAGATGGATTAAATCAAGTCCCAATTACGGCTTACCGTATTATGGGTTCTAAAGTATTAACTAACCAAGAAGTTATCTATGTTGATTATCAATACTCAGTACCTGAATCTGAAATGCCAGTATGGTTTATTCAGTTTTTAAAATACTTAACAGCAGCACACATTGCATTTCCTATTACTGATCAGTTAGATAAAGCTGATTACTGGAGAGTTATGGCGGTTGGTACGCCAGGCGATAATGGTCGTGGTGGATATATGCGTACAGCAATGAACATTGATGGAATGAATCAACCAGTAAATAGCATTAAAGACTTTTCACTAACTCAAGTAAGGAACTAGATGGCTCGCTTTGTCACAGTGCAGACAAACTTTACTAGTGGTGAATTAGACCCACTTTTACGCGCTCGCGTTGAATTGCCAACTTACAACAACTCACTAGAAAAAGCTACTAACGTTATATGCCAACCACAGGGCGGGATTACTCGCAGGGCTGGCACTCGTTACTTAATGACATTGCCTAACACTGGAGCTGAATCAGCTGCTAACGGGGCAAGATTAGTATCGTTTGAATTCTCTACTCTTGACAGCTATATGTTGTGTTTCACGCATAACCGTATGCACGTATTTAAAGATGGTGCTTTAGTTGAAGACATTAACGGAAGCGGTAATGACTATTTAGCTTTAACACTTCCATCATCATCCTTGAATGAAATGTGCTGGACGCAATCTGCCGATACCTTAATTCTTGTACACGAAGATATTGCGCCTATTAAAATAGTACGTGGTGCTTCTGATGCAACGTGGACAGCAAGTACACTGGTATTTGCTAGTGTACCTAAGTATGCGTTTACTGTAGCAACTACTAATCCAGCAGGAACTATTACGCCTACTGCAGTTTCAGGAAAAGTAACAATTAACGCATCTAGTGGCATTTTTCTTGTAGGCCATGTCGGACAATACATTAATGCTACTCCACAAGGTAGGGCAAAGATCATTGAATACAAGAGTGCTACCCAAGTAAACGTAGTAACAGAGTTCCCATTCTTTAGTGCATCGGCTATTGCCAATGGAGATTGGGATTTAGAAACTGGCTATGAAGCAGTATGGTCTGCTACTAAAGGTTACCAACGAACGGTAACATTCCATCAGGGTCGCTTATATTTCGGTGGAAGCAAATCAAGACCTTCTACTATATGGGGTTCTAAGGTAGGGTTGTTTTTTGACTTTGAAGGCACAGAAGGTTTTGACGATGACGCAGTAGAAGCAACGTTAGACACCAATACTTACAATGCTATTACTGACATGATTTCCACAAAAGATTTGCAGGTATTTACTACTGGCGGTGAGTTCTTTGTACCGCAGCAAGGACTAGAGCCTATTACTCCGTCTGCATTTTTCTTAGCGACTGCTGGTAGAAATGGTAGCAAGCCTGGCATTAGAGTTCAGCAACTAGAATCTGGCGTTATGTTCATTCATCGTCAAGGTAAGATGCTAAATGAAGTAACGTATAACGACACTGCATTAACATATATAACAAGTAAGATTTCATTGCTTGCTGGTCACTTGCTTAAAAATCCAAAACGCATTGCGCTTAGGCGTGGAATTAACACAGACGAAAACGATTTGCTGTTTATTGTTAATGAGCTAGATGGCACTATGGCTGCTTTTTCGCTTATACGCTCTCAGAATGTTATTGCGCCATCAGAGATTATTACAGCTAGTGGCGAGTTTATTGAAGTCGGCATTGACATTGATGACATTTATGTGGTTGTAAAACGGATCATTGAAGACGTTGTTGAATATTACATAGAGAAGTTTGAAAGAGGACTGCTAACAGACTGCGCCACAACAGGCGGTGCTGTATCATCCGTATCAGCACCACAGCTTGCTGGAAAGACCGTAAATCTTTTATTGGATAGATTGGTTCAAGCTGATAAAATTGTTGCTTCTGGGGGTGCTGTAAGCCTTCCTAGAGACTCTACTGCCAGTTATGAAGTAGGCTTACCTATTAGTGTTGAAGCTAGAACAATGCCAGTTGAATTAGCATTAAGGGCTGGCACTAGGATTGGATTTAAAAAACGCATTGTTGAAGTTAATGCAATGGTTTTGGATACCCAGCACATGAAGATTAATGGCAAAAATGTTTCATTTAGAACATTTAATACGCCTGACATGTTAGATTCAATTATTCCAGACTTTACAGGAATTAAAGTTATCCACGGCATTTTAGGTTATAGCACCGATGCTAGAATTACAGTTACACAATCCCTTCCATTAAAGTTTACTTTACTTGGTATGGAATATAAAATAGCGGTCAATCAAGGAACTTAATATGCACTATGTAGCAATTGCGTCTGCAGTAATGTCTGCCGCTGGGTCAATACAGCAAGGCAAATCTCAAAATGAAATGTATAAGTTGCAAGCACAACAAGCTAAATTAAAAGCTAGTCGTGATGCTTTGCAATATGAGCAACAAGCAAATATGTTGTTTGAGCGTTTGATTCAAACAAATGCAACAGCAGCAGCCAGAGGGTTTGCTGGTGGAGTGCAAGGCTTTAGTGGTTCGGCAAAACTCATACAAGAAAGAAATAAAAAAGTTGCTGGTAGAGATATTCAAATTATGGATCAGTCTAGCGCAGATGCAATTTCATTTGGAGACACTCAAGCGTCATTATTTAAATCTGCTGGCCAGCAAGCTAAGACTGGCTCTTATTTTGATGCTATTGCTAAATTAGGAACTGCTGCCTATATGTATGGTCAAACCGCATCTGGGACAACTGTAACTAAAGCACCTGTGCCTTCAAACTTCCAAACAACAAGTTTTTGGAAAGGCACTGCTTAATGGCCGAATTGCCTAAATATCAACAAACAGGCAGGTTTGCTCCTGATATGCCACAGCTTGATTTTGCTAATGTAAGAGAGTCTTTTCGCGCATCTCAAATGATGACAAGTGGACTTGACAAGCTATCAGCCTTTGCATTTAACAAAGCTGGCGAACAAGCTATTAAAAATGCTGAAGAGTATTCAATAAACAATCCGCCAACTCCTGAGCAACTTGATTTAGCAGCTTCTGGAACATTAACTGAAAAAGATTTTGAAACTACTGGTGGAGCTATATTTCAAAATACTTATCAAAAATTACAAGCAGAACAATTAAGGTCAATGCTTGACATAAGAACTCAAGACGTTTATTTAAATCTGTTAAATGAAGTTAAAGCTAAAAACATTACAAGCGACTCTCAACTTGTTGAAAAGCTAGAAGCTCCAATTGCAGGGATGTCTAAATCTCTTGCAAATCTAAATCCAGAATCTGCTATTAGATATAAAGCTTCGTCTGCTGCTTTAGCTTATCAAGTTAGAAAAACAGCTGGAGTTCAGTTTGAACAAAACATTAGAGAAGATAATGATGTGCTTGCAAACAAAGCATTGGAAACTTCCGTTTCTTTATTGTCAAGTATAAGTGGTGACGTTGGATTAGATAATGTAGATACTCAATTAAAACAAATAAATTTAATAAGAACTCAGTTAGAAAAAAGCGCAAACAATGGTACTCAGAAAAACGCAACAAAACTTCTTACTGAATTTGATGCTGAAGTAAAAGCTTTAACTGTTAAAGTTATAGAAGATAACTCTGATAATTTAACTAGAGAAGTCTCCTCTGGCAACCCAGATGCAGAATTGCTTCTTGGCGACTTTTTGCAAAAGTTTACTCCTTATGGAAAAGGACTGGGTTTAGACCCTACTGCTGTAGAAAAAACTAAACAGGCAGTAATTGAAAAGTTTAACGAAGCTAGAATAGAAGCTGAGTATGAAATGTCTCGTAATAAATCTGCATACGTTGCAGCTTTAGAAGAGGATTTTAAAAAAGGGCCTGTTGGAAATTTATTTAACGCAGAAGGTCAGCCTATAAAAACTAATAGAGTAACAAGAGGCGTAGGTTTAAACAAAGCAGAAACGTTAATTAACTCTTTTAAATCTGATATTAAAAGAAAAAATTCAGAGTATAGAGAATTAAAACAAGAGCTATTAAGAGAAGTTGATAGTATGCAACAAATTATAACGCTTGGACAAACCCCATCACAAAAATCTATTGACAACTTAACTAACAAAGCTTTTAATCTAGGGGTATCTCCTGCAGATAGCATAGCTCAAAAGATAGCAGCTATAAGCACAACAAAATCTTCTGTTGAATTTTTTAAAACGCTAAACATTGTTCAATTAGAAAGCCTAGCAAATAATTTAAACAGTAAATTAAAAGATGGCGCAACTTTGCCAGAAGCACAACAAGCTAATTTACTTGATAAATATAGGACTAATTTAAAATCAGACAATAAAACAGACCCTGTTAGTAGAATGTTGCAAAATCAAAAAGATGAAGATAAGGTTAATATTTTTGAACCTTTTAATCCAGATGTTACTGACGAAGAAAAATTAAAATTAACTTCTAAAAGAGCAAGGCAATCTACAATATATGCAAAAGAAAATTTGTTAAATGTAAAATTATTTACTGTTGAAGAGTCTAATGTTTTATCTGACCAATTTAACAATTCAGATTCAGTAGGAAAGCAATCTATAATTAACACAATAACTAAATTTTTTCCAAATAATGCTGAAAAAGCGCTCGACCAAATTGCTAATAAAAATCCAGAACTTGCTTATTTAGGGGGTTTATCTATAGGTGGGCAAACGTCACTTGTATCAGATGCTTTAAAAGGCGCAGAAATAAAAAGCTTACCACAATTTAAAAATATGATTCAAGGAAATCCAGCTGATTTAAGAGCAGTTACTGTTAGCGTTTTGGGGAATCTTCCTAGTTTATTGCCAGAACCTGCAAGCGCAGCAATTGAAATTGCTACTAATGCTGCTATACAAAGAAGCGTATCAAAAGGAAGTGATGTTATAGACCCAGCTATTTTATCAAAAACTTTACAAGAAGCTTTTGGACAAACAATAAATGCTGATGGTAAAAGTTATGGTGGTATTATTTCTTACAAAAATATGCGTTTACCAATTCCTAATAATATTGAACAAGATAATTTTGAAAATGTTTTATCAGATGCAACGCAAAAAGATTTTCAATCTGTAGCTAATGGCACTTTAACTGATAGTAAAGGAAGAAAATATTCTGCAGAATCATTGTCTAATGCTTATTTAGCTCCGATTAGTGAAGATACTTTTGCTGTCTATGTAAACAATTATACAAATACAGATGAAACTCCTATAAGATTTATGACTAAAGAAGGTGAGCCATTAATTTTAAATATAAGAGAGTTAGCTAATATAGTTCAAGGAAGACCAAATGTTAAATCAATGTGGCGGAAATAAATGCCATTAATAAATGGAAACAATCAAGCTAGACTTCCTATTGGAATTCCTGCAATTGGTGGAGAAAAAAGTGGCTTTGTAGAAAACAGAGAGGCTACGGCTAATTTAAGCTCTTTAATTGAAAGGTCTGACTCTCAAAGAATAACTCACACTAAAGTTTTTGATAATTTAGTAAAAACAATTGAACAAACCACTGGGGAAAAGTTTAAACATCCGTATAAAGATTACCCATTAGACTTTGGCGCAACTGAAAATACAAATAATTCAAATGCTTTAGGCATTATGGAAAGTTTAAATTCAACTTCGCAAGACAGAAAGAAAAAAATATTTGATGCAATACATTCAAATGAACAATTGTTTTTACAATATGGGGACATAGACGACAATTCAATTACTTCACTGTCTAAAGAGTTAGTAGATTCCGCATTAAAAAAACAAGCTGAAGTAGCAGAAAGACAAGGCGTAACTGGAGCAATTGGAGAATTTGTTGGTAATGTAAAAGCTGTAATAACTGATCCTGTAAATATTGGAGCAATTGGATTAGATATAGCTTTTACAAAAGGAGTAGCTTCTAGTGCATTGCGTTCTGCGTTTTCTAATATTTCAAGAACAGCAGCAAGAGAAGCTTTTATTGGTGCATCTTCTGAGGTGTTAATCCAAACAGAAGTTTCTGATTGGTATAAAACGTTAGACTTGCCTTACACCATAGATACTTTTATACAAAATGTAGCTTATGCTGGAATTGGTGGCGCAGTGCTGGGCGGTGTTGCAGAAGGGATTGTTCCTGCTGTACAGTTAACTAGAAAACAATTAATAAAAGGCGTTGAAGTTATTAACAAAGCTAAAGCAAAAGTTAATAATGTTAAATATGTTCCTGATGATGTAATAGAAAACATTAAAATTGCAGACGAATTTGATGAAGCAATTAATTCTCAAAACATTATTCTAAATGATGTTGGAGATTTAGAACACACTAAAACAATAAATGATACAATTAATGCTATAGATACTGGAGACTTTTCTAAAGTAATCCCTAAAGAAGAAGTTCAGGTAGCTCGTTCTGTTGATGCGCCAAATGAAGATTTAAACGTTTTTGATGATGTTGACTCAATTGGATATAACGAAGATTACAATATTGCATTAAAAGAAATTGAAGATGAAATAGAAGCTAGAGGCGATGATTTTTTAAATGAAACAATTCCAACGGATGTGTTTGACAAAAATTTAAATCAAGACGTACCTACAAATGTTACAGTTAAAGAAATTTATGAAGAAATAAAAGCAGACAAATCTATGATAACAAGAATGAAAGAATGTTTATTATGAGCTTTTATGATTGCATAGAAGCTGGTAAAGACGTTGGAGCTATTGCACAAAAGCAAGCAGATGAAGCTTTAACTGTTTATGAAAACTTGTACACGGAGTATTCAAAAACGATGAGTGAAACAGAGGCTGCTGCTTTAGCATCAAAAGACGCAATATTTGCTTTGGAAAAAAAATCAAATAACAAAGTAAGAATTATTAATTTACAAAAAAGAGCTTTTAGAGAAGTTGAAAAAAACCTTAATAGTTTTAACAATGGAAAAGATTTAGGTGAAGCAGCTGTAAATTTAATTGACTCTACAGACAGGGCAAACTTTTCAGGATTAGACAATAGACGAAATGCTGTTTTTGGTATGGCACAATCTATGATGGCAGATGTTTTGGCTACGTTTAGAAGAAAAGGTGCTTTTGGTATTGTTGGAGAAAAGGCTACAGCAATAGACTTAGTTAATGTTGCTTTTGGCAAAGACGTTAATAATGCTGCTGCAAAAGAATTGTATAAAGCATGGGAAAGTGCTGCTGAATATTTAAGAAAAAGTTTTAACAAATACGGTGGGGATATTCCAAAAGCCAAAAATTGGTTTCCTACGCTTCACGATTCAGAGCTAATGTTAAAATCTACAGCAGACGACTGGGTAAATTTTATTACTCCGTTATTAAACAGAGGTGAAATGAAAAGCCCATTAACAGGCAAACCTTTAACTGATGCTCAATTTAAAAAATCTTTATATGAAAGTTATGAAACTATTACTTCAGATGGCTGGAGTAAAGTAAAAGAAGGTGGTGGAAAAAATCAAACAGCGCTATATAACAAAGGAAGAAATCATAAATTTTTAGTATTTAAAGATGGTGATTCATGGGTGCAATATCAAAACTCTTTTGGAAATTCTCATCCGTTTATGGCTATGATGCAACATTTAGACTCTATGTCTAGGGATATTGCAACAATACAAATTCTTGGCCCCAATCCAAATGCTACTATAAAAAGAATTAAAAATACAGCAGAAAGACAAGCATATACTCAAGGGCAAAAAGCTGTAGCAAAAGCAAAAAGAAATTTAAATACATTTGATAATGTTTATGATTTGTTTACAGGAAAAGCAATAGACCCAGTTAATCCTTTTATTGCAAACTTTGGTGGAACAATAAGAAACATTGCAACTTCTGCTCAATTAGGTGCAACATTTCTTTTGGCTCTTCCAACAGATTTAGCAACGCAATCTTTAACTGCTTTGTTTTCAAAGACTCCGCAAATTAAAACTTTGATGTCTATAATAAAAAACATGAATCCATTAACAGTTACGGAACGCGGATTAATTGCTGTTCGGTCTGGGTTAATTGCTGACAACTGGATTGCTATTGCAGCTAGTCAGGCTAGGTTTGTAGGAGAGCTTACAGGTTCTGATTTTTCAAAAAGAGTAGCAGATACTGTGTTGAGAGCTTCATTACTTTCTCCATGGACTCAAGCTGGAAAGTTTGCTGCTGGGGTTGAATCCATGGCAGCTTTTGCTAGCGTTTCAAAAATTCCATTTAATAAACTTGATGTTAAAGTTCAAAACCTTTTAAAAAGAAACGGTCTTGATATTCATTGGGATGTAATAAGAAATTCTGTTGCAAACAAAAATACTGGTGCTGCTATTTTAAGACCTTCTGACATTTTGCAAAGTAAAATGGTTTCAGAAACTGAAGCAAATATTATAGCACTTCGTTATTTAGAAATGATTAACAAAGAAGTATCTTTTGCTGTACCTTCCGTTACACTTACAGCAAGACAAGCTTTGACGGGCAATATAAAAAGGGGTACTATTTCAGGAGAAATAATACAATCTTTTGCACAATATAAAAGTTTTCCTATGACATTGTATTTTACTCATATTAGACGAGGATTAGATGAAGAAACTTTATCTTCTAAAAGTAAATATTTAGGATACTTAGTTACTTCAATGACAATGGCTGGAGCGGCAGCAATACAAATGAATTCAATAAAAGATGGGAAAGACCCAAGAAGTTTTAAAGACCCAAATTTATGGAAAGAAGCTTTAGTTAAAGGTGGTGGATTATCGTTAGCTGGAGACGTTTTGTTAGGAGACATTAATACTTACGGAGGCGGGCTTACTAATTTAACATCAGGGCCTGCTCTTAAATTTTCAGAAGATTTTATAAAATTAACAGCTGGCAATGCTCAAGAAGTTGTTGCTGGAAAAGAAACAAAAATAGCAGCAGAAGCAACGTCTTTTGCTAAAAAATACACTCCAGGAAAATCTATTTGGTATTTAAAATTAGCAACAGAAAGACTTGTTTTTGATTCTTTGCAAAAAATAGCAGACCCAAAAGCTATGCAAAAAATTAGAGAAAAAGAAAGAAAGTTAAACAAAGACACTGGGCAGCAATATTGGTGGAGCGGAAAAGACAGGCTGCCTGACAGAGGCCCTGATTTATCACAAATGTTTGAAGAACCACCTAAATAAAGGAAGATAGATGGCAGATTATCCAATAAGTAACGTAGCAAGGAGAGTAGTCTACACTGGATCGGCTGGTACAGGACCGTATGCTTTCGAGTTTGAAGTGTTAGAAAACACAGATATTAATGTGTATCAAGATGACGCACTTTTGACATTAACAACAGATTACACAGTGACAATTAGCGCGTTACTTGGAACAGGATCGGTGACATTAGTCGTTCCTGCTGTCTTGGCTAATCGCATTACTATTGTTGGTTCACGACCTGTGGAGCGTACCACAGACTTTACTACTGGTGGTGACTTCTTTGCTAATACGCTTAATGATGAAATGGATTCGCAAACAATCCTAGTTCAACAAGTAGCGGAAACAGCAGAGCGTTCTATTAAAGCACCTGTTACTGACCCGACTGCTATTAACATGACGTTGCCTATTAATACATCTCGGGCTGGTAAGACACTAGCATTTGATAGTAATGGTAACCCTGTTCCTGGCGACCCTATTGGTAACTGGCGTGGTAACTGGTCTGCTGGCGTATCATTTCAAAACCGTGACATTGTTAAAGATACAACAAACAGTAATATTTATCTTGTTATTACTGCCCACACTTCTAGCGGTGCATTGCCGATTAGCTCAAATACTGACGTTGCAAAATGGGCATTAGTAGTTGATGCAGCAGCAGCAGGAACGGCTCAGGCAGCAGCAGAAGCAGCACAAGCAGCAGCAGAGACGGCAGAAACAAATGCAGAAACAGCAGAAACAAATGCAGAAACAGCAGAAACAAATGCAGAAACAGCAGAAACAAATGCAGCTACATCTGCAAGTAACGCAAGCACATCGGCAAGTAATGC
>Ga0075125_10000406_pt1 | contig 19580 bp, 27 predicted proteins | sample AntAceMetag02UKN_FD_69810 | JGI IMG/M metagenome (GOLD analysis project Ga0075125, IMG submission 69810) | Saline lake microbial communities from Ace Lake, Antarctica - Antarctic Ace Lake Metagenome 02UKN | ecosystem: Environmental > Aquatic > Non-marine Saline and Alkaline > Saline | place... | reverse complement strand
ATATTTTAGATGAGCCCCAATCTTCGGACTTCATCCAACCTCTAACACCATCAACAGCTGCCCATATAAGCCCTGCTCCAATTGCAGCTACAGCACCACCCTTCATAAGTTTAGTAGGTACGAACTTAGTAGCTCCACCTAATCCACCAGTTTTAGGAATGTTAGTACCTAGCTTTACACCACCTAATTTAGATGCTGCGAACCTACTAGCAAGCTTACCTAATTTACCATCTTCTTTATCTTTTTCCTTTTTACCAAATAGTTTAAGAAATATATCACCTAAATAAACACTACCCGGATCATCAGGTAATACTTTTTGTCTATTAGGATTACCCTTGAATGCTTTAGGCTTTAATTTATCTACCATTCCTGAAAATGCACCACCCATAGAGAACCCTGTCATCTCTTGTAGTGGATTAGTAATGAGTTGTAATGGTCCTAACAAAGCACCTTTTGTAACTTCACCTAAATGCTCATTAGATTTTTTAGTCATAGCGCCAAACTTACTAGAAAAATCTTCCATTAACTTAGACATGAATGAATCACCTTTAGGAGTTGATCCGCCACCACTAGGTAAACTACTTGTATCTTCAGTATTTGTTTCCACGGCATCCGTATTACTTTCTAAACTATCATTCAATAATTTCATTTGCTTTATTAGAGGGCTTTTAATTAGCATGTCTCTAAACATATCAAACCCATCAGTTAAATCTTTTAATGTTTCTTCTACGATGCTGTTAGCTGGTTTTGTTATACCCATTGGGGGCATTATAGTATCTGACATATTTACACCTAATAATCTATTCTTATTTATATAGTTAAAAAGAGGAGCATTTAATTTACTCCTCTTTCACTTATACTAGCTTGTTCTACTATTTAATTCTTTCATCTTGTAGTTATAAAGCATCCTACAATCTGTTATACTCATCTTATCAATATCTTCGGGTAGATAATGATATTGACTAGCCAAAAGAGACTTTACCTCTAGGCTTGTTTGTAGATTCCACGGTAGGTATAAAGTCGGTATATTGAAACTGCAACCTCCTTAGTACTTTCTTTTTGCTTGCAGGATCAAAAACTTCTAATTCATTTACTGGTCCAAAATCTTCATAATCTCTTTTTATACACTCATAGTCCGCCCAATACTCAAGCCCTAACTTATCGGATAGTGTAATCTTATCTTCTAATGTTTTAGCACTTTTATCATGTAACAAACAAGCTCTAGTTACTCTAATGATGTCTAATGATTTTTCTTTTATCATTTCCTCATAGGCTTCAAATTCATCTACAGGTATTTCTTCCATAACTTTCAAAGGCACTAGAGGTATTTTAAAATCACTACTTATTAAAGCATTTTTAGCTTCATTTTCTTTATTTACTTTTTTAATCTTTTCATTCTGTGGTATAGTATCTTGTCGTCTTTCTAATAAAGCAATTAAATCTGAGTATAGTCTATCTTGCTCTTTATACTTCTCCATAACATAATCGGTAGCTACAATAAGTGCATCTTGTTTTTGTAATTGGAAGTATTCTTTTTTGTTAGTGATAGGACTTTCAATACTAATAGGCTCTTTGAACTCAGGTTTAATTGGATTAGTTTTAAGGGAGGATAAATTCACAGTCATTCTACCTACATTTTCTTCCGTAGCAGGCTTACTCTCATCTATTAAATAAGGTATATCTTCTAATGTAGTACCCCAAAAAGAAATATATAAAGTCATAAGCACCGTTTGTAATTCTTTTTCATGTAGATACTTACAATCAAAATCTTCATAGACCATTGAATTCAATATACTTATTAGTGTGTGTAATTGTCTTTCCTCTTTCATAGATACTAGTTGTAGCATCACTTCCATGTTATAGTTTTTGAAGTGTAGAAAAGGTGGTGTTAATAATTTACCCAAAGAGTCAAATGTAACTCTTACATATTCAGATGGAATTTCTTGTTTAGTTTGTCTTGTTTTATCTGATACTCTAGGTCTAACTACTACTGGAGGTGTTGGTTGTTCTAAAATGTCGCTTTGATTCATTTAACTATCCTTAATTATTATATAAACAAAATGGCCTAAAGTGTGCTTATGTCTTTTAAAACAAAGAGGCATAGACCATATGTTAATTAGATAGTTAAATAGTAAATTGTTGTTATTTTTTATTAAAATCCAAATGGATCATTTAAATCCGCTGTAAGTGTCACATTCCATACTAGAGGACTTCCATCTTCATAATCTAATGTAAGTGGCTCAAAACCTCTAATCCTTACATTTTGTAATATAAATACTTTACTAGGTATCTCTACAAACCCTGAAACAGTATAAAAGTTTATCATAGCTGTTTTAATAAAAGGTACTGTACCTGTTGTAACCGCACTTGCAGGAACTTTAGGGTAGGATTTAAATCTACCTGTTGCTTTATTATATACTAGATTAAACCAAGTTTGAAAGTAGGCATAGGTGGCAAAATTAGAAGTTTCATAGACCTCTATATTAAACTCACCTATACGCTCTATCCCAGTATAAACATTCTCACCTGTCCAAAGTTTTTTAGTTTCAAGTTTCTCAAATAATACTGGTGCTGTTTTAATTTTAAATTTCACTTTTAAATTGTCATGAAAGTAAAAATCCCACATGTTCTTTTTTTGATAATCTAAACTAGCTATGTAATTCATTGGACTTGCTATTGCCATACTCTATATCATCTTAATGAATTGTAAAGTACCTGTAACTTCTAAAGGCTCACCCGATGTTACATCAAAAGTAATTCCTGTTAAGCCACTTATAAAGCATCCTTCAAACACCCAACCTGCACCTGTGATATTATCCTCAGCATCTACAGGAACTACGGATACAGGCACTCTCAATGATGCTATACCTGCTTCAAAATCAGGAGTCATGATTCCAGTATCTGGATCACCTAACCATCTTGACCATTCCCTTAAACCTTCATAAATTTCCCAATTCTTATCTACTCTAAATGTAAATGGAAATTCATTAGCTGTTTCGATCTTACCTGATTTCTTAGTCATCTTTTGTGTTTTATAATGCACTTCATATGTACCAATCAAAATATCAGGGATAGTTACCGTGGTTACCCTTAAAGCCGTATCCATAGCATTAGTAACCCCTGGAGGTTGTGCAAAATTCAAGTTGAATAAGTTAGCTAATGCATCATCCCCTAACTTTGTTAAAACATTTAAACTCATATCTATTTCTCCTAAATTATATTCTTAATTATATAGTTAAAAAATAATTTAATATTTTTCTTGACAAGTTAATGTTTTAGGTGTATACTCTTATTAAGGAGTCACAAATGAATAAAGAATTATTGAATCAAGTTACAGAAAACAAAGTTAAGGTAGACACAACAAACATTAGAGAGGTTGCATCGGTATATAAGGACTTAAAAGAAATTGCCGACTTAGTTAAAGCTAAAATGGATAAGCTTGTAGTGATCTTAAAAGACAAAGAAGTTAATGAGGTGTTTGAGGATGAACTAATGAAAGTTACTTTTCAAGAAGGTAAAACAAAATCAGAATTAGATAATAATGTTATTTGCTCTGAGCTTAGTCTTTTAGAAATAATTGAATTTGCTAAGTTTACTGAAAAAGGTCTTAAAGATGGTGGAAAAGAATTGTTGGTAGTGAAAGCTAAAAAGACATTAGAAGAAAAGTCCGCACCAAGTGTTAAAGTAGCTAAGTTGACTAAGCCTGAGGTCAAGTTATTAGAGGATGCTAAGTTATTAAAAGGAAGTAAATAGGCATTAAAAAAGAGGTAGCATTAAAACTACCTCTTATTATTTTACTAAATTAGCTTAACTAAGCTCCGTACCTTGTGCCGTGTTTACAAAGTTAAAATCAATTATCTCGGAAGTTGGTGTTACTTTAATTTTAACAGTCAATACAAACTTTCTTTGACTTAATATTAAATCAGTATTATTAGTTGAATCACATATTACTAAAGAGTCTCTTAACAAGTTAAAAGGTTCTCCCTGCAATGGCTTAACAATACTATCAGCAATATTTTTAACTTGTATTCTATGAAAGTTATCATTCAATTTACAAATCTGATCAGGTATTGCATAAGTCAATATGTTAGCTATCAAATAATCTGCTGTTCTTGAGTGACCAATATAGCTATAATCAACTTGTTTCTTTTCTGATGTTCTTTGTGATAGAATCATATAACCTTCTGTAGCATAATAACCAATTGGATTAATTCTAGCATCATCTAAAAGTTTCTTTGTTGGCTCATCTGCAAACTGTGTTAATTCTAGTATATTTCCACCTAATTGACCACCATGACCACCTGCATCTTTCCAACATGGAGCTAATCCGTTAAATACATCTACCATAGCTGCGTGTTTTTGAAATACTCTACCAATTAAATTAGTAGTAATTTTTCCATTTGTATAAGTGTTTAATACTTTAGCCCAATTCCAATAGAAGTATAAACCTCGATTAGAAATACTATAACCTTGAAAAGTAGTTATTGCGTCCATTGCACTTTCATTAGGTAAGGGTAGTAAGTAAGCTTTATATTTTTGTTGATTATCTCTAAGATCGTCAAATACCGTAGGAATACTTGGATCAGCCGTAGCATCAAAGAATATATCCACTGCATACTTTTCATTGTTTTTAAAATAATCCCAACCTAAAGCAAGCTCTGTAGCTGTAATCGTTTCCCCTCTATCTCCACCAGCAAAATCAATATTAGTTGTATCATCCGCAAATGTACTCATAACTAATGTTGTGTTGATTAATGGTGACATATAATAGTCATCTTCTAATACTTCAGCTATATCAATATTAGATCCATCATCACCTTTTTCATCTGCAATTAAAGATACTAAATAAGGTGCAAATTCTGTAGCTGAATAAGTTCCATTAGATGCTTTTAAATAATGATTAATTGTAAACCAGTTATTATCGTCTTTTGTAATCTTAACCGCTTTACTATCTGCTTCGGGATTCTTATTAAATAAAGCAAAGTAAGCTTCCGTAGAATAATCTGCATTATACTTAACTGTAATAACTTGACCTGCCGTCGGTGCTGTAATAAATGTAATATCTAATACACCAGTAGCTCTTGTAAATGTACCACTTGTTAATTCCGTAGCTGTTATAACTTCAGGTTCAGCATCCGTAGCACCAAAACTAGCTAGTTCTACACCATCTAATTCTACCGTTATTGAAGTATTTACATATCTAGCAAAATCAGTTACTGTAGAAGTAAAATTCACTAATACATCATTACCAGTTCCCACTTCCTCTTTCCAACCTATAGCACTAAAATTAATAGCTTTACTAAGTTGACCTGATACAAAGGGTACAGTTCCAGTTTTAGTTACAAATACACCACCATATTCTGCATTTAAAGATGGTGCTGACATCCATATTGGAGCTGACTTATTAGCTTCTATAGCTTCCCATATTTGAGGATAACTAGCATTAGGTGTCCCAAATAGATTTACTATTGTTTTGTCTTGTCCTTGACCTACATAAATAGGCTCTAGTCCACCTTTAGGGGCGTTAAGTACCGTAGCACCTATATTACCAGCACTAGGTGTTGCCGATAGTGACTCATCAATTTCTCTAGTGGTTACTCTCCACGATTCCGTTATTCCGGGCATTCTTTATCTCCTAATTGTTTAATTTTATAATCTCTTATAATCAATACTTATTTATATAGTTAAAAATCAATTGACAATTATTAGAAGATATGCTATGTTAGTTATAGGAGTATTAATATGAATACAGGTTATTATAGTGATTGTACAATAGATGAAGGGTTTAGTGAGGAGGCATTTACTAATCTGGTAAACTTAGAATTAGATTTATGTGATAAATATTCTAAATATATAGAGGTATTACATGAAGATGATACATGGGCTAAAGCTAGGATTTCACTACTAGATAAATTAAAACTTAAGAACTAAAATAATCAGTAATAATTTGCTCATGATCTTCTACATCATCTTCTATACCATGTAGAGTATAAAAATCTAATATACACTGATCTACTAAACCAAACCCCGTAGTATTACCTTTAAGTATAAATGTTTGTAATTCAAAATCAGCTTTTACCGTATGTATATTATTTCTGTCTAACCAATCATTCTCAGTATACATACCATCATAATCTAAATTATATCCTAATATACCTATGTTACTAACAGCTTCACCATCTACTAATACATCATAATTTATTTGAGTTTCATTACTTTCATCCCATGCTAACTTTTCAAATGCTTGTAAATTGTCTGACTCTTTATGAAAGTAGAAAGTGGCTTCATAATTTAAAGTAATTGGAGTTGCTTTAATTTTATAACCTAGCTCCTCTATAAATATACCACTTGAATTTAGTTCTTGCTTCCAATATTTTCTATCTGTTCCCACTACAGGCGTTCCATGATAATTTAGAAAAGGTAAATCCAATGTTTGCAAACTCACTTGAGTATTATTTAGTTTAGTAGTTTGTATAGAACGCTGTCTAAATGCATACTGATCTCTTGAATAAACTATCCTATTGGGTTGGTTTTGAAATATCATATTTGTATAATGATTTTCTAAAGCTATGTCCGCAGCATATTTTGTGTTTATCCATGTACTATCACTATAATAATTATTAGTTGCCATATATTGTAATCCTTTCTAAGCCTTAAAATACGCCCTCTAAGAGGTTTTTATCTTCATTGACTATTGCTTCAATAGTATCTATATCGTCCCGTGATAGGTCTTTAATTGCCTTATTTAGTGCCTTAGCATAAACTTTACTAGCTACAGCCAAAACTTTAACACTATTTAAAAATTCCCTATATTCTTTAGCGTGTAAATCTATCCAATTTATCATTTCATTTGAATCATGCTCATAGAACCCATTACAAACTAAATGTAATTTAATAGCTTCAACTTGTAATATATCATCTACTTTTTCTAGGTTTGCTCCATGCTCAATATACGTTACATAGCGTTGAAATAAATCAAATGTGTTTTTGGAATAATCTAAATAGCAATAAATAAAAACCCCCCAAAGCGTACGACTTAATTATATAGTTAAAAGAGGTTATCATAATTTATAAAGTATGTCAAGAGTGGTTTTATGCTTTAGCTCTTTTACTTTTCGGTAATAGTCGACCTTGTTTAATTAATTCAGATTGTAATTGACTAGCCATATTTTGCTCAAAGAATTTAATTTGAGATATTAGCTCCGAGGTGTGTTTATCTAAGAATACTTCATCTTGACCATGTATAGCATCCCATCGTTTAGGTTTACGATTTTCGGGTACTATAGCACTGTTTAATTGTGTCAACCAAAATTGAAAACCTTGAAATAAAAACGAAGGACTTGTGGAGGCAAACTCTATATCTCCTGCTTCTAAAAGAGCTACAACATCTGATCTATCAATAGTATCTTTATCTTGCACATTTAGTAAATCTAAGCCGTTAGGGAACTTTAACCATATCTCATATAAAGAACTAGTATTAGGTGTCAAAGATTTAGTTTCTATGTCTACTTGTTGCTTCTTTTCACCATCCGATGTCGCCTCTGTTAGAAACTTAAACGTAACATCATCACCCTCAACTACCGTCTCTATTAGCTTAGTATTTTTATTAGCTGTACCATCTGATTTTCTTCTTTGCTTTACATAGGAATCGGTTGCATCTGAGGTTACTTTAGTTGTTTTAAAATCATTTATTGTTAATTCATAAAACCTAACTACTTTACTACTAATATTTTTTTCTACACCTTCCCTTACACCTTTCTTACTTCTATAACCGGCTAAGTCATGTAGAATAAAAGTATATGAAGCTGGATTCCCATTAAAGTCCTCTAAATTTAAATATGGAGCAGTATCTAGTGGGTCGCCCCGAGTTTCTTTACCTCTATATAAATTTAAAGCATCAATACTATTAATTTTACTTTGAGTTAAAGCTACATCAGGTTTTAATGAATTATAAACTACAGCAAAGAGAGGAGTACTAGCTCTTAGAATCCTTGCAATTCTCACCGCATCGGCATTAAACTTATTAAACCCAAAATCACTCATTAACTTTTTACCTGTTGTTGACATATATTATAATCCCTTAATAGCTCTATTTATATATTTATAGTTAAAAGATTTTAGTTGACATCTATAATTAAATAGTACATACTTAAATTATATTATAGGAGGAATATTTATGGCTAGAGTAAAAGATAGAATGAGAGGGATTACAGGTAGCAGATATGTAGAGCCTGAACATAGTAGAACAGTAGGGGGGGAAATAAGGAGACATATTCTTGAGAAGCAAAATGAACCCTTGAAATCAAACTTTGAGGAGCTTTCACAAAAAACCTTTAGTGAAATAAAAAACAAAGTAATAACTATGGTCGCTATGCAAGGTTTAAAGGTTTTAAAAAGAAATTTACGAGATAATTTATTAGAGAATACTGAAATAGGTTTTAACGATGCACTTAATATAATGAATAATATGAATCCTAAATTATATGGTATTAAACCTATGGATATGCAACCTACATTAAAGCTTATATCTGAGAATCATTCTACGGCATCAGCATTACTTATAACACAAAAGTTAGGGTATTATAGTTTTAAGTATAATGATAAAGTATTTATATTACATTTATTCAGAGATAAAAATGATTTTGTTATAGATTCATCTCTATTAGTTCCTATATCCTCTAAAAAGGAGCAATTTAATTTAGTTAGATTCCTGCAAACTTTTCATGAAACTACAGAAATAAGTGTATATAATACTACTTTTAATTTAAAAAATAATGAGTGGTCATCAAAATCTAGCTGCGCAGAGTCTCGAAGCTTAGACACTATATACTTAAAGAAATCTATAAAAGAGGAGCTTGTTAATAGTATCACTAATTTTAATAAAGAAGAGTCTTGGTATAAAGAAAAGAATATACCTTATAAGTTTAATATATTACTACATGGAAAACCAGGTACAGGTAAAACAAGTATTATAAGGGCATTAGCTTCTAAGTTTGATAAAAGAATAGACTTTATTAAATCAGAACCATCTAAGGATAATTTAAACTACTTAGAGATAGAGCAAAATAATATTACTGTATTTGAAGATATTGATACTTGTGATGTCGTGCAAAAAAGGGATGATAATGTTAAGAACAATAATCTTAGTGCTTTTTTAAATCTATTAGATGGGTTTAACTCAGCTAAAAGCTCTTTAATTATACTTACTACAAATCACTTAGAAAAGTTAGATCCTGCAATATATAGAGCAGGTAGAATAGATTTAATTATAGAAATACCTGAAGCTTGTAATGATGTATTATATCAATTTGTAGAATCTTTTTTTCCTAATGAGCTATCTAAACTAGAAGGGTTTAACATTAAAGAAAATATAACGGTAAGTCAATTACAAGAATATGTGATTAAAAAGTTTACACTAGAACAAATATTAGAAGAAGTAAGGAAGTAAATTATGAGATATATTAAAATGATTGTAAAGTTGGTTCTTAAAGAATTAGTGTTAGTATTATTAGGCTTGTTAATAGGTAAGTTAGTTAATAAATTATTTAGAGATTAAATATAAAGGTGGTCATAATTAAAAAAGACCACCTAGTTAGTTCCCTATTACTTAATTTGTTTTCTGTACTTATTATTTAGATAGGTTTTAATTTCTTGGTAAACATCCTTATCGTTCTTTGCTTTTGAGAATTCCAATATAGCAGCAATATCACTTTCTACTTTTTGTATCTCAAGTAAATCCTCTATTGAAAGAAAGTTTCTTAAATTACCTGTGATTCCATGTGTCTCTTTATACTTTTTTACTGTAGCACCTAATACATATTTGTATATTAGTTTAGTATAGTTTCCATAAGAATACTTTTTAAAATTACCCTCTTTTACATTATCACTAATAGAACTTGTCATAGTATTTCTAGCTATAACACCTATATGCCTTGTTTCAGATCTAGCTTGTAACTCATTTTTCATAAACTTGAAAGCTTGTATAAAATCATGCTTAAACTTAAAAGCTTTTTTTGTTCTATAACCCATTACAAGCATAGTAAAAAACTCTTCATTCATAAGATAACTAGTTCTATCTTTATTCTGCACATCAGTATAGGAGGTACATACAACTTTGTATTCACCTAACTCTTTAACACTAAGAGAGCTGTTTAAGTCATCTTCTAGTTTTCTGATGTCTCTTAGTACTGTAAAATGATCTTTCTCGAACTTTTGAGATACAACTAAGCTTGTTGTAGATAGGAATGCTGTACTTACGTCTTGGGTACTTAACTGAACTAATTCACCTTGTTTTTTCACTGGGTGACTCCTAATATAATTTGTACTTACTAATAACAGGAGTTCATTACTTTCGGTACTTATTTCTATAGTTATAATTTAAAAATATCAAATAAAAAAGACCACCCTTTTACAGATGGTCATAATTTAATAATTCTAATTACTTTTCTTTACTCTCACCTAATACTTTTTTACTAATAGTTGTCATTGAAGTATTAAGAGCTTTCATAAACTCATTAGCTTTAGCCTCATCACTAAATGCCAATCCTTTGAGTAAGGATAAACCACGCCCCTGTGAAGAATTATCTCCACCAAAATCACCTTGTAAGTCTTTAATGATCTTTTTAACTTTAGCCTCATCTTTACCCTCTACTAATTCCTCTTCTTTTAAAGGCTTTCCTGCTGCTTTTAATATCTCAGGTAAATCCTCACTTTTAACAACACTTTTAAATGCTTTAGCACCTTTACCATCTTTATCAATTTTGGTAGCTTTAATAGATTTTTTATCATCACTTAAGTTTACGGTTACTTTACTACCATCTTTAAAAGTAATATTGACTACTTCACCATCATCACTTTTAGCTTTTTTAATAGAGTCTACTTGTGCCTTTAACATAAAACCTATATTCATAGCTTCATCTAATTCTGTGCTTTCAAAATAAGGTGCTTCATTAATCATTGGCGCATCTAGGTAAGCTTTACCTTCAAATTCAATCTCTACCTCAATAGGTGTTCCTACTGGTAATCCTGTTTGCATCGCTTGTTGTCCGTTTAAATAAATTGTCATAATTCTCTTCTCTCCTATTTTCTTATCTTTTATACTAATATAGTTGAATTTTATATGCTTCTCTAATAAAAGAAGTGCTAGTTGTTGACACTATTTTCTCCTATTACGTAATTACTTATATAGTTATTTATTAATATCTGTAGGTCGTCTTCTATGATACCATTATAAGCTGCTATTGCATATTCTAAAAATGCTAGGTTCTTTTTAAAACTACCGAGCGTTTCAGCTATCCTAAAAAGCATAGGTATCATATCATCTTCATCTTCTATGATATAAAGCATTAAGTCACCTGTAATAAGTTTACCCTTTGCTTTATCCTCTGAATTTTTATTAGACCATTTTGCAAACATCTCTAAGGGAAGTACATCGTGGAAGGATAACCCTTCGTTTTGTACGACTGTTCTTTGGTCATCCGCTCGGTATCTATTGAAGGGGAATTTTCCCGGAAAATCTATAACACAAGTAAATATATCATTACTAATTATCTCAGTAGTTTCATCACCATACTTATCACTTGTAGAATAGATCCTTATAGCATTTACTTCTGTACCCACTAATCTTATACTATTATCCATAAGTTTTTTAGATGCACTTATACTTTTTCTACCTAGCTTATCCTGTATACTTGACATTACTTAACTTCACTAATTAGTTTTTCTTTTAGAAACTCACTTACTGTACCTTTATATTTCATGAATTCATCTACATCTAAAGTAGTTTCTTTAAGTCCCATCATTTTCTTAGCTACACCTACCGCATAGGCAAATTGTTTATCTTTAAAATCTTTTTCTTTAATACCAAATGTTTCTTCCGTAACTTTAATTGCTTCTTTCCAAATCTTATCCGCTTCTTTATCGCTCTTTTTAGCTTTCTTTGCTAATGCCTTAATCGTTGGTGTCATACTATTTGCTCCTATACGTTATAACTTTCTAATGCACCTATTTTATGGAAAGGTACACCTATTTTCTTTATCTCTTTTTTATCAAAAGTAACCTTAACTGTATCATGTAGATCATGAATTATAAATATACCATCAGTCATGTGATCATATAAGAAGAATGATATCTTTTTAGCATTAGGTACAACCTTGTTTATATCTGCTATAAACTCCGATGACTTACATAACATATCTTTAATAGGTACACCATAATGTTTAAGCATAGCTTGTATAGTATCTCTAAATATACCTTCTTCTATATTCACTTTAGTATTAGGTTTTAAACTATTTTCTTCACACTGCTCTTTAGTTAAAGTTACAATCATTTACATACCTTTTATTTTAGTACAATAGCTACTAATTCTTCTACTTTTAATTTGTTTAGCTTATTCTTAGATAAATCACTTAGCTTTTCATCAATGATCTTCTTAAGTAACTCTTTTTTAGTCATGTTTTTAACAGCTATAACTTCAGGATTTTCACTATCTTCTACTATATCATTTAAAATAATATCCTCGGCATCTATAACCGCTTCCATTTCTTTTTCTAAAATAGTTTCCTCTACATCTTCAACCGGTGCTACGGGCTCAACTACTTTTTTAATAGGTTCTACCACTTCTACAATTGATGGATCAAATAGCTCTTCTACTATTAGGTTTTTAAATGCTTCTAATTTACTAATCTTATTAACACTAATAAACCAATCTTCTTTTTGTAAAATTACACCCTGTACACTTCGCTCATCATACTTTTCATTTTCTTTACATTCACTTAATTTGTATCTGTATTGTTTCATACATGCTCCTATGTTTATATATTATTATAGTTAAATAAAAAAGCACCCTAATTAAAGAGTGCTTTTGGGGAGTAGTAATTTATTAATTATTAGTAGGCAATGATTTCTTTCACTTTACTAATCATAAGTTCTACTTTCCTTGCTATTGCTCTATTATCTGCATTAGACTCAAGTGAGGATAGTAGTTTATTAAGTGCCTTTACAGTATCTTCTTTAGCATTAGATACTTCTTTATTCCCTTTTATTTGTGGTGCTTTTTCATCTAAATCTAATTCAATCTCAGTTCCCTCTACTAATCCACTTTCTTTAATTTGAGCTTCTGTCATCCCTACAGTCATTTCTAAAACTTGCTCTGATGTTAATTTAATCTTCATCTTTAATTCCCTCTTTTTATTTTAATTATTAATAACGGCAGGTAACTTATCTAAGTATGTAGACCACACCCAAATCTGATTATCCTTACCACTTATAATTTCATCTACTATTGCACCATACTTCTTACCTCTTGTAGAATTAGGGCTTGTCTCGTCATCTTTAGCTTGCATTTTTCTTAAAAACTTAGTGAACTTTTCAGTATCACCTTTATATACAAACCTTTTTGTTTTACCAGCACTATTCCATGTCAAAGTAAAGAAGCTATTTGATTGCATAACTTTTACAGGCACTATGCTTCTTGCCTCGTATATTTTAAACATTAGCTTGCACTTCCATAGATTCTAGTATCTACACTAATAGCAATTAAACTAGATGTACTAATACTTATATCTGTAACTGTATCCCAAAAAGTTGATGAAGGTGTAAATAGATATAACCCTGTTACTTCTATAGTACTTGTAACTCCACCTGCCGTCATTGTTATAATAAATGTATCATCACTTTGAAATATAACCGCTTCTACATTATCAATTAGTGTATAATCCATAGAAACTAAACTATCCGTATCTACTATATTTATCTTTTTCTCTAAATACTCTCCAGCCGTCCATGTAATAGACTTAGTAAAAGTATTGACACTATCCCCTGAAAGTTGTACCCTAAGTGTTGGGTTTACAATTATTGCCATTGTTTTTATCCTTTCTAAACTTAATTTATACTTATATAGTTAAAGTTTTATATGCTTCCTTCATATTATTAAATTCATCTCTACTTAATATAAACCCATTAAATAATTCTAAAGTAACCCATTCATTATCTTTTTCTAAGTCTATAAGCACATCTTCACCTTCATCAGGATCATCATAAATAGCTAGCCATTCTTTAGTTTGAGGAACATACATTATAATAAAATCATGTGTATCAATATCTATCTCAAAAATATCATCTGTTGTAATGTTTGTTTGCTCAGGTTTATTTTGTTTCATTTAATACCTCTTTATAATCATTAAAAGTTTCCTTGAATTTAACTAACATTTCTTTTCTCTCTTTAAAATCTACACCTATAGATATAAGTTGAGCATTAAATCTTTGGCACTTATCCCATATATCCAATTGACTAATAGCATAGTGATCTCGATTAGCATCATTTTTATCTAAGTTATTTAATTCCTTAAACTTCTTAGCTGTCATACCTAAAACTAATTTATTTATCATGTTTGCTTCATTAGAATATAAATAAGGATTATGATTATCATCTAAATATGTTTTTATAGCCTCCCCCATAAGTTTATAACCATCTTTAGATAGCTCTCTAGTTATGATAAGTTCCCTCATATTCTCAAAAGCATCTATGTAATCTTTTTTGAATTTAAGTGCTTCCTCTCCATTGAAACCCATAGCAACTAGGGTAAAAGACTTACTATTTAATAAATATTCTTTGTTAGTCTTACCTGATGCATCTTTATACTTACTCAATCCAAAATTGGCTTTAGAGAACTTATCATCATTTTTAATTAAATTAGCTACAGTCCTTAATACTTTAGCATGATCCTTCCCAAAAATAGTAGCTACCTTTCTTGTTGATAACCAAGCACCCTTATCCTGTAACAAAAAACCAAACTCTTTAATCCCACTTTTCAATGTAACATCTGTCATTAGTAAATCCTTTTTAAATAAAAAGAGATAAGTTTAACACCACTCGTTAAAGTGTTCATGCGTATTAAACTTATCTCTTGTATTAACTTTTTTGAAAACTAATAAATATAACGCATGAATTCTATATTTATTAGCTCTCTTATTTCTATAGTTACAATTTAAAAACCCTAAATTTTAATTATCTTTTAGGATATTTCTAGCCATTAATACTTCTATAACTCTCAAGGAATGCTTATCTAGGAATACATGTCTATTTTCAGTGTAATCGAAGTCAGGATTGGATAATTTACCAAACAAAGCATTTATCTTTTTAAGTGGGCCGGATAACGTAAAGTAGAAATCCCCATTAATACCGTTCTTCCTACTATTATAATCACCAACATCTAAATACTTTGCTTTATCTCTTATGTTTTGTTTAGCTTCCCTTACATATTTAGCTTGATCTTTTTTAGTTTTAAACTTTCTCTCAGCTTCTAACCATAGTTTCTTAGTCGTCTTTAGATAAATAGTTCTAATTAGTTTTTGAGATGGCTCATGCTCCCATTTCTTTTTACTACCTACACTTAGTTTCCAATTTCTAGTATTAATACTCATCTCACTCATTTCTAAGGTTATAGCATACTCATGCTTTATTTTACGTTGCTTTTTAGACTTTTTACCTTTGATCTTTAAGTAATTACCATATTGAGGATAAGAGAAACTTTGAATTCTAAACTTAGTGACTACATCAGATGAGGATAACCCTGTAAGAGCCCCATACTTAATTGATTTAACGGTAGATATATTAATCGTTTTTAATACATCACGTTTCATGTTAGTATATCTTGATTTAAACTTTGAGAACTTTGTCTTTACCATAAGTTGTTTAATACTGAGATAAGCCATAAATATTAACCCCTAGAAATAGAAACCTTTGTAAAGTTCTTCCAAGCCGTCATTACTTCCTCTTCAAACTTATCCGCAAGATCCTTAAAACTATCAGCATCCCATTCTTGAGGCAATCCCCCTGTTTGTTGACTTCTTAATACACCTAAATATCTTAACCAATAAGCCTGTGCTAATCTAATACACTCATCTATCCGACTAAATGGTATATTATCAAAATTAGTATCATACTCCGCCCAAGTTATATTTAGTTGACTACTTAAATTAGTATATCCAGTAACAACCCTATTAACCGTATCAACTACAATCCTTTCATTTTTATATCTAGCTTGCATAGTATCAACAGTAGCACTTGCAATAATATTAGCACTTGTCATACCATAATCATTACCTGTACCATAAACATTACCACCCGATAAACTACCACTACTATAATTTCTAGCATTTATAAGAGCATTAGATGTACGACCTCCACCCCCTCTATTTTGATTGTTAGTACGGATGTCCTGAGCGTTGTATATCGTCGATCTAGGGAACATTATCTCATAAGCACCATTTACACTAAACTGCTCATAACTCTTCTTAGGAAACCATTTATAGAAGGCTCTGAGTGTCTTGCGAATAATTAAGGAATGAAATTGATCTTGTGTTACTTCAAAGTCCTCATCATCAAAATTAAGTATAGGAAATCCTGTGATACTTAATATCTCATGCTCATACTCTTCACCTATAGTTACGTTATCTTTCATATTTACCTGCTTTAATTGTATAGGTTTATAGTTAAATTTATTTTAGTTTGTCAAGCACTAAAAAAGAGCATCACTAGGATGCTCTTTTATATTAACTTTTTTAATGTTGTTTATTTACTTAAGACGTTGGAATGTTTTCTAACTTAAGCTTCATAAGATAATCAGGAGCAAGTACAACTGATTGCTCTACACAGTAAGTAGCACTTTCGCTATTTAAACTTGCATAAGTAAGTTTTTCTGTGTTAGCTGCAATTGGTATAAGTACACCTGTTGATATAGCAAAATCATCATAAGCAGAATTGTTAAATACACCGATTAAAGTGTCTGTATCACCTGCAATACTATTTGGTACAACATAAACTTTAATTCCATCTAAAGTTCCTGCTAAGTAAGCTCCAATTTTTCTTGAGCTAGTATCACTTACCCATTTATCAGAATATTTAGCATAATTAACCGCACTCAAAGTACCATAGAGGTGGGTGATTTCACCACGTTGCTTGGCTGTATAAAGGTTTTCGACCATTCTATCAATAGCGTTCTTTAAGCTCTGTGCGTAGCTTGATGGAGAGGCAGAAGAACTTGTCCTCCAATCAGCATTAAACGTAGACTCACCGTTACCTTTAGCTACCGTTGCACCTAATTTAAGTGTTTTAAAATCTAATGCTTTTTTAAGTTCATCCGCAGCACCTTTTACCATAGAATCTTGTAAGTCAATATTCATAGATTTTTGTAGTATAAGTTCTGATTTTAAAGACCAAGCTGTTTTAAGTGAATGAAATTCAGGTTGAAATTGCTTTCTAGTAAGTTCCCAATGAATTTCACCTTGCTCATCATAATTAGAAGCATCTTCCATATCATATAAGAACTCAATTTTAAACTCTGCACCTGTTGGAGCTGCACTAAATGTTACATCATAATCACCTGTTGTGTAGTTAATAGTTCCAACTACTGTGATTCCTGAAGTATAACTTAAAGCGTCTGGAATAAGCCCTGAAATAACACCTGATGTTAAATCTGAAGCTACTCTTACATCATCAATTTTTACAAATAACTTATTATCACCAATAATTGGAGGTACTGATAAAGTTCCTGTATAATTAGTTGTAGCAACTGAAGCTGCAATAATATCGTTAGTTACTTGACTTGAATAGTCATGTGTGCTTGTTTCATGAGTTACTGTTCCAGCGATTCCGTCTCTCTTAGTTGTTGCATAAATTGGAGACCAGTAGTAAATTGAATCATCAGCTGTTTGCATAGCCCATTCATGAAAAATATCACCACGAACACTATTAGGATATCCCAATCTTACAATTTTCATAACTGTAGTCGGCATCAATCCTTTAAATGCTGCTGATGTTTGAGCTTCTGTCAAGTTAGATACATGACCTTCAAAGTTTTCTAAAAGTACCGCAAGTTTCTTAAACTTTTCTGGTGCTTCCATAGCAGACTCAATAAATTTCTCACCTACGATATTCTTTTTAGCTCCCCATGCTTCTACTAATTCCATAGCCTTTTCATTTCTTTCCGACATAACTCTAGATTGCTCGTTTACTAAAGCATCTTCTCTCATTTTCTCTTTTACTGTACTCATTTCAAATCCTCCGTGAATCTGTTTTAATTTTCTTTTCTAATGTTTGTAAATGCTATAATTCTACTTATATATCCCTTTACTTAGGTTTATAGTTAAATTTTGTAGAAGTTATTCTTAATCGTGTTTTATATTTTATAATTCACTTTACATTTACTCACATTTGTATGAGTACAGCTTTATTGGTTTAATTACATTTATGCTTTAACCTCTTGTACTTATATAGTTAAAATATTTTTATTACTTTTAACTTTTCTTTATTCGTACATTTATATAGTTACAATTTATTTTATTAATTAAAAAAGACACTCTGTTTTATTAGAGTGCCTTGTAGTTGACTTTACTTCTATAGACCTGATCTAACCAAGTTGTAAATTTCTTCACCTTGATCCCTTTTTAACCATTGATACATTTCTTGAGATAATCTATATCTATAATCATTTAACTCCATAGGTAAACTACCCTCTAAGTTATGTAATTCATTTATATAGATAAAAAGATTTTCATATTTCTTATATCCAAAATAGTTAGCTATAACTTCTAAAACTTCACCATGATTATTATTATCTGTTAATTCAGTTATTTCTTTAACCATACTATCTATATCTTTAAACTTCTTAGTAGGTACATATCTTTTAGCTTCTACTAATTCTTGCTTAGGTACATTCACATCTATTTCTTGACCTTCTTTTAAACTAGTACCTTCTACTTGGCTTGCCGTTAATTTAATTATCATAATTCATTCTCCCTTTTAATTCTAAAAAGGACTACCATTTCTAGTAGCCTTTTTATATTTTATTTCTTATTAACCTAAGTAACCTACTGGATTGATTCCACCTACAACTGTTATAACTTCACCTGCAATAAGTGCTAAAGTTGAAACAGCATCTGCCGTAGCTTCTTGATGAGTTGATCCTGTAGTATGAGCTGTAGCATCTGCATCATGTGCATTATATTTAGCTTTTAAATCATTTAACTTTGTAATAGCTTCCGTTAAACTAACTGGAGCAACTGCACTTACTAATGAGTGATCACCTGTTTCTTGAGCATTATGAAAAGCCCATCCACTTGCTAGTTCCGCATCCGTATCATGTGCATCATAAGCTGTAAGTAGAGCTCCTGTTAATGCAAATAATGATGTTAAATCAATTGCTGCATCTGCTACTACTGGGAAGTTTACAGCATCAGCCGCAGTACCATGTTCTACAGCATCAGCCGCATGAGCATTAGTTATTGTTTTTAATGAGTTAGCTAGTGCAAAAGTAGTTATGAAGTTAGCTCCAAATCTTACTTGACCATTAGCTGGATATGATTGTATTGCATCTGATTTATCAACTTGTTTTCCATTTGCATCTAAAAGATCAATAACCGCTACAATGTCCGGTGATACTCTAAAGTCAATTATAACCTCACCATCTGTTACATCACCTGCCGTTACTGTATGCTTATAGTTAAACTTATTCCCATCTATACTGTTTGTTAATACTGTTGCCATCTTTTTATCCCCTTTTTAATTCTACTTTTATTTT
>Ga0075125_10000404_pt1 | contig 19612 bp, 25 predicted proteins | sample AntAceMetag02UKN_FD_69810 | JGI IMG/M metagenome (GOLD analysis project Ga0075125, IMG submission 69810) | Saline lake microbial communities from Ace Lake, Antarctica - Antarctic Ace Lake Metagenome 02UKN | ecosystem: Environmental > Aquatic > Non-marine Saline and Alkaline > Saline | place... | reverse complement strand
CCATTGTAACCTTGGCTACAACGTCTTCTGTCTTGAGTGCTTCTGTCATTGTCCCATTCTCCGTGCCGGTATTGTTTCCGGCATTATTGATCGTTTGAGCTTTACGCATGATTCACCTCCTTCCTGCTCTGTTTACGATGTTTCATTATGGGATAGGATAAAGCGTAAACCGTGCCAACATAGAAAAGCCAATGAATACAGGCTATTCACGTTCCCGAGAGTGTAAAGCTGTAAAGCACGCCGACAAGGGCAAGACACGAAAACACTAGTAAACTATGCAAGTGTAAACTATTGCGACACTAGGCAGAATGGCACAATGTTCAATGCCTACAGTACTTTGCATAACAGAGTGTCAAGCTATGCGACAAGTGGGCAAGGGCATACAGGCCGAACACGAGCAGGACACCACCACCAGGACACCACCAGGACGGATACTCAATGCTGATTGTCCATATATGGCCAGCATGGAAAGGTGGGCATAATCCCCCCTCCAACATGAGACACAATGTCCCACTGGGACATAATGTCCCACCCACGTACGCTATCACGTACGCCTCTATCTGGTGTTTTACGCCAGGTGCCGGCAACCTGGTGTTTTACGCCAGATCATCAGGGCAGCACGCTCCGCACATGCTCACGGCATCAGATCATCATAGGGAAGGCCATGGGGCACCCCCGGCCCGGTCAGCTTGGCAGGCAGGTGAAGAGGGAGGGATAAAGCCGCGTGGCGCGTGTGCTACTTTTCTTTGAATGAGACACAGAGGGGCTGGCATGAGTTTTTTCTGAATGAGGCACAGAAAGGCGTATGCTACTTTTCTATGGAGGGACCCGGGGAGGGCCCCCTGCGGGGGCCCTGTTGTAGTGTCTCTCTGTGGATGGTGTTTTTCATAATCATTAGGGTTCTCACCCGAAAACTGTTCCTGCAGGGCAGGTGCCCGGGCTGGTTATTGGCCAATGGTGGGCTGGTCGAGAAGGTGATTGGTGAATCAGGACTTCAGCTTCGTGACCAGTACCGGCGCCACAGGCGGCCTACGTGCCTCCGTCCTGGCCATCGGAGTCACACCCCCGCCTCCTAGTGCCGTCTCTGCGCTCGAGGCCGTCCTGGGCGGTGCTGGCGGATTCCTGGCGGGAGGGGGTGGGACGAACCCGGGTTCGCTGGATCCATCTCCTGCGTATGCTGCAGCCGCGGTGGCCAGGATGATGAGGAAGGTCTTCATTGCTTTCCGCTGATACTGCCCCAGTAGTAGGCGTCTTTCTCGCCCTCTTTGAACATGCCCTGCGTTTCCCCGAACCAGACCGGCCAGCATAGTTCCGTGTCCGGACACTCATCACTCGACGTAATGCTGTTGTCGCCATTGCGGAATTTAATGTATCCGCGCACCGATTTACCATGCCCGGAAACCAATTCCGGACCCTCGACAAATGGCTCATCAATGTGCAGTTCTATGTGACCATCGATATCGAATAGCTTCATGGTCTCTCCTTTGTTGTTGTGACCCATAGTGCCGCAAGACACCCGCCGGATGCAGTCACCCTGGCCTACGCAGTCCAGGCACTTCGGCCGCCGCCGTTCTTTGCCTCCGGTCCAATATGGGGCGTGAATCCCAAACGCCTTAGCGACGAGTGCCCTCGATGCAACACCATGGATCACGTCCTAACCATACCCCGCCCCGAACATCCTGTCAACCCCCGAAATCAGGGCCCCGAGAACTTCCCTATATACTACGTATATAGGGAACCGGAAATGGCTCTTATTTGGTCCGGATTCAAGTCTCGTGCAGATTAGATTTCTGCCCGCCCCTCCCTCCCACCCCCTTCGGGGGTGGGGGGAGGGGCGCCCCGGAAGCTGAATCACTCTGTAGCGTTAGTGTACATAAATGTACATCATTCAAAGCAACTCTTCAGCAGTCGACATCCTGACCCGGGTTTCTGGGCTCTAGGAAAAATGAAGAAAGTGGTTGACTGGTAGTACGCTTCATGGTCTTATAGATTCAGTTAAGGAGGGCTAGGTGCAGAAAGAGGTCCAAACACGGGGGGTTAGGGCGTGGAAGTATGGGATGCATGAGATCGCCGACGCGGCCGGCGTCCCGTACAGGACAGCCAAGGAGCACAGGCTGTCCGGAAGGCTTCACCCTGAGGACCTTGTAAGTGTCGGATGCTACATTGCATCGTACAGGCTCAAGACTTTGTCAGCCATAGTGGGAGAGAGCGATGTTGATTAAATCAGAGGCGACTTTATGGTTCTTACTGAAATGCGAGGACACCGGAGAATTCGTGCAGACGTATGGTCGGTACATGGCGACCGATCACTGGAAGTGTAAGAAGCAGATTCTGACACAACACATCATCGCGTGTCGCGGCATGCCGACGTGCGAGGAGTGTGGTGCGGTCGGGATACCGCTCCTTGTACATCATTTGACATACGAGAGCATTGGACGGGAGCGGCAGGATGATTTACAAATGCTATGTGCTTCGTGCCATGCGACCGTTCACGCACAAAGCGATATTGATGAGAACCCGCTCAGGGCCCGGCAGAGGGTGATGTATAGCCGTCGCGGCCACGGGATGGCAGAACTATTTATGGGAAATCAGGCGGATATTGGCATCTTGGCCGAGATTGATGACCACCGGCTCGAAGCGGCAATTGCGCAATACGATGTAGGTATTCAGGACTATGAGAGCGTTGCGGCGTTTGTGCGCTCCATGCATTTCCTCAGAATTTCACGCTGGCGGTGTGGCTTGCAGAACGGGGCAGTGTTGAAGGTGTTGCAGCCAGAAGAGGGGCAGAGATGAGAGAGATAGAAGTGCATGATATTGTAAGAATGCAAATGCCGGATGGATACCGAGTCTGGAAGGTGACGGGAATCTATCTCGGCAGCTCGGGTTCCGAGTCGCTTATTGGACTAAGGCCGGTTGACATTAAGTGTGGATCAGCTCATGGGGCGAATGCCGATGAGACGCTCGTCCCGCGCGAACTCACTGAATGCCTGGAAATCGTGTAGTACAGCATGTGTGAGGTAGAAATGATTAGGCGCAAACAGATCAACGTGTCATGGGTCACGGTGCTGAACCGTGAGGCACGGAGTCCGTCCGCCCGGAAGCGAAAGGATCGGGTCATAGAGAAGTCTGTATGCAGAAAGGCAGTAGGGGCCCTCAGGGGCGCAGTGCGGATGTTTAACTGATGGAGCACATGGCTTGATAACAGAAACGCACGTTCATCACAGGTTCACAGAATCGGATCGATACGTCGTCATGATCCGGCCCTACGCCCTGGTCTCTCCTGGAGCTTGGTTGGAGTACATCAACCTCATGCTCATGCATGATGGGTTTAACCTTGACGCGGAGATGGTTGTGGCTGAAACTCCTGTCGACGTTATATTCTCTCAGAAACTGGAGGATGCTCTTGTCTGGCAATCCGAGCAGCTCAAAGGATCCTGAGGTCCTGATCAAGATGCCCATGATCCCGGTGTGGAGGTTCAAGTACCTGAAGGGGCGCCTCGGGCCGCCAAGCAGAACTCAGCAGCAGGATATCAGGCGCTTGCTCAACATGCATGGTGATCAGCCGTTCGCCATGTGCCGCGGGCGGAACTGGAAGTTCATCAGGACGTGTGAGGCTAAGGGGGACATGTCGCACTCAGGCAAGAAGCATGTGTGCGAGGAATGTGCATGCAGACACACGGCCGGTACAGGCGTCAAGGGCGACTTCTACGGGCTCGGCCCTGAGACCGGGACCCTTGGGCTGGGGTACTGTAAGCTCTGTGCGGATCATCTGCACGTTAAGCCGGCAACGGCCCTCAGTATGGCCAGGAGAGAGTTCGAGCTTGTTCGGCGATATGGAGCAATCAAGATGAACGACAAGGAGTATTCCCTGAAACTTGCAAATGAGGAGAATGCGCTCGTGGAGCAGCGCAGGGTCGTCCGGGAAGAGATGAGCCTGGTCGTCGACACCTTGGCCGAGTTCAAGAAGCAGCTCGACAAGGACAACGACGAGAAGCAGCCAACAGAGATGACTGGCCTCGGGCCGGTGCCTATGTGCGACAAGACGAAGATCCAGCTCAAGCTGGATATCGCGAAGGTTCTGAACAAGTTCAACTTTGATGCATTCAAGATGGATGCCGACAACTACATCCATCTGGACGAGATTTTTGGTAAGGGCCCAGAGATGAGGGCCATCATCAGGAGGGCGCTGTCGAAGGTGCATGAGATGGATATGGCCAAGGCGGCCGGGGAACCCGTAGAGACGGAGGATGACCCGGTAGAGTACGCTTGGTCGATATGCCAGAAAGAGTGGGACACGATGTGGCGAACAGTGAAAAAGGGGAGACGTCAACGTGGATGATATACTGAAAGATCGGATCAGGCAGAAGATTCTCGCGTATCCCGGCAAGGCGAACTGGCAGATTGGTGACTGCCTCAAGGTCGATGGACGAAGAATATCGGCGTTCGAGGTCGGGGAGGTCAGGGCGGCGATGCCGAAAGACGAGACCATGGCAGCCAACAAGGTAGCAGGCAAAGAGGCCTCGGGCCCGGCTGGTTTTCGGAAGCTCCACAACTACGGAGAGCAGCGCATACGACACAACGATCAGGTTCATGCCCTCATCGAGAAGTGTATCGACGTACAGCTTCGCCTCAAAGCCTTCCTTGACGCTGGGGGAAAAGAAGAGGATACTCGGTGTCCAAGGGGTTGGTTCTATGACAATGAGGGCGCGAGACTGGCGCACGTCAAGCCTCAGGACTGGGTTCAGCACAGGGACGACTTCAAGGATTGTCAGGTTATGGTGACCGTGGATGGCGCCAAGGAAGAGCGCGTTGCCTGGGTGGACCCGGACAACGTCGCTGAGTATCGCGAAGCACTGGAGGCATAGATGAGCAAGGAAAAGCTGATCGGTCCGGCCGGATTGCTGCAATCGATCGACGATGATCCCGTGTTTGCGGGTGCGTCGCGCGAACAGATCAGAGTGCTCAAAGAGGCTTTGTCCGGATACGCCAAGCAGCGCTCTCAGAGCGTCTCGAAGATTGAGCAATCGAGCGATGATAACTGCATCAAGTTCTGCTTGCTGGGGGACACGCAGCTCGGGAACCTGTGTGAGCGCATCGACGTGGTGCACGAAGCGATCAGGCTATGCGAGGCAGAGGGTGTGCCAGACCTGTTCCATACAGGCGACGTCCTGGACGGACACAAGGTTTATCGCGGGCAGGAGTTCGAGCTTCACCGCCATGGCTGGGATCAGCAGAGCCAGTGGTTCAAGGAGCAGATGCCGCAGAGCAAGACGGTGCGCTGCCACTTCATCACTGGCAATCATGATGCCTCATTCAAGAATGAAGCCGGGATAGATGTCGGGGGAGAACTCGAGATGCTGCGTCCTGATTGGGAGTGTCTCGGAGCGGACATTGGTACTGTGCAGTTGGCTGCGAAAGACGGAAGGATTCTGACGGTTGCGCTCATTCATCCGGATGGAGGCTCAGCTTATTCGTTGTGCTTTGATGATAAGACCGGAGTGCTGACCAAGGATCACGGATTTGTCCTGTTCAAAGACTTGTCCAAAACAGACCGGGTTGCCACGCGTTCGCCTGATGGTATGTTCCAGTGGCAGCGACCGACCGCATATACTGATGAACATTATCGTGGCGGCATGTATCATTTCAAGGCCAGGACTTTTGATTTGATGGTGACGCCGAATCATAGGATGCTTGTTCGTCGTTATGCGACAGCATTGGAATATTCCAGGCTTCCGATTAGCGAGCTAAGGTATCCTACAAAAAGCCATTATTCAGTTGACTCCGACTGGTGTTATAAAACAGCAGAAGAACTATCATCCGCCAAAATTCAGGAGTGGCAGATGGCGAGAACCTCCGAGGGGTGGAGTGGGCGAACGCCTGAATATATTGTCATTCCAGCAAGGGCGCCGAAGAAGTATGCGTCTACCAAGATCAAGCATATCGGCAGGTTGCGCATAGAGGATGCGGCTGAGCTGATTGCGTGGTATGTAACCGAGGGGTCTATCGATAAAAAGTGTAAGCAGTTGAACATTTGTCAGAGTCGTCGTGTCAACCCGGAAAATCACGCCATGATTTGCGACCTGCTTGAGCGTGTTGGGTTTCAGAATGTTCATGGGAGAGGGAGGGACGAAAAAGATATTACGGTTTGTTCGGTGGAATTGTGCGAATGGCTGGTTGGGCAGTGCGGCATTGGGTCCGCAAATAAGTATCTTCCCGTATGGCTCAAGCAGTGCGGGAGGGATGTTATCGAGCTGGTGTTTGATACCATGATTCGTGGTGACGGATGTATAAATGGTGTGTCTTTCGCCTATGGTAGCATTAGTCGACGGCTGCTAGACGACATATCGGAGATAGGGATAAAGTTGGGATTCGGGGCCACTAGGTACAAGAACGTGGTAAGCCTGTCTTCCAAACAGAATTATCCGACAATCAATTCTGTTCCAGAGATGGTTCAGTATGATGGACGCGTTTACTGCGTGACTGTTCCAAATGGCAATATATTGGTGCAAAGGAATGGGCGCGCTATGTTTAGCGGAAACTCATACAAGCCTCAGAAGATTGCGGAGCAATGGGCGGGTGGATCTAAACCAGATATTCTTGGAATTGGACACTTTCACAAAGCCGAGTTCATGCCGAGATATCGGAACATAGCGATCTGCCAGTCAGGGGCCTGCGAGGATCAAACCCCATTCATGGCGCGCAGAGGTCTCGCGTCGCATGTCGGGTTCTGGATGTTTGAGGTCGTACCAGCAAAGGACAGGAAGGATCTGTGGAGCCGGATTAAGTGTGAGTTCATAAGCCTCTACGAGAGGCCCAAAACGAAGGTGAAAGCATGAAGAGGCTTATTGTATTGTCACTGATTCTGATCGGATTATTCGCCGGCGTGTCGATGGGTGTTGAGATAACGAATACGATGGTTGCTGCGCAACTTTCGATCACGAACTACTTTCCGGGATACATCCTGGTATCGTCCACGAACGGGACGGCCGGAGGCACCGGGCTGTCCACCGGGACATGCTATGCGTGTTTCAGCGTGACAGATATCGACTATCTGACCGAGACGCAGGCATCCGGGACTAACCGAATCAACAACCTGATTCGTGGAATTGTCGAGGAAGCCGAGGGGCGTTATTCGGCAATCGCGTCCACAAACAGGCCCGCCAAGATGTCGATGACGAAGACTGTTGGGACAAGTTCCGGGACGGCGGATTACACGGAGAAGCTCAAGATCGAGACCGAGGTTGTCGTTACGACTGGTGCCTCGGAAGATGAGTAACGGCCTAGTGGCCAAGCAAAGGAGGGGACAATGCGGAAAGAGGTCAAGACGGTAGAGTGTGAGCGATGCAAGATGTTTCGGACCAGCTACTCCGAGAAGTGTGGTGCGAAGGTGGTTGCGGTTCGGGCACTGAAACTTGGCAAGACGACTTTCTTGCCTCTCAGTGTGGCGAAGGGTTGGCACCGGCATTTCTTTGACTCTCCGCTGGGCGCGATACAGTATGAGATCAAGCGCTCGATAAAGAACGAGGAGTATTGTGAAGACGATGCACTCAGGGGTGTTGAAGAGCGTGCTGCATTGGATAAGTTGCTCGAAGAAGTTTCGGGCCAAAAACAGGAGGAGTAGTTATGGGGTTTGATCCAATAGACATGAAGAAGTTGCTCAGGAAGGTCGTCAAGGAGTTGCTCGGCGAGTTGCTGGAAGAGGCCCTTCCGGAAGCGCTGGCCAAGCTGCTTGGTTCCGAGGATGCCGCAGAGGAAGCGGCTGATCCGGAAGTTGCCGATCCGGCCGATCCGATGGATGCTTTTGACAAGATGGGCTGAATAGTAAACAACCTGGCGCGTCAGCGCACACACGCTGGCGCGCCGGAGGTTCTGCATGGATGCTTTTGACAAGATGGCAGGGATGCTGCAGGGCGGGGACGACACCTGGAAGACCCACCCGAAGTATTACCTATTCGAGCCTTGGGACGTGCCTATGCGTTCCGATGATTTGTACAAGCAGGCCATCGAGGACGGAGTTGATTTGTTCGATGATGATCTTGTGCGTTGTGTCGGAAACGCTCCGCACAAGTTCCAGGCGGGATTCATTCTTAGCATCAAGTTTCGCCGTATTGTCATTGCCGGAAATCAAATTGGAAAGAGCTTGATGGTCGCAGTGGAGTTGCTTGCTTCGGCAACCGGAGAGATTCCGTACTCGATGAGATACCCGGTCGGTCATGACACTGGCATCCCGCGAGAGATCACTCCAGAAAACATCCACAGATGGGGCCGCAGAGACAAGACCACTGGCGATGTTCTCGACTTCAACTCGAAGGCGATGCATACAGGCAGTTGGGATTGTGGAAACGTGACTGGTGTCGGCGTGTTTCCGCAATCCAAGATAGTCCCTCCCGGATCAACCATTCGCCTTGCGTCATTCCAGCGCATCATTCTTCAAAACTGGTGGCCCGCGTTTACGGGGGCCAAGAAGGATCAGCTCGGCGCTTTTATTCCGCCTCAATTCATAGACCGCGCACGGGGCTCCCATGGTATCAAGGGGTACAACGTCCAGAACAAGCAGGTGTTTCTGAACCGCGGAGTCACCCTTCAGATGCTGACCTACGAGGCCGGCAAGGAGGGGTTTGACGGGATCAAGGTGCTCACGTTCCTCGACGAGGAACCCAAGGACGAGGAGATCATCGGCGCCGTCGTTCTTCACGCCACACGATGGTCCCTGACGGAGACCCCGTACTTCGGGATCACCTACACCAAGGACCTGGCTTTCCCGAAGAAGGTAACTCCTCAGGCCGAGACGTTCCATGCCTCCGCGTACGACTGCCCCTATCTCCCGCAGGAGGAACTCGACAAGCAGCGAGAGACACTTTCCTCGACCCCTTGGGAAATCGGGGCGCGTTTATGGGGCATACCTACAGAGCAGAAGGGCCGACCATTTTACGACAGAGTCAAGATCAACTACTGGCTACAGCGCTTCCATGTTCCATACAAGTTGGTGCAGTTCCAGCCAACCCAAGAGTATTTCGGCGTCAAGTCGGATCCATCCATCTCCGACCTTCCCGGACTACTCGACGTTCCCATCCAGAAGATCGAGGTCCAGGAGGAAGACCAGAAGGCTACATGGCGGATTTACGAAGCCCCGCTTCCTGACGTGGGATACTGCAACGCCTCTGACCATGCAGAGGGCGCAGAGACCCCCCAGGAGGCCGGCGATTGGTCCACCTCGGTGATTGGTCGCAAGAGCATCCAAGACCCCACAAGGCCCGTTGTGGCGGCTACACTGCGCTCTACACTGCCAACACCTCAGTTCGCCCGCGAGACCCTGTACGCAGACAGGTACTACAACAATGCCGTCATTGCCCCGGAGACCGCGCGCGGCGCATCCAACGAGGCCTTCAGGCTCACTGTCCAAGATTGGCCATATTGGTTCAAGGACGTCACCCGCAGGCAGAGCACACGCCAACTCAGGGAGCAGCTCGGCTTCTGCCCGACCCACGACAGGCGCGAGGCCCTCTTCAATGTCCTGATCAGAGACTGGCTTGACAGATACGAGCAGGATGAGTACCCTAATATCCCGGACGAATGGATTCTCAGGGAGGCGGCCGGCGCTGTTGTGGCAACAACGCCATCAGGGATCACGAAGTGTGACCACCCGCCGAGCGGAACGATAGACAGTTTGTTTGCGTACGGCATACTGCTGTACTGCTTTCAGAAAGAGTACAACCGACAGATCAAGTATCACGGGGACGCAAGCGTGGACGAGCATGCGAGCTGGCTGAATCGCATGAAGAGTCGCGAGCGCGGCAGTGTCCCCCTGTATCTTGGTGAGTCGATCACGGCATTGAGGTGACATTATGAGTGATGAACATGCTGATTCCCTGGTAGAGATCTTCAAGTATTCCTACGAGCAGCAGAAGGATGATCTCGATCGCCTTGAGGTGTTACAGCGCACGTATGACAATGTGTTCGATGAGAACAAGTGGCCGACAATCAGCAAGATCCCGATTGCTACAGCATGGGCCACCGTAGAAGAGTCCCTCGGTCCGGCGATGGAGTACCTCTACCCGCCCCAGCCGTTTACGAACCTTATGTCCTCGGAGGATGTGGACCCAGGGAAGGTTGAAGACATCGAGTGGGCCCTGCACCTGCTCATGGTTTACCGTATGCGCTTGAAGTCCGCTACCTTCCGTAGCATCAAGGACTGCTTCAAGGTGGGTGTTGGGTACGGGATCATCGAGCCTATCAGAGTGCAGAACCCGGCCGTATTTGAGATTTTTGCCGGAGGCAACTCAACTAGACAGATGGGGCTTGGCGCCCCAGTGACCTCTCTGCGTTACAGGTACCTCAGTCCCGGGAAGGTGCTTCCATACCCGTCCGGTGTGGACTTCAACGATCTCGACCCTACTCCGTACGCATTCGTTCTCGATCTCTATCCGGAGGGTGAGTTCACCGAGCTGTTCGATGCCAGTATTTATGGCGAGGACGCGCTCAAGGGCAATCCGGCAACCATGATTGCCGAGGCTCGAAGCCGCGGGTTTACGTCTGTGTCAGGCTACGCAAGCCTTTATGATTCTCTGGCTGGGCGCACAACCGGAGTCAAGGGTACCAAAGCCACAAGGGAAGACGTCCCGGCCATGATCCCCGTCCTGAAGTGCTACCAGGACAACAGGCACACATGGCTGTTTGCGGGTTCAGAAAACATCATGCTCTTCGACAAAGAGGGTGCTTATGACACCATGCGCAAGCCGCTGATCAAGTGGGACGCATGGATGGATGCCGACAGATGGTTCCCGATGTCCCTTCCGGAAGCCGATCAGCGGAACGTGTGGGCCAAGAACGTCTGGTTCAACCTGTTCTTCGATCTCGCAACCAAGGGTCTGAAGCCGACGTTCCTGTACGATTCAGAGGCTGTTGATGGGGCCCCAATAGTGGCTCCAAATGGTGCCGTAGGGATTCCCGGCGATGTCACCAAGACAGGCAGGTACCTGGACCCACCCGGGCTGGATCAGGGCACCGTGTTGATCGGTCAGCAGATTGATGACAATCACTCGCAGATCACAGGCCAGAGGGACCTGACGCAGTTCAATTCTACGCGGGGCGGGACGATGGCGTTCCAGGACCTGCGGAGTACGACCACTGTCAGGGAGAAGGTTCGGCATGCCCTCCTCCAGCTTGGCGGATTGGAGAGCATCACGAGGCAGGTCATGATCTACATGCAGACTCTCGGGGCGGATATGGACCTTCGCTTCGAGAGACCGTCCAGGCGCCCCTCAGGGGGCGAGAAGGGCAGAAGGTATGTAGAGCACTTCTCCATCACCGAGGATGACGTTAAGCATGCCTTTACGCTCGCTCTCGACCTCGACAGCAAGCAGCGTCGCGGCGCCATGGATCAACAGAACAAGTTTGCGGCATATGACCGCAAGAGTAAGAGTCAGTACTTCGATCAGCATAAGGTGGCGAGGGGTTTGTGCATCGACGAACAGGAAGCAGCGGAGGAAGTATTGCCTCGAGAAGAGGTTGAGGCGAAGCAGGCCCAGATTGAGGCTGCAGAACTTGAGAACATTCGGAGTGCCGGCAGGGGAACCGGTGGCGCAGAGAGCACTATCGGTGAGCAGGCGATTTCAGGAGCTGAAGCAGGAGGTGTTGTATGACGCGAGAGCAGGCCGTACAGATGACGCTTGATGCGCTCGATATCGCTTACATCAAATTGGTGGCCAGGCGCGGAGAACTGCGAAGCAGGGTTTCCGAGCTGAGGAGCGATGTAGGTCGAAGGATCATTGACAGGAAGCACAAGGAATTGGATCAGCAGAGGCTGAAATATGCCAGGATACCAGTAGTCGGCATAGACGCCGACAGGGTCAAGGCTGACTTTATGCTCGTGCAGGCCTACGAGAAGTTTCTCCTGGCTGATCTCGTAGCAATGGAAGAGACTCCCGAAAAAGTCCTGAAAGATGTTGACAGCGATTTGGTGATTTGTAAAAGTGTGATCGCATCGAAGAAGGAGTCCGCTCGTTCTGGGCGGTAGATGCACGGGAACAACATGGCAAAGGAGCCGCAAATGCCCGACGAAGACAAAGCAGCGCTCGCATTGGCAGAAGCAAAGATCAAGGAACTGGAAGATGCCCTGGCGGCCATGAGGGTCGAACTTGAGAAGCAGAAGGGCATCGTCACGAATGCCGAGTCCAAGTTCAGCGAGATGGGCGAAGAGACTGGCGAGAACAGGAAGGCCATTGCTGAGGCCGCTCGAGGCCTAGTCAAGGCAAACGCCGACGCTGCAAAGACACAAGATTCTTTACGCGAGCTGAATGATCAGCTCACAGAGGCACGAAAAAAGGGTCCAGAACAGAAGCCACCGGAGGAATCGGAGGACGAGAAGAAGACGCCTGATGAGATTCAGTCCACATTCAGCGATGCTGAGAAGTCGAAGTTGGCAGAGGTTTTGAAGGGCGCCGACAACGACATGCTCGACACGCTGGACAATGATGAGACTGAACGCAAGCGCCTGCTTCTCAGGGTCAAGACAGAGGTCAAGACCAACCCCGACCGGAGCGCCTGGAGGAAGAAGCCCGAAGAAAAGTCCCCGTCTGGTGACGAGGATAGGTTAGACAAACTGTTCAAAACGAAAATTCGGAGCGAGCGATTTACCCCGGCAGGACCCGGAGGCGGCACCCCGCGAGAACGCAACAAGCCAGGGCCTGGTGCGAAAAGCGGCAAGGATGCTGACTGGATGGGTGGCTAGGTAGGTTCCTGCGCGCTCCTTGGAGGCAGATATGAGTGATCAGTACATTAAGCGAGCGCTTCCGTGGACCACGGTAACCCCGTCGGACCTGAGCGCGCTGGACCTCGACGACATCAGTGCTGCGGACTTTCGTCCCATCCTCTGGTGGGGTCGACAAGACGAGATCAAGGAGCAGTCCATTGAGAACGACACTGGATTCCTCGCATTTCTCGAGAATCCTTCGATCATTGGCTCCAAGTTTGACATGACCGAGCCGACGATCAAGTGGCGTGTAGGACGTCCCGCAGACATGTGGACGACCAACAACAAGATCGTGGCAGCCGCTGACACATATATGGATCTGGTGGATTCGCTGATCGTGCGACCTGGGTTCCTGATTCACTTCAGTGACTACAGCACCACGCTGCGTGTTCTCGATGTCGATGACGACAAGAGTTCCGGCTGGACGAACGATGCTGCAGACACCTGCAATATACAGTTCGAGCGCCTTACGGGCCCGACGGTTGCGATCCCTGTTGGGAATGTGGCAGAGGCCGGTATTCCGGCAATGTCGGAAATTGGTACGCCCCATCGCGGGACGACCACGGTGCCTGGCGATCCGATCTACAACCTGATGACCCTGACGGGCATCTACGGATCGATCTCGAAACTGCAGATGGACTCAGACATGATCGGTGGATGGGGTACGCATCCTAAGGTCCATGACGACATCTACTACCAGTATCGCCTGCGGAAGCAGCAGTCTCTGCTGTTCGAGCATCGCTATACCGGAACGGATTCACAGGTTGCGAACTCGCAGCTCTACATTGGTTCAGGTCTGATTCCTCAGATCAAGACGCACATCATGGAAGCCGGAAGTTTGGGCGTGACCCTCGGTGGGCCTACCCTCAACGACTTCTGGGAGTCAACGTTTGACTCCATGCTCAGCGGCTCGATCAAGCATCACTTCTGTGGTTCCGCTCAGTACCGCGACGCCCGCAAGGCGAGCGAGGAAGCCGGCCTCGTTGTTGAGATGCTCGGAATCCAGTCAGGCGCTCAGAATCCGATGTCTCTCGGCACCAACTCATTTGACGTTACGCTGCAGAGCGGCCGCCATGTGATCGTGCATGAGTTGAAGAAGGCGTTCAGTGCCGGCAACAAGGTTGACTGGGGTGTCACCGTTGACCCGGACAACATCGGGTTTGGCGCGTATCGCAACTGGCAGGAAGTGTGGGTCGATGACATCGAAAGCAAGGCGCAGGCAATTACGCTTCGCAGTGATGCCCTCGTAGACACCTACTGTCTCAACGTTAGGGACGAAACGACCTGCGCAGTGATCCGCGGTGGAACGCGCGCTCTGGTCGAGAGGTAGGAATGAGCATGAGCCCCGCCCTTAACGGGGCGGGGCCTTCAGGGAAAGGACACTCATGAAGATACACGAGATAGCGACGGTGACAGGGCATGACAAGGCCGACGTAGCAGAGGCTTGTAGCGTCCATCAGGCCAGTACCTACTGGCTGAAGGACGTCGACGAGCATGTTGCCGAGGCGTACATCAAGGAGTTCGGTGAGTCGGTTGGCGAGGCCACGAAGAAGGTGCGATTCTGGAACGAGTCGAACAGTCGTTTGCTTCCGTCTGCTCCCGAGGAAGTTCGGGGAGACATACAGTTCAAGGAGTGGGCTGTTGAGGTCGATGAAGGTTCACCCGAGGCCGCGTTTTTGCGCGCGACCGAGATTCGGGACAGGATCGGTGTCCGGGAAATCATCGACAAGCCGTACGAAGATGATGATGAGCGCGTTGCGTTTATCGAGTACCTGAAGAGCTTGATCTATACAGGCATGTCCAAGATGGACGGTCCGTCCCGCGAGGGTCGGGCGTGCGTCATGGCCATTGTCCCAAAAGACGAGCTTGGTGAGTTGTCCGTGTTGCACAACAGTCCCGACAGACTTGCTGGGGCGATCGCGAAAACGAAATCAATGAACGTCAAGTTTGCGGAGGTATAGGACAATGAGAAAGATACTGATTGGAAGTTTCTGTTTGGCACTGCTGGTATGCACCGCGTTTGGTGGGGCGTCTGGTGTTTCCAGTACGGCCACGAAGATGGTTCCGCCCGGGAGTCATGCTCTGCGTGATGCTCAGGTTGACTTCAACGCGGATGTAATCACCGAACTGGACCGGGTGGCCGGTACGGTTGGCGCTACAGAGGTTACCGTTGACGGCAAGTATGCAGCCGTTGGTTCGGATGCTACGACTGGCGTCATGATTCAATTCGGAAGCTGCACGAATGGTGAGACGATTACGTTCAGCCCCGTATTCGGGGCTACTCCTCGAGTCGTTGGGAATCATTCAGTAGACGCTGGGGCCGATGCCGTGATTGAGTTTACCGGCACAACGGCTACGACCACCGTGGTTACGGCAACGTCTGCCAAAACCATCGACTACATCGCAATCGGCGCGCGCCCGTAACCGGTGAATCAACAGGAGAAATGACATGACGATGCAAAAGACATTGCTACACCCGGACGCGATTGGCAACGGCTCGTATGCTGCGCCTTTCACGAAGCGGATTGACATTGCGGCCGCGACCGATGCGGACTCGCCGAACTGCCTGTATATCTCGTGGAATCCGGAGATCTTTCCGGGGAACACTCCGGCTATTCAGCCCGGGGCAGGCTCGGTCACTGTTGACGGAGATGGCGCTGGTACTCAGGCGAGAATTACGCTCACGGTTGAGAACAAAACCTCGGCCGGCGTGGCGAACAGTGACATTACGTTTACCATCGACTGTGATGGAGCCAAGACTGACTGGTCGAGCGGCGCAGCCGTTGCTTACAGTCTGAAGGACATCATCGACCTGATCAACGACGACAATGCCGGCGGGACTTCTGGGAAGTTCTTGCAGGGGTTCCATTGTTGGATCGGCGAGGGCGGAATGTACGACCTCGTGTGTGATGGCGCCGCGATGTTTCAGGACTTGGCCGAGACGTACATCATGCCTGGTGGTTGTACGGGCGGCTACACTGGCTTCCTGAAGCGCGACCTTGGTGATATTGTGGGAGGCGCCGCGTCTGATGGCGACCATTTCGCTATCTGGCGGCTTGGCCTGCCCGAGTCTCGGGATCGTGGATTGTTCAAGATCCTCGACCTGTACGGCACCGTGAGTGCCGACACTGGCGACGATGTTTCCGACAACGCAGGCATCATGGTTGTCAGGGACGACTACATGGACTACGTGACGCCCGTCGACACGTGGGCCACAGACATTCAGAATCATGAGTTCGTCTACCATGTTGGCCGGGACAACTTCCCGAACAGTGCTGGCGTGGCGACTTACAACTTCATCCACAAGCCGGATGAGGCACCGGTTGTGCGAGGACCCGTCGTGGTCATCGTTAAGCACGACACCGACTATGATACCAACGTTCTGCACATCATTGCTCAGTTGCAGGCTGTTGCCGTATAGGTGCAGTGCTATTGCGTACAAGGGGCGGGCGCTCACCCGCCCGCCCCTTTCACTTTTCAGGAGGGCGACATGAAGCGTCTTGCACTACCCATTCTACTCATCTGTTTTGCCGGTATGTCTGCGCTGGCTCAGGTCGGCGTTTCCGGCCCACACACGAAGGCGTTTGTTAACCGTCTTGTTGCCAGCACAAATGGTGCGTCCCTGACGGTTACGAACTCGATCGATTATGCCGCGTACGAACTGAAGCGTGTTGAATATCAGTTGGCCGATACGTGGACGAACGTACTCACGATCGCCCAGGCAAGGAACTACAGGCTGCCGCAGACGCAGTTGTCTATCATCACGACGAGTGATGTTGTCAACCCGGCCACCGGAAGCGGCTGGGTGGAGACGAACTCGTTTCCTTACGGGGCGACGTATGTATCGTTTACGAACTCGTGGATTGCTGCTGCAAACGAAACCACGAATCAGCTCACAGTGTATGATTCCGATGACTTCGACGAGGGCTGGAGCTGGGAATACGAAGACGTCCAGACCTTCTCGTTTACCTATCAGGGAGCGGTCGATCTCATCAGAATCTACAATGTCTATCCGCGGCCGTAAAGGGGGTGCGAGATGAGATTGCTCGCCGCAATGGTTCTATCCGTACTTGTGGCGGTTGGCCCAGTTTTCGCTACCTCTACCCCTCTGATCTATGAGGGGAGCGTCGACCTGCAGGGCGCCCCCATGAACCAGAGCGGAAGACCCCAGTGGAGCAGAATCCCCCTGAAGGTCGGTAACACTGGCAAGGCGCGCCTCTACACTTATACCGGTACAAACGTCCTCGACCCCTCCTCGTATACCGTCACGTGGCACGCAGGGCCCTCCAGGGACGATTCTGGGCAGATATCTGTGACCTGTACGTCATCCTCGACATATGTCGACTTTGAGTTCCTGACGAACACGCTCGCCTACCCCTTCACTGACTGGTACTCTGCCCTGAAGTTCGTCTCCGGGACGACTATCATCTCGACCCCGGAGGGTCTTGTGTCCTGCTCCGGGGCCCCCGAGGTTGACGGCGGCTCGGTTGCGTTTACGTACAATCGATCCTATGTGTTGTGGAACTTTACGAATGTTGGGACAAACGGTCCATATGTGTTTTCGGAAACTGATTTCACAATGTCGACGAACTCCAGCGGATCTCAGGTTTTAGTATTCGCCGGGTCATCTAGCGCCACCAATGCAATTCCTTATGTTACGTTCAATGGCACGAACTACGCCGTAGATGGTAATGCTCTAGCCATCAGCGGTACTGCGGTTACTGCTGGAGGAGTAAGCGCGCTCGTGTTTTCGCAGCTCGATATATCGGGCAGCAACTTTGTGACACTGACGGTTCTTGAAGGATCCAATTTCCTGTCGGAAACAGCGGCAGCCGCAATCTATGTCAATGAGACCAATCTTTGGACCCGTTCAGGTGGCGGCGTCATCACGAATGTTGATGTGAGCAGCCCTCTGAAAAATAGCGGGATTGGCGACAACGTCTCATTGAGCCTTAGCGAAACAAACTATTTCATGAAATCTGATTACCCCAACATGGACACAAACTCAGCGGCTGGAGGCGCACAGACCCCGGCAACGAGCAACTGGGATATGGCGGCAACGTACCTCATAACCAACTACCCTACACCTACTGCCGCAGACCACGTGATCGACAAGGGCTTTGCGGACGCCACCTATGCGACGGATGCACAAGGCACGATTGCAGAGGCAAACTCCACGACGGGCAACACCCACACCACGCAAATCAGCGGGCTATCAACCGGCCTCGGCACGGTGGGGCTGCTGGCGACGAACGCGCTTGCACCCGGCTTTGACGCAGGCATGACGAATCTGGTCGAGGATACGACCCCGGAACTTGGCGGGGATTTAGACGCGAGCACCAATAACCAAATTACGTTCGGCCCTTATGATGCGGTAGTTACCGGGACGCTTATTCCTGACTGGACCGGCGCATGGATTAAGGACGGGCTTTACGGCGTGAGTAATAGGCAGGCATATGCTCGTATTGATGGGGCATACTATGCGTGACCAGATGAGGAAGCCAATCCAGACTTCTACTACCAAATCAGTACAAGCAAAGATGGAGATACACTGTGGCAAGGGACGTCTGACGCAACTTTCGATGGCGGTACATTTGTAGCGCAGGGGACCAATAGTGGCACTCCAACTATTACCGCATGGGGCAGCTACGGGCAGAAGCGCGCAGACGCATGGACGGTCGAGCAGGCAGAGCAGGCGTATACCTACTCGCAGACCAACACCCCCGTCATGGCGATTGAGTACGCCGCACCGCTGGGCACGACTGGCGACCTTGCGAGGGCTGGTGCCGTCGTGACGATCACGTCGCCTGCTATTGCGGTCACTGCTGGCGCAAACCAGACCATCGTGACAAACGGCGTCAACGACTACACATTTTCCGGAGAGGCTGGCGGCAGCGGGTCAGGCTCGCAGACGCCTTTGACGAACGATGTCGCTTGCGACGGGTACGGCCTTACCGGAGCAGACCGCTACCAGGTCTACGTTGACGCCACGAACTCGCTCACGTTCCAATGGTGGGCAGTCTCCAATCGGTTTGCGATGGTTCAGATAATAGACGAGGTAACCAATGTCACGTTCATCAGTCCGTAGCCTTCTCTTGCCTGCCATTCTTCTCACGGCCTCCGCTGTCGTCGGAAGCATTGTCTATAACGACAAGGTGGTTGCCCTTGGTGGCGACTATTACGAGATAACTTGGGCAGCAGCGTCAAGCTACGTTGTTGCGAGCGGCGGCACTATTTACACCAGTGGCGACTACAAATACCACAAGTTCACTTCCACTGGCACATTCACAGTTTCTGCCGGGGCAGGGGACATTGAGGTGTTGTGTGTTGCTGGTGGTGGTGGTGGTGGAGGATGGACTACTACTGTATATGCTGGCGGTGGCGGAGGGGCTGGTGGTGTGCTTTATGAATCAGCATATGCTGTTAGCACAGGGGGATATGCCGTAGCTGTAGGTGCTGGTGGGGCCGGAAGCACTACGGACGGAGGATACGGAGTTAATTCTTCTTTTGACGGGGCGGGATTAGTAGCTATCGGCGGTGGCGGGGGTGGACGAGGCTATGGGGCATCTGCTAGAAGTGGTGGCTCTGGTGGAGGGGAAGGTTGCTATCAAACGAATCCTGGATATGGGACTGTTGGCCAAGGATATGATGGTGGTCAGGGTCCACATGCCTCAAACAACGGCGGTGCCGGTGGCGGAGGTTCTGCCCATGTTGGATATAATTCTTCTAGTATAGCCGGAGCCAATGGTGGCGCAGGAACAAGTGCTTATTCAGCATGGGCTTCGGCAACCAGTTCGGGTTCCGGCGGGTATTATGCCGGCGGCGGCGGCGGATCTGCTGATAATTTAGGTAGTGGTAATT
>Ga0075125_10000401_pt1 | contig 19628 bp, 27 predicted proteins | sample AntAceMetag02UKN_FD_69810 | JGI IMG/M metagenome (GOLD analysis project Ga0075125, IMG submission 69810) | Saline lake microbial communities from Ace Lake, Antarctica - Antarctic Ace Lake Metagenome 02UKN | ecosystem: Environmental > Aquatic > Non-marine Saline and Alkaline > Saline | place... | reverse complement strand
GGGTCCAACTGGACCAACGGGTGCTACTGGAGCAGACGGAGATACAGGTCCCGCAGGTCCGACAGGTGCAATAAGTGCATCCTTTACTAATATAAAAGTATTTGCAACATTAAATGAAATACGATATTATGGGTTTTTACAAGTAATAGGAAATTATATATTTGGAGCATACTTAACTAATTACGTGATATTAAACAAGGCAGATTTTAGTGTATACTCCATAACCAGCGGTATTCCCTACGATAATGAAGGTGGAACACGTGCATCGTACGTAATGCCATGTATTATGACACAACACGAGGTAAGTTATGCTAAGTAAGAATTTAACAATAAATATAATGTTTTCAATATTAGGAGGAATAGTAGTATGACTTATTCATTTGGTATAGGGAAGGTAGACTTAAAACAAGGTGCAGCTGTTATAAAATCTATACTTCCAACAAAAAATATAGAGATAAACCACAGTACAACAACGTCAAAAGAGCTCGATGCGGACGGGTTAGTAACTGATGAGTACGTAGAGGAAGAGTCTACAAATATAACAATTGCGTTTGCTGAGGACAATTTTGATGCTGATTTAGCAGTTCATGATGAATATGACTTAGTATTTACTACGGTAAATTCACGGGGTATATCAGTCACTCTAGCTAATTGCAGTTTAACGAGTTATACGGTAACATCTAGTCAGGGTGACTTCGTAACTGGAGTTTTAACCTTTTCAAAAATAGGTGGAATAGACGATGCTGCTGGAACTACTCCAACTAAACAAACAGTTAAGTTTACTAAAATTGGTGGCGGTACCGTATATCTTGGTGACTCAGCCTACGTAAATACAAGTTATCAGGGGAATGCAAACTCGTTCATTATACCTACAGCACTAGGTGTTTTAGTTCAATCTACGAATGATTTAGGTGGAGGTCAATTAGGGATACAGGTAAGCTGTACTGTTAATAAGGCTACTAGATTAGAATTAGAGCAGTATATGATAACACTCTACTCACAAATTACAACAGAATCTGGAACTTTAACTGTAGAATACGGTTTATCATCTTATACAATCGCAAGTTGTTATTGGGTGAACGGGTCTCCGTCTGGAAGTAATAAGAAACATACCACTTTTTCGTTATCCTTTCTAAAATCAGGATATTAAAAAGAGGCTATAGTTAAATAGCCTCTAAGTTTTACTTTTAATATTATTCAGGTGGGTTTGATGTTGGGTTTACTTCTTCAGGAAACGCAAGTTTATCAGCTCTAGGGTCGTCACTCCTTTCTAATCCTAAATACTTTTCTCTTGCTTCATTAGGTGTTACAATAAGACCATTAACTAATCTAACAGCTATCCTAGCTCTCTCATAGTCTAACTTAGTTGCAAAATTAGGACATATTATCTCTACATCATCATATCGTAATTTAGTCTTTATTAACTTTGAATTTAATTTCTCGACTTCAGTTACTATGATACTTTCAATCATATCCCTGAATGATGTAAGTTGTTCTCTAGCGTTTAATGAACCAGCATCATCAGATAGTCCTAGTTTAAATAGGGGTATATTCCATATATTTGCTTTTTTAAATAACCACTGTTGCAATTCTATGTTATCTTTAGGTGTTAAATTGGATAAATTTTCAAATGTACCAGCGGTGTTAACAGCAACAACTTTTGAAGTATTGTTACTTCTACACATCCTAGTTATACTAGTAACAACCTCTTTTAATAATTTTCTAGGTGCTTTCGGTAAACATAAAACTCCAGCTTTAATTGAATTTGAACCAGCTCTAATATTCTTTGAAGTTGTTTTGTCAGTTATAAGGTCAGTGTAGATACTAGTTATAGGTGACGAACCGTATACTCTGTCACTAAGTGGGTCAAGAACACCATATATAAACGAATCTTCAGGAAATACAGCTACAACCTTTTCAGGGTCGTCAGGATGGACTATCTGGTAAGCCTGTTCCGTACTCTTAAAGTTAGAACCAGTACCGTCTACGTTTAGTCTTATACAGTATCCAGGAACAGCGTAGATTGCTTTAACCTCGGAACTATCACTTGGTTCTAGTTCAATACCAGCCCTTCCATATAAAAATAAGTCTTTTACGTATTTTTCACGTATATCAGTATACGCTTCTGTGGCATTACATTTTGATAAAAGGTTATTTACCTCAACTGCTCGTGACTTCGCTCTAGGGGTGTCAACAAGAGGTTTTGCAATTAACTTGTAACGTTTTGTTTCTTCAGTAATTACCCTTATAAACTTTTTTAATAATGAAGAAGTATCATACATCTCTTGGACTTGAGATACGTCTATAGTATCATTTTCTGGTTCTACAAAGGATTCAGCATATGCAGAACTACCCTCCTGTATCACCGTGTCTTTCCTCTCGGTACTACCCTTTTTAACTTTTGGTTTGGTTACTAACTTAAATACTTTCGATAAAGCTTTTTTCATAAATATTCCTCCTGATATTGAAAACAATTACATTATATACATAATTATACTAATTTATCACAAATTATCAAGTATATCATCTGCGTCCATATTATCAGAGTCTATACACGTACTCCCTGTTTCAGACGCCTGTACTACTGCTGAGTAGATACTACCCGCTAATGCGTCAGCAATATCCTTAGAACCCCACTGAAAACCCTCTTCCTTTAGCCTCTGCTGGCTTTTATTAGGGTGGTCAACCTTTTTACCCTCTATTCGTAGTTCCTTCAATTCTCGGACGAGTACCAAGTAATTATATATATTTATACGCCCTTGATATAACAAGCTTTTTAAGGTATCATACGGCTTCATAGACCTATCTACAGACACTAACTCTACGTTTATACCCCTACGTTCTAATGTTTGCCTAAAATCAACAGATTGAAATCCGTCTAAAGATACATTTGATACGTCAAACCCAAGAGCTTCTAAATGATATATAAATTTTCTAATATCCTCAAAGTTTATTTCAGAATCCTCTGGTTGTATCTGTATGGCTAAATCAACGTAGTATCCCGTAATAGTACTTGACTGCATATACGGGTGACAAATTACGATACCCGCAAAATCTTTCTTACTAGATTCTACCTTTCCCTGAGCTAAATCAATATGTACGTAGTAAGACGCTCCCACATGTCTATCTAATTCCTCCAATAACTCCTTTTTTAATAGCTCGTTAGTGGGGTCACGCATTAAATTTTGTTCTATGACATACGCTTCGTGGCTATAATTAGGTTTAAACCAGGGCTGCCATACTACATCTGTTAACTCTTTCTCTGTTAAGAATAATGCGTTAGGTCTATCTAATTCCTCGACTAGTATTGGAGTGGGTCTATCAAATTTAATACATTTATCCAACACTAATTCAAATTTTTTAATGAAACCCTTACGTGATGTTTTTGAAAATTGACATTTATAACGTCTCATTGAACCCTCTGGGTCCTTATTAAACATTGGTAAGTAATCTGATTCTAATTTATAAATTCTATTTTTTATTAATAGTGGGTGAGCTCCTTCTTTTGAAAGGACTTCCCAAGGAGCTTTAGTACTTCTAAATATTTGACTTTTATTTTTTTCCGATAATCCATCTACTTCGTTATACTTCGTCATCATAAAATCAAATTCACTTCTTGGATAGGATATAAGTACTATTTTTTGATGTTCCAGAAATCGGGAAAAAACTGTATTTTTAGCATTTTCATATCGTTCTTTAGCTCGGTCATATTTAACCTCTGCTATTTCATCAAATATAGCCATAAGGACATTTTTACCCTCTATTCCATATCTCGAGGCATCAGCCGCAATTGCTTGGACCTGATTTGGAAATAGTACTTTTCTAGTTTGGATGTCCTTACCGTCACGTAAATCTACACCTATTTCTTTGAAAAAGTTTTCTCCTGTAGACGGGTTTATCACCCTCTTTAATACTTGTGTAAACTGCTTAAAAAATACCTCTTTGGCGTGGTCTTCATTTACTGAATTATGTACCACAAAGTCATTAGCTATATAGTTATGATTGGGTCCTTGCATTTCTATGTCATAGGTGGATACAGTCCCGTAAGGAGTTATACTGATTATCTCTACCTCTCTAAGAGTTTCAAAGTTAGAGTTGGTGTGCGTAAATAACCAGGTCTGTGTTAGTCCCCTATTCCATGGTTTTTTAATTTTGATGTATATCTTATCGCCTGCGTGGAGTTCTTCTGCTTTTTTCCAACCTTGAGCTGTAAAAAAATGATGGTCTTTTGAAGTTTTAATCTGCTTATTTCGTTTACCGTAGTTCACTTTAAGTACGTAGGTTTGTTTCTTTCCTGTTTTAAATACATTTTTAACCTTATTTACGTATACGGATCCTGTAGTTTCATCTACGGATAGTGTATGTTTTAACCCCTTTGTGTAAGCACTACTTAGGGTGGTATATGAATGAGCATCACAATCATATATTTTAGAGTCGCCAGCAAGGCACATACATGCTACAACGATAGGAGTTCCTGACCCTATGTTAAAGTACTGTTGAGGATTTTGTAGACAACCCAACCAGTAACAGCAGTATACTAAAGTACGTACTACTGTATAATCCTTTGAACCGCCCTCACCCCATAATAAAATAATTTCATGTATTTTAGTATTCCAGTCTTTATAATCATTAGTAAATACCTGGTCAATTATACGATACTGTTCAGGAAATAAGGGTTGTTTTACCCATACTTCAAAAAAGTCACGTGGAGGTACAGGTACTATATTAAAGATACCAGAAGACTGTTTACTCTTCTCTAGTTCCATATCTATAGCCTTATCAATTATATTTTTTATTTTATTTGTTTTTTTACTTTTCATAACGTACCTCTGTGTCTCTTTGAAATAGTTCAATTGCATTAATGATGGTCATGTACTGTAATAACGCCTTTATTTTAGGCACAGGGCGGAGATATTCTTTTACAAAGCAAGAATAAAAAGGTGTTAATGACCGAACACTACAAGTAATACAGTTCATCTTCCCACGTCTTTTTGAAATCTTTTTCACGATATAGTCCTCGTATATATAGTACTGTTTATAATTAATCATCTGTTTTATCAGTGTATTCAGCGTCTACAATTTTACTACTAACACCACGTAATCTCTCTAGGGCGTACCGTTGAACGTCTGTAGGAACGAATTCCTTTATAATAGATATAACTTCTTTTGTCATAACACTAAGTTTATCAATGTGTATATAGTTCGTTATTTTAGTAGTAACATCTATAAGTTTAAGTATACGTGCTTCCTGACTTAATTCGTCTAATATAGCTTTTAATGCCGATATTTTTTGTTTATTATTAGCAGTTTCATTAATTTTATATAACTCACTTTTTATTAATTTAAGTTCATCTAGGTGTCTTAGAATATACTCAGCCTGTTTTTCTAAGATATGCGGGTTGTTCTGTACTTGCTTAATGTACTCATTATTAATCTTACGAATGTCAGACCGAATTGTAGACTCTGCAACATCAAATTGAAAAGCCATATCTTCTATGTTCTTACCCTTCAAATATTCCTTCTTAACTTCTAATCTACGTTTATACGCTATCATTGATTTCGATGCCATACAAATACCTCACTTAGTTTCTATAATCAATACTTAGTTTATCTTTAAAAAACTTTGTTCCTATTTTTATTCTCCATACGACCATCATTTGAGTTAAATTTAAGGTAGTCTGTATCTCTGATAAACTATATTCATTTAAATGGTAACACATAACATCACTATAATCTTTACCCTTGGTTTTCTCAAGTTCTTCAAGTAGTATCACCACGTCAAATTCCATGTACTTTTTAAGTTCAGCTATTTTCATAACCATCCTCTTGCTGACAGCAGCAGTTTTGTTTTATTAGTTTCTTAATAACGTTGAATTGTAATAGCATTGTTACGTGTAGAGCTATTAAAAACCCTAAGACTATATAGCTTGTATTTGCTTTCCTCATAACCTCTCCTTTATTAACTTCAAACCATAATTTAATATCTTTGTCTGCATTTCTTTATGAGCATCAGCAGCATAAGCAGCATCATCAGCAGCATCAGCAGCATAAGCAGCATCATCAGCAGCATCAGCAGCATCAGCAGCATAAGCAGCAGCATAAGCAGCATAAGAAGCAGCAGAATAAGAAGCAGCAGCATAAGCAGCATAAGAAGCAGCATAAGCAGCATAAGAAGCAGCAGCATAAGCAGCAGCAGCAGCAGCAGCATTAGCAGCAGCTTTATTCTTTTTTGTAGGATTTTTTATACATTTCTTTGCAGCCTTTATCGCCACTCTAGGTCTTTTGTCGTTAGGATATTTCTTCTCGTATATATCAATAACTTGTTTTGCAGCAAACACCGCATATGAAACATATTGTTTATAAGTCATTATTCTAACTAATAACCAATTAGCCCAACTATAATCTTTTTCAGCTAGTTTTCTTATTTGTGCGTCATTATCTAACCCTTCACAATATTTTAACCACCATTCGTAGTCAGGACTACATGCTCTTTTTTCTTTTAAAAACTCTCTTGTTACTTTCATAACCTCTCCTTTGGCTGTTCTGGTAATTCTATAGAGACTTCATTTATCCAATCTATTGTAGCATTATTCTCACAGACACACTCATCGTGGCAGTGCCCACAAGTTTGACAGGTGCAACAATTTCCGTGACGAGGCTTTATATGTTCTATTTTAGTTAGTGACTTTATCTCTAAATACTTTATGATATTCTTAACGCTAATCCACTTCATTTCTTTTTCCTTTTGTATTTCACCACCTTAGTACCGCTATATCCAGGATTTATGATGTACTCTTCTCCAAACTTTTTCTTTTTTTTCCCATGAGTAGCATCATGCATAGACAACATATCTATTATCTTCCATTCGTTATTAATACGTCTTACTTCTTTTCTATATCTGTTTAATAAAAACCACTTAAATTTAAGGAAGAACCACCCTGGTTTCTTATTCTTATTTTTCTTATCTGCCATCATTTCTAAATAAAGTACCCATAAATCTTGTTTTATATCTTTTTTCTCCATAATAGTGCTTGAAAACGTGTGAGATAGGTAGGATACTATTTCCTTTATTTTATCAGGTATTTCAGAATATTTCATTATTAGTCCTTTATTATGGTGTTTAATAGTCTATTTAGTTTAGCGTAGCTTTCTTCAATAGAACCCGAGTAGTCCAACTGTATGAGTTCATCCTTAAACGTGTCTATAAGGGTCTCTGACCGATGATTAAAGGTATGTTCCTGAGTAGCCCCGTCTCTACCTACTAATCTGTCTTTACGAAGGTTATCTGGTACATTTAAGTAAATACCTATAAACCCTATCTCTTTTAGAAGCTGGTGTTCATTAGGGAACCGACAGTCGTCCATTACGAACTTAGATTGCGGTATATTCATAATCTCAGATGTACGTTTAACAATTGACATATCCTCTTTAAATCTATTAATCCATAAATCTGAACCAATTACGTCTCGCCCAGCCTCAGTACCAATAGTTTGTAATAGTAGCCTATCCTTTGCTGTCATACCAAAATACTTCTCAGCTAACATGTACACAGGATACGCAAATTTAGCCACATTATAATTGTATTTTTCTATCATAAACTTAGCAGAGTAGCTCTTTCCGCTACCACATTTACCAACAAAATAGATGTTAGGTAACTTATCGGAGTTAATCACAGTTTCAAGTTCATTAATACAGGTTGCAACTCGTTTATCTAAATTTTCTTTCATGTTACATCCCATTAGTTATTAATCACTTCTATCGTTATTGATTGTATTGAGTACTCGGAATCACGGATAGATGTTGTAACTTGCGTTATGTCAGAATTAAAACTAATAATCTTCACTGTTAAGTATTTAATAAATCTATTTACGTAGTCACTTTTAAAATGTTCATTTAGTTTAGCTTGATTAAACTTGTTAAGTAATGAAAGACAGTACTCACTATTCTCTTTATTTCCTACATCTGAATTGTAATCTCCAGAAAAGGATATACTGACTTGATACGCTTGATACGTCTTATCAATACTTAAAGATAATACCTTATCTAGTGTGATAGAATTCTTACTATATAGCACTATTATTACCTCCATTTACAGTTTTTTCTTCCCCTGATAATTGATACTCTGTTTTTATGTATTTTACACAATCATTCAAGGAATAAAATACGTCTCCCTTGGTAGCTAGAACCCACCATAACAACGATGAATTCATTTTAGTTTTAGGAACGTCACTAATAACGTATATTGGGATATCTAAAAAGAAAGCAGTAACAGCCTCAGCGGGTGTTCCCCACGTAGGTATGTCGTGTTTATAATTTACTATTATAAAGTCACTTCTAGAAACAGCTTCGAAATCGCCCCACACGGAATTTCCCGTAGGGAAAAACATACCGTCTTTATAGGCTATCCAGGTATTATTCGGTGTCGTAGGGCACCATGCTATTCCTGAATACTTTTTCTCCCCTACAAACTTAAGCGACCTATTTCTATTATTCTCTGCTAAATATATTTTTATTAGGGGTATATCGCTAAACGGGCTTTTATGTGGAGAAGTTAAGGTCCTATAGCCTGACTCTACAATTAATTGTTCCAGTTCTCTTGCATATCTTGTATCTTTTAATGACACAACGATATACCATGCTTTCTTATGATTATACCCGTCAGCCTTTACATACTCCTGTATAAACAGTCTTTTTTGACGTTGTGTAGTGCTTTTAATCCACAAAGGTATCCGGTTTTTTCTAACAACATTAAGTAGTTTGTCTCTAGACCCTTTAGTTAATAAGTAAGTATAACACCCCGCTTTTGATAAACTGCGGGTATAATCCCAGTTTAAAGCTGTTAGGATGTCTGTAATATCTTTATTAAATTTAGATTTTTTTGATTGAGAGATACTACACGCAATGCTTCCGAACTGTTTACACCTTCGTTTACAATCCTTGTAACATTGGCACTCTGTTCCTTCAGCCAAGAACCAAGCTGCTATTTTTACTAAGTTATCATCTTGGGTCTCCCGCCCATCTTCTATTCCCGATAGATGTGGAATGGTGAACCTTGAGTTCCAGTTAACACGTGTTTTTGCTTTTCTTATATAATTTCTGTTATCCTTAGTACATATTATATTATGATTCGGAGTAAAAAGCAACTCCCTCTTTTTTGTTTTAAACTCAAGAATACTACCGGGCTTACATGTGTATACTTTTAGTAATGGTAGATATTTAATTTCATTTGTTTTTAAATCAAAAGTAGCTACGAGTTCTCCTATCTTAAGTTCAGAGTAATCCTTAATCCCATTTTTTGTTAATATTTTAGTGTTTTCGTCTACACATAAATCTGATGGTTTATTCCCATCAATCAATTTTCTATATTGAAATTGTTTTATAACTTCAAACCTATTTCTACCTGGTCTAACAATCCCGAACCATATCTTTTTCATTTCCTCAATAAATATCCCCCAATGTCCAGCTTGTTTCAAACCACAGACATACTTAACATGTACACCTGCTGGTTTTCCCGTTTTCTTTGCTTCAAATTTTACCGGGCAGTATACCATTAAATCTTTAGATTGCAATTTTTCAGAAATTTCAGCTCTCCAATCTATAGCTCCTTCTGGTGATGCCTCAATGAACCCAGCTAAATACGTGGTTAATTTATTCAACATCTCCGTTATCCTCCCTTGCGGTATTTTCTCTAGCGTCTAAATATCTACGCCTGAATTCATCAGAGCAATGAGCTGCGGAATAAGTACAGTCATGTAGAGTACTGTACCGCTGTTCTCGAGTACTCATAAATTTCTTCATTACTTTAAATATGATATATTCTAAATCACCCTTATTATCTATACAGGGTAGTTGATTTATTATATTGTCATATTTAATTCTTAATTTTGGTTTTATATAAGGCATATGCCCTCCTATTTGTAGAATACTAATGCGTTAACTAAAAGTAGTAATAATCCAATAAGTTTAAGTTTAAAAGTAGGTGAACCAAGACTTACACCCAAGTACCCTATCAACATCATTACATAAAAAGTATAATAAATTATCATTTCTTTTTCCTTATGCCTAAGTCTATGGCATACATAAATGTCATAGGTCTATTTTTACTACAACCCCATATCAACTGAATTGGCTCTGACTCCTCAGCTAAACTCTCAGAAAACTCATCAGCACCAGTTACGCTACCGCCACGAATTACAGTTATGCCTGACCTATCTGTAATGCTATAGTGATGGTAATGACCATACACGAGAACATCGCATTCATGTTTACGTGCCCATCCTAAAAACTTAGCTTTTCCAGCTGATGTTTCTGATTGCTGTGGTGCAATATGTCTAATATGGTATTTCCATCCACGTATAACGAGGTTAAGATAATCTAATTCAGAATATGCTACTTCTACATTCTTATTTTTCAATATTGATTGTACCCAGAAATCTAAAACTAGGTAAAGTTGCATATCCCAGTTAGCATTCGGGTCTTTAGATTTACCACCACTGCGTATTTCACCGTGATTTCCACGTACCCCGTAGAACTTAACACCTAGTTTTCTGTCTACTAGAGCCAGTATAAACTGCTGTATTATCTTAACACCTAGCATTACCTGAAATGGGGGTGATAACTCTGATTGTACCTCTTGAGAAGCGTAGATACCCATACCATCCATTATATCTCCAGTAGCTAGAACGACTACATCTGTAATAGGTGTTCCCTTACTAATATAACTATCTAAAAGACCTAACATTTCTTGTAATAGTTTATGTACTCGTTTTTTAAATACGTCTGTATTGTATATCTGATTACCGTACTCGTCTTTAACTATACGTCCGATATGCCAATCTGTAAATTGGACTACTAGCGTATCTCCGTTCTTCTTAAATACAGGTGTAGTTGGTATAGGTTTTGGTGCTTTTTTTAGCTTGTCAGACAGTGCCCTTATTAAAAGCTTATTTTGCTCTTCAAAGCTGAGGTCACGCTGTGTGATTAGGGCTTGTTTTGATACGAAGTAGCTCGATAGCTCGTACCTACGAACAGCGTGTTCTACAGATGAATACGTAACATTTAGTTTATGAGCTATGCTCTGATAAGACTCCCCTTGAGATAAGTAAAGTTTGATAGTTTCAATTTGTTCCTTGCTCCATTTCATATGTTTCTCCTTGTTTGTTCTTTCACTATGTATTATATACCTCTTTCAATATTTATTACTACTTTTGAGGCTCATTTTCACTGGTAATTGAGCTGATATCATCCTTTTTTGTTATGTACAATAAGGGTAATTCTTTAAATGGCTCATCGTGACTCACTAAAAATATCTGATTAAACGGGGACTGTTTAAGCATACCTAATAACTTATACTTATTAACCTTATCTAGCTTATTAAAACCCTCATCTATAAATAAAAATGTGTCTTTAAAAAGAATAGTGTTTATAGCAAGCTTAAATGCGTATGCAACTAGCATTCTCTCACCAGAGGATAGAGCCATATAAGAGTATTCTACTCCCTTTCTAAAAAATCTTAAAGTGAACTTATCAAAACTACGGGTTAATAACGACCCGTTCTTTACGAATGATATCTTACATGATATATCTATCAATTTTAGAAGGTACTGATTTAACGTTGTTTCTAAGAAGTACAGGTAGTGGTCTACCACATATGACTCGAACTTTTTAAGTATATCTACCGATGTATTACATTTTAAAAGTTTAGTTTGAAGCTCCGAAATGTCTGTTTCTACTTTCTTAGAAGATTTTAATTTTGATATAAGGTTTGTACATTTCATCTTTTTATTATTTAAGGCAGTAATATACATATTCTTAGTAGTTATACCTTTGGTTATCTTTGTAATCCTCTTTAAAATAATGTTATTCTTTAGAGTATACTCCTTTATTTCTGACTGATACTGATTTAAAATATTATGTTTATTCTTTAACTCTTGCTTACATATGGGACACTTAGATTTCATAGTAATCCAACTAATAGTTCTTTTATTCTTAGATGCCATGTTACTGTGTGATGCCATCTCCCCCAATAACTTTGTTTTAAGACTACCAAGAATAGATAGTTTCTTAGACGCAGCAGTGTACGAACCCGTCAATGAGGTAATTGCCCTCTCTATTATACCAACTCGTACAGTAGAAAAATAGTGTGTTTTACTATTCTTTATATGATTTATAACTGCTGTAGTATTCTGTATTTCCCTCTTTAAGGTACCGTAGACAGTAGAGAACTTATTATAATTAAATAGTAATTGTAATAATCTTTTTATTTCTGTTGACGATAGGCTTGATAAGTCATCAAATCGTATTGAATCAAAAATAGAAAAGTTTATACATGTATCGTAGTCCATACCCAGTAGGTCTTCTATGTATGTCTTCTTATTTTTTATTTTATTAAAGTCTAACTCAGCTCCGTTTATTTTTATAACTAATTTACTCAAAGTACTGTACGACCTAATTATAGTTATTATATCATTGTCGATACCGAGTGTTAGGACGACCCTGCATCCTTTTGCTTTTGACGGTAATGACCTAATTAGTTCTTGTAGCTTAAGCTTAGTTTTTCCAAATAATGCGAATAGGATAGCCTCTTTTATAGTGCTCTTTCCCACACCGTTTGATATACCCCTATCACTATCTATTCCGTATATGTTAGTTATTTTACTATTATAAAAGTCTATAGTCGTATCTTGATAACACATATAATCAATTAATTGCATTTTTATGAGTCTCATATTATAGTAGTCTCCTTACTTCGTTCCTAAGGTCATCATCAATATGTTCTTTTAAACAAAATTCATTAAATAAGGTTGCTATATCTTTATTTGATATATCTGCTTTTTCTGTGTAGTTTACATCAGGATATATAATGTTATACTTAAATGTGTGATATCTGTTTTTATAGTTACTAATAATACTGTTCATCTGAGACATAGTTTGTATTGAATTAGATGTCATATTGAAATTTAATTTTAACTTAGAAACTTTTGGAATGTACGTTAGCACACTATCTAATATGTCTAGATTATACGAGTTTATAGTAAACGTGTACATCGGGATACTTTTAATTTTTATTAATTCGTGGGAAATAGTGTCTTTTGAAATGTCCAGTATAACGGCACCCTTATCGTCTTCAACCTCACCAAATGTTATGTAGTACGGTGAGCCTGGATGAAACACAAACGGGTTGTCACTGTGTAGGACCTGATACTTGTGTATGTGTCCTAGGACAACAACGTCATACTTTAATGATTTGCACGACTCTGTTTCATTAGAAAATCCTGTTGAGTTAAACTTACTTTCCTTATATGCTCTATGCTCAATCAATATCTTTTTATTAGAATCTTCTATTACTAGGGACGACTCGTTATATATAATCTTGTCACTTAACCTGTGAATCCACATTTCAGAGTTAATACCACGTTTTAAAATACCGTGGTTCCCAGATATTATATATACTTTATTTAACTTACATAACTTCAAAGTGAAATCAATAAATAAATCTATTTCTTCTGGTTTTGGGCAATCATTATTAAATATATCACCCGCTATAATTGTAGCATGGCACTGCTCTGCCAGTTTAAGAAGGGAGGACAATACAGATTTAACTTCATTTAATCCACTACTCTTTATATGTAAATCACCTGTTACTAAATATTTCATATTACCTCAATAAACATCCTAAATTAACACTCGGTTGTAAAATACATTTTAATTTCTTAGGACAACCCATACACGTTTTAGATTCTTCTGGTTTTAAGCAATCTGACGGAGCTAGGATAGCCGCTCTACAGTCTACATAATCATTAGTATTCCATAGACTTACTCTTCTGTTAACGTCAATATACACGGTTATCCTCTTAATTTCTTCCGAGAGGAACACAGGAATATCATGTGACTCTCTTTTTAGTAACTGCCTAATCCCAGCCTGTCTTGCTGAGTTATCTATACCAATACGGGTTGGCTCGAATGACATGCAGAATCTGCTTATGGGAACTATGAGCTCACTATACAAATCCTCAGGAAATGACATAATTGAGTTCTCTGTATATGCATGGGTATCTATACTTAGTACAATCGGAATAGAAATCTTATCCCCGTTCAGAGATAAACGCCTAAATTCAGACGGAGTCCCTAATTGATTAAACTTATCCCTACAGTACTCAATAATTACGTCACGAACACCTGTCTCTAACATCATTTTTCGTCCTTTAGTTTTATACAAAATCCTAAGATATCCTCATTAATTGCTTTCTGTTTATCCATAAAACTTACACGTTCTTTAAGCAAATTAAGTTGTAGATTATTAAAAGTTACATCTATCTCAAAATTCTCTTTATCGTCCCAAGCTACTCTTCCTTCTGTAACAGTTAACTTGATACGTTTTTCTTCGTCTGGAGTTAGCTTTATTTTTTTATACAAGTCTCTAACAGCTAACATTGTTACCATGTTATGCGACTGAGGAAACAGGTACGGTAATGCAATTCTATCCTTAACAGTTAATTTCATAAAAATCTCCTATTTATTTTTACAAATGTGTGCCCAAATTATACATAGAAACATTAGAACCCATAAGCATAAGAAGCAAAATAACCCAGTTGGAATGAGAGCATAGCCCAACATTAACAAGGCACTTAGAGTCATTACACCCCCTGTGATAACAAACGATATAAAGAGACTGTGTAGAATAACTCTAAAATCTATATTTTTAATTCGCATATAACTCCTTACGTATCATACTTTTTATCTTTTTCATAGCTGTATATATGTGACCGACACGTTTCAATCGACTTAACTATCACCTCAACATAACCCTCCACGATACTTCTAACTTCCCGAATGGGTGCTACATAAAGGCTAGACGCCTTATCTGCAACAGCTGACGTAAACTTAGTACTGTTCATGTCTGATGCAACTTTTAATAAGTTGTAGTACTCCGCTTCCTTATTCTTTTTAAGAGCATACATTTTTTTATAGGAAATGTTAATCTGACCGTACAAGCCAGTTAGAACATCCTCATGCCTAAAGTATCTATCTATGTCTTGCATATTAGTGTTACTTTGTAAATCATAACTTATCTCTTTAACCTTGTCGAACAACGGCTGTAGTTCTGCCATTGTTTCCTGTGCCAATACCTTCAATGCTTCATTATCCATCTGTTTTTCCCTCCCTTGTTTTAATACTAGTGAGCAGATTCAATAACCACTCTTCGTACATTATCGCCTCTTGCTCTGTAATTTTAAATAAATGAGACTTGTTTGTGTGACATTCATAACATAAGCCAACCGCATTAAAGGGTGAACTTATAAATAACGGAAATCGTTTTCTATTAGCTTCCGTATTATGTAGTTTATGATGCACACTATGTATGCTGTTTAAGCACCCTTCAGTTTTACAGTACCCGTATTTACATTCACATATCTGATATTTAATGTCCTTGGTAAACTCTCCACTATTCATATAAAATTCTCTTTATTTTAGGTACTCTTTTTAATGTATTAGCGTAATTCGTAGTACCTCTGAACGAGGATGGTAAAAGCGGAACACCCACCTCTACATAATCGTATACTATGGCAGGACCCCTGTGGCTATTATTCCCGTATTTAGCAATGATACATATCATCGTTCCGTACATATCTGTGTAATACTCATTAATTTTTAAATCTCTATTCATCTTTAGTTTTTGTAGCCTCTATACTATCTTTTAATTCTGAACATAACTCAGGATTTTCTATTAAATCTTTCCTAGCGTTATCGTCACCTTGCCACTTATTCTCTTTGTAACTAATCCAAGCACCTGCTTTATTAACTATACCCAACTGGATAGCAGTGTCTAGAACGTCTGCTGTAGATGATACACCCTCGTCAAAGAATATTTTAAATTCTGCCTTTCTGTAAGGTGCTGCAACTTTATTCTTTTTTATAGTAGCACGTACTACTGTACCTACTGGGTCTGAATTTGGTTTCTGAAGTGTCTTTATACGTTGTAACTGAATTCTCACAGAAGAATAAAATTTTAGTGCAGTTCCCCCGCTAGTTGTTACCGGGTCCCCGTGTCCAAACGTCTGTATATTTTGTCTAACTTGATTAGTAAAGACTACTGCTGTATTAGATTTCTGTATAGGTCCTGATAGTTTACGTAAAGCTTTTGACATTAGACGAGCCTGAAGAGCTATTGTGGCGTCACCTATCTCACCGTCTACTTCAGCTTTGGGTGTAAGAGCAGCTACTGAATCTATAATTATTAAGTCAACCTTACCAGATACAACTATCATATCCAACAGTTCAAGGGCTTGTTCGGCACTATCGGGTTGTGACAGTAACAAACTACTTATATCTACTCCAACTGTTTTTGCGTAACTACTATCAAAAGCATGTTCTGTATCAATAAATGCCGCCTTACCACCACTCTTCTGTATTTCTTTTATTAGACTCAATGTCAATGATGTTTTACCAGATGCTTCCTTTCCATATATCTCAGTAACCCTCCCCCTAGGAATACCACCAATACCTAGGGCTTTATCTAAAGCCATAGAACCCGTACTAATAGCGTCAATATCGTCCTTATAGGTACCGTCCATCATAATTAGAGCCCCCTTGCCGTATTTCTTTTCAGCTTGTTTCAACAAATCCTGTAATTCTTTATCCATTAATATCTCCTATTTTAAGTATGTATTTAGTTCCTTACAAACTTTAGATTTATTTCTACGTCTTTTCTTTTTATTTCCCTTTTTAAATCTTGTTAGTGGGTTTATAGTCCATACTCTTCTTACTTTTTTTAAAATGTTATGTACTACGCTACTCATACTTCTCTTTTCTTTATATAGGCTAAGCCTAGTACTATCGAGTCTGCTTCATCATTATTTAGTCCTGTTGTTTTAGCTATATCTTTACTTATTTTTGATAGTCTGTAAGTATACTGTGACTTTGACACCTTTTCATTACAGTAAGTCGCAGTTAATCTATCTAAATCTTTTCTATACTTCTTTATTATAGAATATTTAACCATTTTAAATAATTCAAGAATATGTAATTGAATATACGGCTTCTTAGACGAGCCGTCTATTCCAATGTCACTACGAGCCTTAACAGCTGATATTAGTACGGGGACTCTTTTTAATTTGAGCATAGATAATCCTAGTATACTCCCTGATAATCTACTTAACGAAATCACAACTTTTTTATTTCTACCAACATATACATCTTCTATTACTACTTGCGTTATCCCATACTTATTAAACAATAAAACTACATTATTATAAATGTATAACATGGCTTTTAAATTAGTGCTCTTTTTGGGAGGTGTAATTGAACCACTACACTTAAACTTACCGTTCTCGTAAAAGAGGCTATAACCTGTATTTGAATAACTTAAGTCTAAACAAAGTATCATATTATTTAAATATATCCTCATCTTTATTTACGTTTGGTTGTTTTTCAGAGTTTATTACTGATGTTGTTAGAGGTATAATATTCCTAACAACCTTCTTTGCATCAACCACAATAACACATTCTTTATTTAATAAATTATCAAAATTAATAGTATACGCTTCTGGTAGAAAATATCCCATTAAGAGGGAGTACCACATATGTGTTTTACTTCCGTAGTAGGCTACACTTGCTGCAAAGCCTACAAATTTTTCATTCTTAGCCTTATCCTCAAAAGTCCAAATGTAAAACTCTTTATTCTTAGATAACTTTATATCTTTCAATATAACCTTACGTGAATAATTGTTGTGAAGTATCTTAAGTATCATTCTATCCTCCTACTTATATTATATACCTAAAGTGGTAATTGTTTCTTAATCATCGTGGTCTGCTAGATTGTCACCATTAACAATATCTATTTCAAGTTTAACTTTAAATCCAAGTTTATTGGGAACTGCCTTGGTCATAATTTCATTCATTAATTCTTTTACTTCATTTTCTATATCTTTTTTACATTCAACAATCAAGGAATCATGAATCTGCATAATCAGGTGTGCGTCTAACTTCTTGTCTATCAAGGCTTTATATAACTCAGCACCAGCCATGTTAGTCATGTCAGCAGCCGTTCCTTGAATTGGATAATTAACGGAACAACGCAACGCCTTAGAAACTACTTCCTTGTCCTTTGAATATATATCTGGAAGAGTTATAATTCGTCCAGTTAACGTTTTTACATATCCATATTTCTTTGCAAACTTTTTAACATCTTCCATCCATTTAAAAGATTGTTTAAACATAGTACAAAAGTTAGTCTTTATATTTTCAGCTTCCGATACAGGTATACCTAATTCTTCAGATATTGCCTTTGCTCCTCTACCATACATCATTCCAAAAACTATCGTCTTAGCTACCGAGCGTTCATGGTCTGTTACATCCTCTTCTTTTTTTAAATAAGATACTGCTGCTATAATTCTATGAATATCTTTACCAGCATTAATTAAAGAGACCATATAAGAGTCGTTACTATAATGAGCTAAACTCCTGAACTCTGCTTGTTTAAAATCAGCCTCCATTAAGGTGTACCCGTCCTCAGCCACGAATGACCGTCTAACTAACTTAGCTAAATCCCCTTCCTTGGGTATGTTTTGGAGATTCGGGGAGCTACTTGAGAGGCGTCCAGTGGGAACGCGACTCTGATTATAGTTACAATGAATCCTGTTGTCGTACTGGCTGTACTCAATTAAATTATTTAGATATGTTTTATAAATCTTGTAAGCTTTTCTATACTCAACTATCTTTTTTATAAACTGATATTTAGCATATCTATTAGATAAGTATCCCAATGTCTTTTCATTTGTCTTTTTGTTCTTACTGTTGCATTTTAAATAAGTGTACAATAAATCAAATAACTGTTTGTGTGAATTTATTTTAAATTCTACTTCCATCTCCTTACAGTACCTTTTAATAGTTTCATCTTCCTCTATATCAATAAGAATAGATTTTAACGTATACTGTAAAGTATTCATATTAGACGTTATGTAAGCTCTATCAACCTTAACACCTCTATATTCTGCGTTAGCAAGCCATATAAGAGTGGGTATAATTATGTTATAATACAACTTACTAAACTTAGAGTTAATGGTAGTTTTAAATATATTATATAAATTGTAGGTAAGCCACGCATCATTAGCACCGTATATACACATTTGTTTAACATCAATATCATCATTTTCAAAGTCTATTGTGCCCTTAGTTAAATTAGTATGCAAATATTTTAATGCTAATTCTGATAAACTCTGGGGTGAATCCTTATCAATTAAGAAATGAGCTGACATAGTATCAAAGTAAACATTACAATTTATTCCTACTTTTCTTAAAAACTTCATATCAAATTTAAAGTTATGACCTACTATCTTTTTTATAGATAGATATTTACTAAGCACTTGTACATTATTATCAGTTATAGGGACGCCTATTGTACGGGTACCGTCACTCATACCCACTGACACTATAGTATCACACAGGAAATTTAGTCCAGTAGTCTCAAGGTCTACTGCAAGTACGTCTCCAAGGGAGTCCATAATATCGTCAGACAGCTCTTCAACATATTCAGCGTTTACAACGTCTTTTGATTCAGCATTAACAGCGGTCTCATCATTATTTAATAAACGATAAGCTATTTTAAAGGCTTCTGAAAATTCAGTATG
>Ga0075125_10000400_pt1 | contig 19636 bp, 27 predicted proteins | sample AntAceMetag02UKN_FD_69810 | JGI IMG/M metagenome (GOLD analysis project Ga0075125, IMG submission 69810) | Saline lake microbial communities from Ace Lake, Antarctica - Antarctic Ace Lake Metagenome 02UKN | ecosystem: Environmental > Aquatic > Non-marine Saline and Alkaline > Saline | place... | reverse complement strand
ATGTTATGTCTAAATGGGTAGATAAGATAATGCCTGGTGGGGCACCAATGGTAAAAGAGTTTTACGATCAGTTGAATCAGTTTGCCCCTGAAGGTCCAAATGGTCAGCCGATAAATTTCAAAGAATTGGTACGTTTAATCGATAAGTACGATCCGGCTGCGGATAAGATTCCGTTGTCGTTTTTCCTCATCTTTTTGATGTTTTCAGCTATGGGCGATTTCGTGTCTACGGATGCTAATATCCTATATGTTGATTATAATTATGATGGTGATGGTGGTTTTACTAGGGCTCCTACTTTTGTCAATACGCAGGGTTCTGAAGCTGGTGATTTCTTGATTATAGCTAAGTTCGTAGGCACGACTGGGGTGGCTGAAGATATTGAAGTTGCGATTTCTTTAGACGGGGGCCTTAATATAGATTATTTAAAGCAGACGAAAACCTACAACGCAAGTGCTGTAGAAGCTGAAACGATTTTGATGGGTGTCATCACTGTGTACAGAGGCCAAAGAGTTGGCTTATGGGTTAGGAACAAGGATGGCTCCAATAATATTTCTGCAGGGGAGGGGACTTTCCTTGTACAAAGGCTAAAGTATTATGATCTTTAGTCCTTTATCAATAGGGCGAAAAAATGTCTGAAGAAGGATTAAACAATACCTATTATGCTTCTTTTGTGGGGATCCCCCCCACTACGATTCTAATGCCTACTACCAACACTTGGGCTCTTATCAAGGCAGAGGTTTCGATCACCAATAATCTTTCTACGGAACCCTATTTAATAGGGGGGATGGGTATGTTTGATGCCTACTCAAGTCACGACTTAGGGGCAAAAACAAAAATTCATGCTATTGGGCCTCTTTTTGGTTTGGCCGATGGCGAATTTATTTCTATTTTTGGCACCACTAATTATAACTCTACGGGGAACACACTATATAAGATTTCGGAGTATGATCTTCATGCCCACACTATTGTTATAGATTTGCCTTGGAATGGTTTTGATGATGGCACTGGTACTTTCTATAGATCAATAAGCGTTATTAATACACATGGTTCTGAAAGTGGTGATTTCTTGGTTTTAGTTAAGTTTTGGGGGTACTCTTTTCTCGATCAAGAATACGAGGTCGCGATTTCTGTAGATGGGGTCATCAACCCTTTGAAGCAAGCAAAGACATATGCGGCAGGCCCCGTTGGGGGTGAAACTTTTTTAACGGGAATCGTTCCTGGCGTGTCTAGAGGCCAAAAAATAGGGCTATGGATTAGAAATCCTGTGAGTGGTGGTGGACTTACTCAAAGTGGCGTTAGCTTCTTTGTACAAAGGGTAAAATCTTATGACATTTAACCCGCTACTCGGTTTGTGGATAGTTATAGCGTTCAATATACTTTTGAAGTTTAAAAAATACATATAACATTATATTATTGTATTATAATAAGAAAAAATAAAAACTAATAATCAATAAAAAGAAGGAGAATTAAAATGAAGATAAATACTGGCAAGGTGATAGTCGATCTAGAGGGCAAGGAAGTGGCCCTTTCCCCAGATAGAAAAGCAACAATAGGAAATACGATCGCATCTATCATCATCAATTATAAAGGTAAAGCTTTCCAAAACGATCACTTAAAGATTTTGGAGCTTGCTCGCAAATTTTATAAAAGCCTAGATGAAACAGAAATCGACAAAGCTGACTATTCGAAAATTAAGGATGCCGTCACTGAGTCTCCTGTTTTTAATTCTTTGATTCTAGGGCAAATTTTGGAAGAGCTGATGGAGCCAGAAAAAACGACCGAAAAGAAATGATCTTGTAAAAGGAAAGGACATTATAATGGCTTATGAATATGAAATACTAACAAGTGCTCAAATCAAGCTGTTAGACGATTACGTGCCCGCCCTTAATAAACTCGGCTTTGCTGAGATTATTGATGGTATTTTGGCTACTTTGTCTGACGGAGAATTTGATTCACTTACAACCACTGGTGACATCACTTGTGGCAGAGACTTAACTGTTACACGGAATATTGTTGGATTAACAGCGCAAATTGGTGGTGGATACGGTACAACCGGTTTGACAATTGATACCGACGGGAATGTAGATTCAGATGGTTACGGACAATTTACTGGTGGAATTATTACGGGTACTGCTACCCCTGCTTCTGGAGACGCTGGAGTTCCAGGGACTGTGGTTTGGGGTTCAAATTACTTGTATGTCTGTTTTGCTAGTGGCGATTGGCGTCGTTTGACTCCAACTGCGGCTTATTAGTTTTAAATAGGAGAAATAATGGCCATTTTGTCTGCAAAGCAAATAAGGCTTCTCAATAAGTACCAGTCAAATCTACAAAAGGTTGGATTAGCTGGCTTAATAGAGAGCTGTATTCAGGGTTCTACGTATGTCAATAGCGATGTCGTGGGAACCTGGCATTTTGAAGACGTTTGGGAAGAAGGATTTGAGGCCGACCTGACTTTTAATGCCGACGGAACCATTGATGAAGGATGGGGGAGTTGAGTATTAGAGGGAGATCGGATCCTAATGACAGGTGATGACCTTCCCATTATGATAGCCACACTTGTGACATTCAGTGGAGACGTATATATGGAAGCTCCACTGCTCACTCCAGTAGGAGAGAAGGTTTAATAAAAATGGACAAAGTGAGCAAACCTAAAAAAATGAATTTTATGCAGAAGGTTGCAGAGATTCGCAAAAGACTTCTTCCAAAAGAGGGACCAAAGGTTCCTGTTGGAATGAAGATTATTGCTAAGAAAAAAGAAAATAAATAAAAGAAATAAAAAAGGAGTGAGTTGTGCTAGGGAAAGTTGGATTAGTTTCTACTTTCAATGTAGAATGCGGGATTGCCACGTATAGTGAACATCTTGTTGAGCACTTTTCTAGCGATAGCGTCATTATTTTCGCTAATTATTTAGGTACTTTATCAGATACGGGGAGCTGTAAAAAGCTCCCCGTTATTCGTTGTTGGGGGAGGAAGTCCAAACATGACGAACTCTATACCGAAATAATTGATTCTGGAGTGGAGGTTGTTCACTTCCAACACGAATTCGGGTTATTCCAAGACCACAATTCGTTCTTAGACCTCTTAAAGAAGCTCAAAAAAGCACAAAAGAAAGTCATCATAACTTTCCACACCGTCTTCACGGAAGAATCCCAAAATAAAAAGATTTACGAATACGCAAGCGTTGTAGACTTCATTGTTGTCCATCACAAAAATGCAGTGAATTCTATACCCCAAGTTGATAATTGCGTTGTCATACCTCATGGCTCAGTTAAAAGGAAGGCCGTGGGTAGGGTTGAGGCGCGTAAGCATTTCGATATCCCCTTAGATAGGTTCGTTTGTTTGACCTTTGGCTTTGTCACCCCCACTAAAGGTGCGGCTGATAACATCAACGTCGTCATAGAACTACAAAAGAAATACCCCAATTTAATGCTGATAGTTGCTGGCTTCGCGGTCGTCCACGACAACAATGTTTCGAACTTAGAGTATGCCGTAAATTTATTCAAACAAGTAAAGTTGGTCAATAAGTTCGACGTGGTTAGGATTTTGTTTAAGTACCTAAGTGAAGAAGAATTTGATTTGTTAGCAGGGGTCTCGGACATAGCGGTAGAAAACTATTACCAAACCCAGCATTCCACTTCGGGAATGAGTCATTTGGTTATGAGCTATGGTTTGCCTTCTATTTCCTCTAGGGCGAATATTTTAGCTGATTTAGAGGATGAGCGTAGTTTGAAATTTGACATAGGAAACAAAGAACAAATGTCCAGTCAATTAGAAAGGTTGATGTTGGACAATAGGTTGAGGAGGAAGCTCTCCAGGAGTTGCTTGGATTACACCAAAGAAGTTGGTTGGGATAAAATTGCCCGAGCCCACTTTGATTTATTATATTATTAAAAAGGTCACATAAACAATGAGAAAACAATATAAGATAATGATCGCTGGGTTTTACGGAGCTGGCAATAGTGGCGACGAGGCAATGCTCAGGAACTTCGTTTATAAGATAAGGAAAAGAATTCCCAATTCTATTTTTTTTATAGCAACCGACAAGAATGGTCTTTGGGATTATGATGGTGTTTATTACATTTCCCCTATGGATAGATCGAGGCTTCACCTTTGTGACTTGCTGATTATAGGTGGAGGGGATTTGGGCGTTGGGTTTGGTTGGCATTTACTAGTATTCGGTAAGTCGGCAACAAAAGTCAAAGCAATCAATATGGGTGTTAGCATTAACAATACGTGGACCGAGGGTGCGGTTACAAAATGTGTTTACGAGATGCTCCATCTTTATAACAAAATTTACGTTAGGGATGCTGGCTCAAAAAAAAACCTGGATTCTTTAGGGATTGATTGTGAGGCTACGACTGATATAGCCATTGATTTACCTGAGGAGCCTTGTGGTATTTTGAGAAAAGGTGAGCAGGTTTGTTTGGTGATTCGTGAAGTGGCCGAAAAGCATAGGGAGCAACAAGTAGCACTAGCGGAAAAAGTAATCGATCACATAAGCAAAGATTATTTTTTAACAGTTCTGCCTTTTTCTCCTGAAGATGCCGCTTTTTGCAAGCAGTTCAAAAATCTAAAGGCGGGTAAGAGTCAAACGATTTTTACGTTCAATCCTCAGCATCACAAATATGTCATTTCTAATTCTAAATATTTGGTTTCTCTGGGCAGGTTCCACCCTTTGGTTTACGCTATGGAAAAGGCTGTTCCTATGATTGGTATGACTTACCCCGAGGTCTATCAATATTCTAAGATTGATGCTTGGATGAAGCATATTCAGATGGAAGATTGTTGTATGAATTTTATCGCACCATTTGATTATTTTGTTAAGAAGTGGGAGCGACTACAAAATAATTCTGATTACTATAGAAGTCGTATCAAGCGCACGTATAAGAAAATGAAGAAGATAAATGAAGTTCAATTCGATGAAGTAGCAAAGTTAATTTTAGGAGAATAATATGCCAGTATCTTACGGTGAAAACAGGAAAGCAATGAAGGAGTGGATGGTACAAAAGCAACCCAAAACTCTTTTTGACATCGGTATGGGGTACGGAGAAATCGGCAAGGGCGTTCAAAGAGTTCTACCTGACATAGAAATAAATGGTGTAGAGATTTTTTTGCCTTACCTCGTTGAAAAGAGATCGTTTGCCTCTATTTATAAGAGAATCGTTATAGCAGACGTCATGGATTGCATCGACAAGTTGTGGAAAGTTGACGTGGTAACAGCATTTGATGTAATCGAACATTTACGTTTACCTGACGGGATCAAGGCTATTAAATATCTTAGACAAATTGCCAATATAGGGGTTCTAATTAGCGTCCCCATTGTCCCCTACAAACAAGGGGCAATTCATGGCAATCCCGCGGAAATCCATCGTTGGGATTGGAGTATTGAGGAGATGGAAAAACTTGGAGCGAAGACTATCTTTAAAGGGACAGTGACTGGGTTGTTTGAATTTGGACCTTTATGAAGATATCCTTATGCATGAATACTGCCCGCAAAGACTATCCTATTGTTAGTCGCCCCGAACTTCATTTATTTGAATTGTTAATTTCTTCTTTAAGAAAGCAAAAGTTTACAGACTTCGAATTGGTAATAGCGGACGTGGCTTACGATACGCGCCCAGACTACTTCAAAGACCACAAAGAAAAATTCCCCATTACTCACGTCCCTTCTAAGCCAAACGTATGGACTAAGAATAAGTTGCTTGCCATTTCGGCAACTAAAAATACTTGTTTAATGTACGCCAAGGGGCAGTACGTTGTGTTTATTGATGACTGCGGGATTATCGCCGAAAACTATTTGAAGGACATCTATGCCCTACTTATTAAGGGTAACGTCGTTAGTAGCGCATATTTCATTATAGGCAAGGCAGATCGGAATGTTTATATTACCCCAGGGCTCAGGCAAGGGTTCAATAATATAGCGGGGCCTATGGGAATGTTTGAGGCCGTTAATGGGTACAATGAATTATTTGATGGTGGCCGAGGTTGGGAAGACGAAGACATGATGCGTAGGATGTTGTTGGCTAATAATAACGTAGGCGCATTGAATTACAATCCCATTGTTTATTACGCGCATCATTACGACGTTCATGGGTTGGTGAATATCGTCAGGTCTTATTGCACAATTTGGTGGCGCAGGTATGTATTGGATAAAGGCAGGAACGGGATAGAGGTTGCGAATACTGCTTTGACCCCAGAAGACCTGGCCGCATTAGAAAATTCGCATCATATTAATTGTGAGTATAAAAATCCGAATACCAATAAGTGCAAGTATATCCAGACCTGTCTTTATCACCTACCTAAAAATCCCAAAAGAATTATTGCAAATGAAAAAGAATCAAAAAGGATTAATAGTTTATACAAACACCCGTCTTTAGTTTTTAATTTAAAGGAACAACGTAGGAACCCTGAAAAGGCGATAAAGGTCTTATATGAGCAAATCAAAAATTCCTGAGCAAACGATACACGTGTTCGGTGAAAGTCACGTCGCTATTTTTAATCAACTTGTTATTGGTAGGCTTAAGGCTAATTTGGAGAACTTAAGATCGTTGCCCCCAATCACAACAACTCCATTCAAGGCTTACCGTTTGGGCTCTGCTTTGGCTTATACCTGGGTGAAGGAACGGTCAAAAACAGAACATAGAACAAAGTTCTTTGCGGCCTTAGAAGCCGATCCTTCTATAAAAAGAGTCATGTTAAGTGGTGGGGAGATTGATTGCAGGGCTCACATTATAAGAATTCATCAGGAAACAGGTAGATCGGTTGAGAGCGTTTTAGCTGATACCGTTTACCAATATATTGCATTCGTAGGCGAGTTGGAGAAATTAGGGTTGGAAGTTATTTTATACGGGCCTCCACCTACCACGACGCGGAATTTAGATGACGGCAATTTGAATTATCCTGCTTTCGGGACATGGAAAGAACGAAACATGCTTACTCGTAGGTTCATAGATTCAATTAAATTACGTCATGATAAAGTGGTGGATGTATTCGACAAGTTTATTGACGAGGATTGGAGAACAAAAATGACATATTTAAGCGATCACATGCACTTGAATGTTTGGGGCCTTTACGAGGTGTTAACAGAAATGAAAAAGATGGGGCTGGTTATATGACAAAGAAGATTCCCGTTTCGCATGTGAGTAACGGAACCTACCATTTTAAGTTCCCACGTATCAAAACTATTTATTCCCACATTCCCAGGGGCGGGGGGACTTGGTTTAAAAGGTTCCTTTATATCAGTGAGCACCAATTACAAGAGAATGAGGTCCCTTTAAAAGAGGGTGCGGTCCATTGTAGAAAATACGACCGTGTTCATCTAAAAACCTTTCCAGAACATAAGGACTATTTTAAATTTACAATGTTAAGAGATCCCGTGGAAAGATTGCTTTCTGCTTATAGGAGATTCTTATTGGACGGGTTGGGTCATTGGGCAAAGCATTGGGGATGCGAAGAGGGAATGACTTTGAAGGAATTTACCGAAAGGGTTTGTAACACTCCTGACGAGGAAGCAGATATCCATTTGGTTTCTCAATTTAGTTTGGTTGTTTGGGAGGGCAAGGTCCTCCACGACTACATAGGGTTCTACAATAATTTTAACGAGGTCGTGGATGACGTCTTGAATAAAACCCCAGTGAAGATAAAGCCTTTAAAAGATTCTTCCAGAGTCAATCAGTCGATTGCGGGTAGAGATACTGAGACCGACAAAGAGATCGTTGATATGATTCAAGAAAGATATTCAAAAGATTATAGACTTATAAAAATAATTAAAAAGGAAAAGAGCAGAATCGGATGGACATCCAATTTTTCAAAAGAATTGATAATAGTTCCTTAGATATTGTTGGAAGCAATATTTTAGAATCAGTTAGGTCGTTGGGCTACAACCTCAATGAGTGGAGCATTGGACACGTTAATGGTAACGGGCAAACGATTAAGAAGGCCACGTTGGGCATGGTTTACGGGATGGTCAATGATTTGACTTACCTTAATATGTATCCAAAAAGTGTGGCTGGTTTGGTTTGTGAGGCTCCGCTTACCAAATTCGAACAGCTAAGAATAGAAGAAATAAACCCCACGGAGATTTGGGTCCCCAGTAAGTTTTGTTTGGATATGTTCTCTTATTCAGGTTTTAAGGAAAAGTTGGTCTTGGTACCTCACGGAGTAGAAAAGCTTCCTGTTGTCCAAAACAAAAAAAGAAAAAACAAGATACTAATGATTTTTAATTCCTATAAGAGGCCCAATAGCCACGTCCAGAGGAAGGGAATATTTGAAGTCCTTCAAGCTTTCCAAAGGCTCAGTGGGGTCAAGCTCATTTTAAGAACGGAAAAGCAATTATATTATAATAAATATAATTTAGATAACGTAGAGTTTATACAAGAAAAGGTTAAGGACCTAAGCGAGCTGTACGAAGAAGTTGATGCCGTGCTTTGCCCTAGTTCTGCTGAGGGCTTTGGTTTGGTGGGACTGGAAACTTTGTGCAGAGGGGTACCTCTTATCTCTACAAAAACTGGCAATGACTATTTGACAAAAGAAACCAGTTACGTCCACGTCGACCTCCCGGTGACCAAAGAAAAAGTTTTTAATTCAGTAGTGGAGTTCTACTCTAAATTTGATTTTTATAGGAATAGGGCGATTGAGCAATCCAAAGATATTTATGAGCTGAACAGTTGGCCCAACGTAACCCAATGTATTAAAAAAAGAATTATTGATTTAATTGGCCAATAAACTTAACAATAATTTAAATTTAGACGTTTTTTATATATAATTATATTAAGTTAATATTTTTTAAAGTTCACGAAAGGAGAATTTAATAATGAGTGACTATAAACAAAATAGTTTTCTATCACCATCAGAAAAGCAGATTATAAATACGCTTATGCCTGGTGGTTTCGAAGGAACAATGAGAGGGATAATTGCTAAGTTGGACGAGGCTTCTTATCTTTTCAAACTGTTCAATTCTAATTCAACAACAAAAATTGTATACTCAGATGCGCATACCGTAACTGTGTCTTCTACGCCTTGGGCTTATGACGTGTTGGGGTTTGCCGAGTCTAGTGCCGCTTTAGACGCAGGGGTTCCAATTGAATCCGCACCTTTTGTCTCTGAACCTCAGGCAATTCTGGTTGATCCTACTGCAACAATTTCTGTCGATATTGCGACTTCTGGTGCAGGTGGGTTAGATACTGGAGCCGAAGCGATTAGTACCTGGTACTATGTCTATTTGGTTGGAAGTTCAACCGATCCCACAGATGTTGACGCTGTTTGCAGTGTTAGCTCTCTTTCTGATGAGATCACATTGCCTACTGGTTATGATTTGGCAACTCGTGTTGGAATGGTTTTCAATAACGCCTCTAGCAACTTCGCTCCTTTTGAGGAAAAACTTTGCATGGGCTATCGCGAATATTGGTTTGTGCCTTATGTACAAATTCTTGTTAACGGTGCTTCCACAAGTTGGGATGAAGTTGACGCTGTCATGACTTTGCCTGATGCAGATGACATTAATATTCTTGGGACTCATTTGAGGTTTTCCTTGGATGCCGCTTTTCAGGGCGTCGTTGGGTCAGCTACTGGTATTGAGTTCTTTAATTTGGATTACGCATTAGATTCGTTTCATTATAACAACGAGTATCTGCCAAATGTGAGCGGTAGTGGCGAAATTTGGTATAAAGTTGTAAGTGGTGGTGGCGAAACTATGGATATGTACATGAACGGTTTTGTTTATAGTACATTCATGACAATTGTTTAATTAATTTTACGAATGAATAAAAAAGAACGGAGGTTCTAAAGATGAATAATAATGCAAAACTTTGGCTTTCTGTGGGCGAGTTCGAAGCACTTTCGACACTTAACCCTGGAAAATTTGATGCTGTTGAAGAGTTAATTAATATTGGTTCTTCTGCAAAAGAGGCCCTTTTTTGGACTGCTATGACTATGCAGGGAACTGGTTTTGAATCTGAGTGGGAAAGTGTCACAGAAGTTACTATTGATGACGGTTTCGATTATAACGCTCTCACTGTTATGAGGGACGTAATGGAAAACTCTGGTAGCTCGTTGGTTCGAGACGCTTCTATTTGGTCTAATATCCCAGAATGTATGTATATGGTGACCCATCATGATTCTAGTGACATCACTATTGATATCACAGAGTCCGGTGCTGGCGGTTTGGATACTGGTACAGAGGCTATTAGCACGATGTACTATATTTATGCCATTGGAAAAGCTGATGCCCCTGGGATTATTAGTGGGGTTCTTAGTGCAGAATCGGCATATTATGATGTGACGTTGCCTGCTGGATACGATCAAATCGCGCCTGTTGGGTGCGTTTACAATGATGCCTCTGGCAATCTTGTAGCTTTTGAGTCTGATGTATTAAAGGGTGGAGTTAGGCGTTTTGCCTATACCGCGAAGCAGACCGCATTGACTGGTGGGGTTTCCGCTAGTTATGCCGGCGTTCCTATTGATGTGTTTATTCCTGATGACTGGAGTATTAATGGTGTTTGGGTCAATTTGAATGTAACGGGGACAGCGGTATTCTCGCTTTCATTGGACGGTATTTCTGGTGTAATGGCCATCAGTGCTTCACAGCAAATGGTTTATATCCCGTTTGATGTTTTAGAATACAAGAGAGATTCTGGAAGTGGCTCCTTGGATGTAGAGGTTGTTGCTTTTGATTACTCTCCATTTGGTAAATTCTAACTAATATTCGGATCTTATTTAATGATTCTGAAAAATTAGTTATAATAAAAGAAGAAAGAAAGGAGAATTTCACGATGAGTAAAGAGAAAATTACAGAAGAAGACCTTATCAAAGCAATTGACCAGGTTATTGATGAGTTGGAATCTGAAAGCGAAAACAAAGTAGTGAAATCTGAAGACGAATCTAAGAAAGAAGAAGTAATAGTTAAGTCTGAAGAGGAAGCTAAAAAAGACGGCGAAGATGGTGACGATGATGATGACGAAGATAAGGACAAAGAAAAAGTCAACAACTTCGAAAAAAAGAAAAAGACCGTTAAGAAGTCTGTTGAAATTGATGAGGGAGAATTAGAAACCCTTAAGAAGGCGAAAGAAGAATTGGATGTCTTGAAAAAGACTGAAGATGAAAGTTCTGACCTTAAAAAGGCTTTTGATAAAATTGATTCCCTCCAAAAGGCTTTTGATGAGCTTAAAAATGCTCCTCAAGAAAAAAAGTCTGTGGACGGACTTGATGTGATTCAGAAGTCCAATCCAGTAGAAGGTGATGACAAAAAGGGACCTGTGGATGTTAAGTCTGTTTTAAAGAGACTTAAGAAGGGGCAAGTCGCCGACATCATGTATACTGAATTGATTGAAAAGGGCGTTGAGGGAGTTTCTTCCAGAGACGTTTGTGAATATGAATCAACAGGCCACATCAGTAATGAGTTTGCTCTGAATAAGACACTCGAAGCTATTGGTGAGAAAATTCAAAAGGGCTTGTTGTAAACTAAATGATTGAGAAAGGAGAATATTTAAAATGATTGATCAAGATAATTTTGTTAAGCAGGGGTTTGGTGGTTCCAGTGTAGCGGAACTAGAAGCACTCCGAAAAGCTTTAACAGTTGATCATACTTATGCTGGTGCTCCTGGGACCTTTACTGGTGCTGGGTCTCTTCAGGTTGAGTCTTTGGACAGTGCTTTGAAGAGTGTAACTTTTTCTGACAGGAACTTGGCTATCTGGCCTCGTATCCCTAAAGACAAAGCGTATAGTACGGTTGAAGAGTATGTGAGACAAACCAGTTATGGTGAAAGTCAAGATGGAGGCTTCTTTGATTCTGAAGCAGGAGTTACTCCCCATTCTGAGGACCCTAACTGGAATCGTCAACTCCAAAGAGTTCGTTATATTGGAACAACCCGTTCTGTTTCCCACGTTTCTACGTTGGTGAAAACAATTGGGTCTCCAATGGTAGCGAAAGCTGTGGAAGCTGGGACAAAGTGGATCCTTCAACAGATGGAACGTCAACTTTGGATAGCTAATGGTTACTTCGGAAATGCCACTGGTATTTTTGATGGCGATACCGCTGACGTGCCTGCTACTTCTTTGAAGTACAATGGTTTGGATCAGCAAATTCGTGCTGGCGATAGCGACACGAAAGCCCAATATACTGGGTTTGAAGGATATGATGATGACATTTCTGTTATCGTTAATGTCGAAGGTAATGTCCCTGATGAGGATGCTATCGAAGAAGGAGCGCGAATTCAAGCCTCTAATTTCGGAGTTCCTACTCACTTGTTCTTAGACTATAAGGCACACAGTGATATCAGTCGTACTTTCTATCCTAAAGAATGGTATCCACGTCCTGGGATGATGCAAAATGGACAAGCTGGATTCATTCTCTCAAAATTTATCAGCTCCGCTGGTATTTTTGAATTAGTCGGAACACGTTTCTTGTCTCCGCGTAGATCGGTTTTGAGTGCCGCTCAGTCTGACGCCCCTTCTACTCCTGTGAGTGGTGGTGGAGTTGCTGTTGCGAATACCTCTTCTAATCTTGCCGCTGGGACTTATTTTTATCGTGTCTCTGCTGTTGGGCAGAACGGTGAATCTCTTGCATGCGCAGAGTTCCCTGTTGCTGGTTTAGCGATTGCCGCTGATCAACATGCCGCTTTGACAATTAACCCAGGAACCGTTGGTGCTCAGTATTACTCTGTGTTCCGTACGGAAACTACTGGTGCTGATTATCTATTTGTTGGCTTGGTTTCTGATTCTACTGGGAACGGTGGAGGAGCAACTTTTGTTGATGCTGGTAATTGGGAAGCTGGAACCGCTAGAGCTTATCAGTTGTCATTGACTTCTGACGAATTGGTTTGGAGACAGTTAGCTCCTCTTATGAAGATGGATCTTGCTGTGATTTCTCCCGCTTATCGTTGGATGCAAATGCTTTATGGTACTCCGATTGTCTTCGCTCCTAGACATCATGTTATCTATGATAACATTGGTCAGGGCATTGCTATTGGGCCGTAATAAGATAGTGTTTGATATTTAGTGAAATATCAGGGGGAGGGGATTTAACCCCCTCCCCCTTTTTTGTTTAAAATAAAAAAATAAGAAAAAGAGGAAAATATGGAACCAGAAAAAGTTTACCGCACGGATAACTTGGCTTTGGCCCCTTACCTGTTTATGGAGGGGTTGAAATATATTGGTTGTGACATAGAAAGTAAGAACGGGAACAATCATAAAATTGTTTTTTGTTTTGAAGACGGAAAGAATATTGGTGGGGAATTGGCTCTAAATTTTTCAAAGTCTAGGGAGAGGCTGTACAAGACTACCTGGTCTTTTTTTAGAAATCAAATCGAAGAAAAAAGGGCTAAATAATGAAGATAAAAGAAGCACTTTAATATTTTAGAGAAAAGAGGACTTAATGGCTGGACAACAGTTGGTGTTGAGGGTTATAGGTGACGCGGATCAAGGTGTTATTGATGAGTTCAGGTTCTATTCTGGTGAAGAAAGAGTCCTGAAGCTTCAAGTCATTGCTGATCAGGATAAGCAAAAGTGGCCTATCCCTGATGCCAGCACCGAAATCACGTTGACAATTTCTGGTACACCTGACGACGTTGAAATAGCAACCGCAGATATCACCGTCGATTCTGTCGACAGGAGTATCTTTACCACGACATTAACAGAAGACGATACAGAGAAGATGATCACAGGGCAAATTTTTGCCGAGATACAATATAGTGATGGAGTTCAAACTGTCACTCGTTTTGCTTTAAAAGAACACGCGACTAGCAAAATAGCGAGTTAATAAGTTTCAAGAAAGAGGCAATTCAAATGGGAGAAAAAAACTTGTTTAATGATGATGTTACTTTAGGAGCTTTAAAGGGGTATTTGGTCGGCAAACTAGAGAGCATGGAGAGTACCAATCATACACAAAATAAAAATTTAGAGTTGATCAAAAACGATATGTCTGAGGTGAAAATCGAGATGAGGGCCCTCAACGGTACCGTTACTGATGTCAAAAGTTTGAAGAAAGTTATTTACGGCGATAAAGAAGGCAAATCAATCGGGCTCATAGGCGAGCACGAAAAGCTGAAACTTTCACATAAAATTAAAAGTGGCTCTTATGGGCTAGTCGGTGGTTCAATTGTTGTTGCGACTAGTATCTTAATGGCTTTTGTTATTGCTTATCTAAGAGGGGGCGTGGTGCTTTAATGGGTACGAATATTATTTACCCCCCTAATTCGACCACTCTAAATGATTTCAGAAGAACGGAACCCATCCTTTCTATTAAAAATTTAAAGGACAGGTATTTGTTTGCGGTTGATTTAAGAGACAACCAAGGCAATGTTTTACCTGATGAGGTTTTGGCTTTTTCTATTGATGCGGCAATCACAGCTTTTGAGCAAGAATGCAATCTCCTGATAAACCCAGTTAAAATTGAAGAGGACAGGGACTACGTAATTACTGATTACATGAGTTGGTCTTTTATAGACCTAGAGCAAACCCCAGTGATTAGTTTAGATTCTATGCAAATTAGATTTAGAAAGAATAGCTCTTTTGTTACTTTCCCTGATAATTGGCTTCGCTTAGACAATCATACTGGTGTTGTAAGAATTGCGGCAGTAGAAGGTGAAATTCAAAATTGGATTTTTACCCAGTTCAGTTATTTGCCAAAGTTGATCACAAGGGTGAGGGACTTCCCGCATTTCTTCCATATCGAATACACCGCTGGGTTCGAACAGGATTCTATTCCCAGAAACATAAATCATTTAATCGGTATGCTGGCCGCGATTTATGTGTTGAATATTGCTGGTGACATTGTTTTGGGCGCAGGTATTGCCGCTCAAAGTTTAAGTATTGATGGATTGAGTCAATCGATTCAAACTACTTCTTCTGCAGAAAATTCTGCCTATAGCGCACGTATTATTCAATATGCTAAATTAATTAAGGAAATGAAGGCTCAGATATTAAAATATTGGGGCAAAGATATTACAATGGTTGTTGTATAGGAGCAAGAATATGGTTGGAGAAATTAATTTAGATTTTGGCGAAAATGCCGAGAAGCAGATATTCGAATCTTTTCACGTACTTTTCGCTTTAGACATCGGTGATTTGGAAATTGATGCATGGGTTGCCGACTATAACCGAGACAAAACGATGGATGAGTTTTATAGCAAACCCCCTAAAGAAGGCAAATATCTTACGGTTAATATAAGTGACGGCACAAAATATAGTGATTACCTTTCGGAGGCTGTTTCTTGTTGTGGCGAAGACGGGTTTTCAATGCAAGAATTGCGGGACAAAAACCAAGACGATTGGTCCCCAGAAGATTATAAAATTGCCAAACAAATTTTGGTTAGTTATGTCGAATTCGTTTTAAGCGGTCGCGATAGTTATCACGACACCAAAAAGATAACAAAATCCAAAGGTGTTGTTATTATAAAAGGTTTGGTTAAGAACGGGGAAACTAGTTTTATTAAAAAGCTAAAAACTGGCAGTAGCCAAGAAACAATTTCTAACAAAGTAAAAGAATTACGCCATGAAGGTTGTGAGCAAGATCAAGAGGCGGGTAAGTCGAAAAAGAAAGGGGCGAAAGCCATGATGAGTAAAACCAAAGAATTGGTTGGAGAAATGCTTAAGAAGGGCATGACAAAAGAAGAGATTAAAAAATCTATTGTTGACAAGCATCAATCGAAAAATTTAGTCAAGTCTGAAGGCATTTTGCAGGGTAACGGCAAAATCTTTGAGATGACTGATAAGATTGATAAGCCAATTGACGATTTTTTAAAGGCTTCTGTTGTTACTTCTGATGTCGTAGAATGGGAAGGAATTGAAAAATCCCAATATGATAAAGAAGGGCAAGACTTAACAAAGGTTGAGGTTGAAAACGGCTCCAACGTGCAAAGAAATAGCGGTATGGATTGTTTAGCCTGTGTGATTGAAGAAAAATAAAATATGCCTCCAATAAAAAGGAACAAATACGATTGGACAAATCCGTACGATCCAAAGTTCCCTGGTCTTAATCTTGACCCTAAAGTCTATAATGCCATGCTCAGGGAGTACGGGGTTCGTGTTAATCACGAAAAGGCCGTGGCTTGCCCTAATTACAAAGGCAACATAAATAGTGGTAACCACCCCGTTGCTTGTCCTTTTTGTAAGGGGCAGGGCTTCGTTTATTATGGCGCAGAGCAATTCACTGCGCTTTTCCAATCCAATACTTTGCAAAGAATGTTCAGGCAAGAAGGCTGGTTGGATCCAGGCACTGCGACATTAAGTTGTCCTTGTCTGCTAGAGGATAAAAGAACCATTGTTTACCTCCAATATTTTGACCGCATAACCTTAATAGATTTTGAAGATAGGTATAATGAATTGATTCAAAGGTCTAAGGGGAATGTCGATCCTTTGAGATACACGGCTTTACAGGTGGAATACTTGGTCACTAAAAATGCCAGTTACACCGAAGGTAAAGAGTTTGAAATAGACGACAACGGGAACATAAAATGGCTTAATAAAACAAGGCCTGGACTTAATGAGGTCCCTGTTTACGGAGAAGTCTATACCATTGCTTATTTGTATCGGCCCGTTTATAGGATCGTTCATTTGTTACACGAGGGCAGGTTTTCACAAAGAAAATTGAAGACCCCTAGTGTCACGCCCGAAAGGTTCCCGCAACAAGTCATCATCAAAAAAGATTTTCTATTAGAAAAAACTGATTCTGAAACTGGGGACACAATACAACGCCCAATAGTCCCTTAAAATGGATATCAAATTAAAAGTTAGAGCAGAAGAACTTGGCTTGAGCTTAGACGATATTTCTTCTGACATCAAGGGCGTCTTAGATTTCGCAATCTCCACTATAGCGGACGCTACCTACAACCAAGCGGTCTCCTTGGCTCACGAAAAATTAATCACCACACAACAAGATTACATCGGTGCTTTGGATAAAAGAAGTTATGCCGAATGGGGCTCTACTGTTTACGAGGTTAGTTTGGGCAACGAGGCCAATTGGATTGAAGACGGATATTGTGTCTTGTATTGTCCAAACAGCCAAAAAATTCCCAAAGTGCACACAAGTAAAGGAGAACAGCCTCTTAGTGAAATAAAAATAGGGGATTATATTTTAAATCATTTGGGAGAATTTACAAAAGTATTAAAAATTTATGAAAAAGATTATTTGGAAGATTGTAGGGTTTTTAATTTAGTTTCTAAAAAATATATGGGGAATGGTTGTTATAAGAAAATATTTCTATGCAAAAGATGTGGGCATCAATTTGAAAGGTCTTTAGATCAATCAAAATCTGCTATTTGCCCAATTTGTTCAAAAAAGAAAAATTTTGTAGATATTATTTACAAAAGAAAAAAAATAAGAGTAACAGGGGAGCATAAAGTTTTAACCAAAAGAGGTTGGGTTAAGGCAAATGAATTAAATGATGAGGATTATATTTCTATCCCAGCATTTAATGAATGTAAATACTGTAAGAAGCCAACTAATACACAATTTTGTAGTAAAAGTTGTATATGCTCTTATGGCAATTATAAAAGAATGGAAAGCGGGACTCATCCGAGCCAAAGGGAAGACGCTGGGCATAGGTGGAATCAAGCTTGTTTGAAAAGCCGTAAAAACAACGGGTTAGAAGCCGCATTTGCTTTTTATATGCAAAAAAAATACCCTGATTATAATTTTGTCCATCATAGGCGATTTAAATTGAGGAAAGATGATGGGGTTATTGTCTCTTATGAGACCGATTTTTATTTTTCTGATTATAATATCGCTGTTGAAATGGATGGTGAAGATTTTCATAATGAAGAAAAGGATTCTATAAGAGATCATTATTTAAAAAAACATTATGATATTGAAACAATTAGAATAAAACGAAAAGCTTGGATGTTTGATTATAAAAAGATTCTACAAGAATTAAATCGTAGATTTTGCAATCACGATCATTTGTACAACTTCAAGTTCATAAAACCACGAAAAATTATTAAGTACCACGGGATAAAAAATGGGTTCAATACAATAAAACAATGGGACATTACAGTCGAAAATGGCTCTAGTTTTATTTGTCAGGGGTTTGTCATACATAATAGTTCATATGATATGAAGCCGGGTCTTCTCAGCGGTCCCAAGGCAAAAGTTTCCAAAGACGGCAGTCGTTATAACATAATCCCTTTTCAACACAAGCCCTCTAGCAAAATTCAATATGGCGCAGGCAGTAGGAAGCAAGAGCAACAAAATGAATTGCGCAACGTGGTTAAAAATTACGGGCTTGATAAAATTATCCGTGGCTCTAGAAATAAGGCTCTCCAAGGCAAAGTTAAAACTCTCAAGGCTTTAGGTATTCACAACAACCTTCAGGGGCTTACGAAGTACCAAAAGAAGTACGGCAAGGTAACGCAGTCGACTTACTTTACGTTCCGTGTTGTTTCAGATAAAAGTGATCCTGGAAGTTGGATGAACCCAGGCTATAAAGGTGCAAACATTTTCCCCGAATTAGAACAATTCGTTTCCGAAGAGACCACTAATATCCTCCAAAAAGTGTTAGGTTAACCTCACTTATTCTTTGGCCCATTCAGGCCAAACCCCTCTCTTTACAATCAATAGTTTCATGAAAAAAATAGCGTATAGCCCAAAAACGTCCTAAGTGGTTGTTTTTAAAAGGGAATTATTTTTGTTTTTAGTGTATTTTTTCCTTGCTTCATTTGACAATATGGCTTATTCTAAAAATGGAGGTGGAAGTTATGATACAGGGAATATTGACAGGAAAGGAAGTTTGGGGTCACCCAATGGTGTTGTTTCGTCACTTCGGTTTTAAACATTCCATCAGACTTCTCTGGTGGGCAATCGACAGCTACCCTCATAGGTTTGTCGGGAAGGAATTATTGATATGAAAAATGAATGTGGAAAAACAGTAAAAGTCGAGAACGCATACGAGGTCTGGCAAGCCGGGGACTGGACATGGAACGTCCTCAAGAAGTACCAGAATCCAGAGAAGGAAGCCGGGAACCCATATGCGAGATGGTTCTGTTCAGTGGTCACTCCGATGTGCCCCAATGGCGAACTTGGCGATGTGTATGTCAAAGAAATCAAATCACAAGCAGTGCGAATCAAATAAGGAGAAAATATGTTAGTAGATAAAAAAACAGTAGATCAAAATGATATGGCGTGGTTGGATGAAATCACGCTGTCCGATGGATCGTTCGCCTATAACATCGTGTTCAAGACCCAAGCGAACTTTGAGATCATCTGCGACGATAAAGAACAAGCCGACAGGTTTTTCAAAAACTTAAATGAAATGTGTGTAAACCTCAAATAAAAGGAGAAAAAAATGAGTCAAACTCAAATCAAACGAATCAGCAATCCCATCTTAGATATGGTGGAGATCAAAGCACAAATTGCTAACTTAAAAAAGGCTGAAGCAAAAGTCAAAGAAAGGATTGCGAATTTAATGGACGGAACCTTAACTGACAAACTAGTAATAGGTAGCAGTATCGCACTGCGATCCATTATTGTCCAAGAGAGACTTAATGCATCTATGGCAAAGGAAATGCTTGGTGACGATGCCCCAATGAGAGAGGTTGAACAGATCAGATGGGTTTTCGAATAAATGGGAAAAATAGGGTATGGCCTAAAAATGCCCTAAGTGGCTGTTTTAAAAGGGGAATTATTTTTGTTTTTAACGTATTTTTT
>Ga0075125_10000399_pt1 | contig 19664 bp, 27 predicted proteins | sample AntAceMetag02UKN_FD_69810 | JGI IMG/M metagenome (GOLD analysis project Ga0075125, IMG submission 69810) | Saline lake microbial communities from Ace Lake, Antarctica - Antarctic Ace Lake Metagenome 02UKN | ecosystem: Environmental > Aquatic > Non-marine Saline and Alkaline > Saline | place... | reverse complement strand
AGCCGATGATGTGCAGATAGCCCAAGCTTTCAATAGTTTATCATCTTCTGTTGGTGGAACGGTAAAGCAACTAGGGGAGACATACGTTTGGGCTAATACTGTATCTATATCAAAAGGGAACATTACATGGTCTGGTGTAGGCGATGCCACTGTTAATGATATGTCAGGAATAGCAACAAGCGCAAATCCCGCCTTTAATATAGGTGGTACGGTAACTGGTACGAACACTACATTAACGTCTGATGCAGATGCGAACCAAACTGATATTGCTGTAACTGATGCCAGCGCGTTTTCTGCTGGTGACTGGATAAGAATACGAAGCGAGGCCGCATATAATGGCGGTGGCGATGCCGAGTATGGCGAACTGATTGAAATATCTAGTATAGCAACCAATACTATTACCTGTGTTGGCAATCTGACTTTTGATTATGCAACTGGCGATACTGCGACGATAGATTTGGTAACGATGTATGAAAACGTTACCATTAAAGATATGAAATTTATTGGTAACGAGCCTGATCCGCTGCCGGGGGTTCCGGGTACTAATTGGTTTGGTACAAGAATCAAGTCTGTAAATAACGTAAGAGTAGAAAATGTAACTACCTTTGCTATGTATAGTTATGCTATCGGCGTATTGGATTGTGTTAATGTCGTAGTAACTGGTTGCGATATAACCAATAGCAGACAGCATGGGCTTGGCTATGGAGTAGCAATTAGTGGCGCAACGAGAGATGCGGTAGTAGCCAATAACAACTTTGTTGATTGTCGTCATGCTGTTGCATGGTCAAATGAAGGCTACGGTATTCAGACTAACTTGGTTGCGTCTAACAACACAGTTCGTAGCTCTACTAGAAAGGTTCGGGCTTTCGGGCCGCATAACTGCTATAAGGGATTGACTATAAGTGGAAACCATGTAGACGGAGACGGCCTAACCTATATGCGTGGTAAGAACACGCTAGTTTCAAATAATATAGTAAACAACAATACTGACACAGAATCTATACTTGTAATGGATTCTGCCAAAGATACAACTATAGTTGGCAATCAAATAATATCGACTACCTCTTCATCTATAGATATACAGAACGCGACTAACCTTATTATACAGGGTAATATTTTAGTTAGCGATACCGGTTCTACTCAGGGATGTATAGTATCGTCTTATGATGTTGATAATCTTAGGATAGAGGGAAACTATATTGATGGGCCACCTAGCCACTCTGCTATTCTTATGGGAACGGCTGGGGCAACTGGAACGTTAAACAACATCAGTATCAATAACAACGAGATAATAGGCGACACTTATGGTATCAATATCCTCAGTGGAAATCAAGATATTGATGGCATCACTATAAGCAACAACTTCTTTGACGCCGTTATTGGTGGTGTTTACCTGCAAGATAGCGGAACTGGACATTTTGATAATGTTAATATGGGTGGAAACAGAGTAGATGCTCCAAGTGGCATTATATTTTTTAGTGTTAATTACTTCAACATAACAAACAATGTGTTTAATGATTGTTCAACCAGAGCCGTGTTTATCGGAACCGCTGGTGATGGCTGCACAGAAGGAACTATATCTGGAAACAAGTATAACAACTGCGCTATAGATATAGATTACTCATCTGGTCGTCCATCATCTGTTAATGATTACGATAGCGATACGATAACCTCTGACAGGCTGTCCGTTTCAAACGCCATGACCATTGGTAGCGATATAACAGTTACGGGACTATTGTCATGTTCTACTATTGACGGTGTAGATGAACGCTTTCACTGTGGAGACAACTTAGATGTAGGGACTAGCGATTTTAGTCTAGGCGGGTGGATAAGGACAAGTGCTGACGGCCATATAATGTCTAAAAGAGAAAGCGCATTTCTAGGTTATGAGCTAAGGGTTAGTTCTGGAAAATTAAATCTATTTATTGGAGACAATACCGGGTCTCCACAATATGTAACCGTTCTGGGAACTGCTACTATATCTGATGGCGAGTGGCATCATGTGGTTGCTACTGCTGACCGTGATGGAAATGGTATATTGTATATTGATGGAGAAGTTGATAAAACAATAGCTATTTCTACTCACCAACTAACATTAAACACTACCGTTAATTTCACTATTGGTAAGTCTGCGTACCTTGCACAGTACTTTACCGGTTCTATATGTGACCTTCGTGTATGGCCTGCTGGAATTTGGAGTCCGGCGGAAGTTGCCGCGCAGTATGCAGCGCAAATGGATACATCTTCTGGCGAGACACTTACTTCGTCTTGGCTGTTTGATGATAGCCCTTTGGCAACAGTTATTGATGATGCACAGGTAGCGGCTAATGACTTAACTATGCTTGGTGGTACAACAACGAACTTCTACACACACAGTAAGACGGCCGGTTCTGGATTAGCCACTATAGACAATACGGGCAAGGTGTCCACCGGAAACAGCGCAATGACGGTATCCGGTCTTGATGTTACATTTAATGGTGCTGTAGATATGTCAACCCCTTGGGAGGATGTATATTATGTTGCTAAGTCGGGTGGCGATTACACCTCAATCCAAACTGCATTGTATGCCCACACTGATGGAGGGGAAACGTTCCTAGTAGCTCCCGGTAGCTACACTGACACTATCAACTTTACTGCAAGTAACCAGTGTGTTCGCGGTATAGGTACAACCGCAATGGCTACAGTCACTCAGGTAGATGCCGCCGTAGTAAACTTTGGCGCGTGGACTGGATGTCATATCAGTGACCTCAAGATAACGATGAGTGCACCTTCTACCGCTAAAGACATGATTACCGGTTCAGGCTCACTGAGCTTGCGGTCATGTCACCTGACCGTAACTAGCAGTGCTGCGTTAGCACAACTACAACAGCCTGCGGCTATCTACACTACAGGTACGGTCAAGCAGGTGTGGGGTACACTGACGTACGACAATTCAGGTGTATGTACCGGAGGTATCAAGGCTCCTGTCAGGCTTGGAGCATCAGGGGTAGTAGAGCTTCGTCGGGTTAGTATCGACGTTGACGGTAGTAACGCTGCATTAGGGACGACTATTGCTTATGAGGCCGCAGGAGTTACGGCTGAGTGCAAAATGTATCGCTGTACTGTTGACGTTACCGATGCTACGGCTACAGTGGTATCAGGTTCCGCTTACCTTGTAGGAACGGGTACGACTCATGAAGTTTTTGGCAACGTAGTTCACGTTACTGCTGGAGCGGGGAATACTGGTTATGGATATTATGTAGATGGTACTACTACGATACGCTCCATGCTTAATCATATTCATATTGTAGACGCAGGTGGTACATCATATTCTTATATGGTAGATACCGGATGCGCTCTCGTATCACAGTTTGACGACTTCATAGCCGATGACGGTGAAGGCACTATAAACGGTACTGTGACGAAGGCGAACAGTGAGTCCGATGGCAACTTTGAAGCCAGTGGTGAAGTCATATCCTCTAATGAAGATTGGATACCCATTGCAGAGTTCTCCCCCACAGGTGACGGTTCAAGTAACGCTGTTGCCACTAACCGCTATGCCGATGGCACTAACCGAAGGATGTATAACAGGACGCTTGGCAGTTCCGATACGCAGGATATGGATTGGTACGCAGAGAAAGCCGTAATTAAAACACCCACTTCGCTGACGTTATATACACGTGCTAGTGATTATACTAATTGCGCCATGACGATGCAGGTGTGGGATCAATCAGGTAACGCAGATGCTACAGGGGCGGTAACGATAACGCCTACAGCAAATGATACTTGGCAGGAGAAAACCTATACGTTTACAAGTGCATATACGAATGATGAAGAGTTGTGGATTAAGGTAGCAATCACGTCATTAGATACTGCCGATACTATTGACTTTGGCAGGTCTAAGGTTATTTATTAAGGGGCGTTGAAGATGAATATAACTCAAGTACAAGATGCGTTTAAGAATGGCGATATCGTATATTATGCACCACAAAGCGTGTATAGTTATTTAGGCTGGAAACGAGAGGACATGCCCGGTGCGCCATTCGTAGCTACCACCAATATACCTCATGGCATCATTAACCAGATTATGAATACGCCTACTGTCGTTGCTGGCGAGCTTGTTAATAATTGGATAGCCAGCGTTAATGGGGTTTCCATGCCGTTCAATAGGCTTTACATTTCTAAGGACGTTTTTAAGGCGGCACTGAAAGCTGCACTGCTTACTAAGGTAGATGGGGCGGCCGTTATAGCTGCCAGAGACGCCGGCTATGCTGAGTCGGTTGACGAGATAGGCATACCTGTATTGGCTGTGAGTGTAGCGACGCTGGACTTTAGCGACAACATAATTGAGCTTACATTCGATATTAGTAACTCAGGAGAAGGCGAACTGGACTGGACTATCACTACAAGCCTTCCGGCTAAGGTTACAGCAAGTCCCGTTTCTGGTGATACATTGGATGAGGTTGATACGGTTACGGTTACAGTGGATCGTTCCGGTGTGCCGCAGGGAACATATAATCCTACAGTTGATATAGTTAGCGATGGCGGCTCTGCTTCTATAGAGCTTACAGTTGTTGTGGCGTAGGGAGGGCATTATGAAACGCATTTTAATCACCATATTATTGCTCTTGCTTGCTACCTCTGCGTACAGCGGTGAGTTGCTGACTGAAGGTTATTGGAATTATCTTGCTCTTGATGCTGCTAATCTAACGAGTGAATACGCCGCCCGTGTTTTTGGTACAGATCAGTTGGTACACGATTCCGGTTCAGACTCGCTCAACTCTGATAAAGTTACCGAACACCTGAATACTTATCAGGGTTCTGTTGAGTTGTGGGTAGAGTTGTATTTTGATTCCGATTATACCGGAACAATCTATCTTCTCGATACTGGTTTTGTAGACCTGTACTGGGACGGCGCAAGCACTCAGTGGAAAGCTACTGTCAACGGGGTTAGCATTACCAAATCCGATACCTTCAGACCCGGTGAAGAGACGTATATCTTGCTTACATGGGAGACTCAGGGCGCAGATAGTCTTGATCTCGAAATCGACGGAAGCTCTGCAACGACTATTACGACTACACAGACACCCGGAACGCCAGCGAGTATCTATACCGGGCAAGATTCTGGAAGCACAAACACTTGGCAAGGGTTAATAGCAGGCCGGATATGTGATGCCGTTGTAACTAGCAACTATAACGGCGGTGACGGAACACGGTATGGTACATTTCTGATAGACAGAACGACATCCCTAGCGTGGAACTTTACGGAATTGGCAACCAGCATTACCTATAGAACCTTTGGCAAGACTGTCAGTGCAATAACCGCAGGTGGCACAGAGGCAACGCTGACCACCGCCGCAGGTTCAGACACCGTGTTTGTTGAGAATGACGATGTTATCGTTGAGGGCGGATGTGGCGACTATGTGCAGGGCAAGGTAGACGATACAGTCACCAGTGAGTCCATCACGGTAGATGATGGTTCCGGCGGGGCTGTGGCGAACATAGATGAGGTTGGGGTTGACATTCATTGCGATGCCCAATATAGCGCAGTCGTTTCAAGTGCGAATTACCACAATGTCACTACAAACGATTTGGGATTGTGGGCATGGATTAAATGTGACATAGATGCCGGGAATAACTTTACTTTAATAATGAAGGGCGGATCGGTACGCCTGTATAAAGCATACTTTCTCAATGGTGTCCCCCGTGTGTATATAACAGGAGCTGTCAATAATTTCTATGCTACGGGAACGGCCGATCTGCGCGACGGTAAGTGGCATCATGTCGCCGTGATTATAGACAAATCTAATGGAGCAAATTGCAAAGTATATATTGATGCTGTGGACGATACAGCATCAAGGACTGGCGACGTAACAACTGTCGGAACATTAAACCAAACTTCATATAGTTTAAATTTAGGACGAAACAGTTCTGGTGGTGCCAGCTTTTTTGATGGCTATATTGCCGAAGCTGGCATTTGCTACCCACCAGATATAATGGCTGCTGGTGAAATGGGGGCGTCTGGTGAAATACTGAAGCTTGCTACTAATCCGCATAATCCTAGCGCATGGTGCGAGACTGAAGATTACTGGTTGCTCGATGAAGATACAGGGACTACATTGACAGGAAATACTTACGATTTAACCCTCTCCAATGTCGCCGCATGGGAGCTGTCAGCATTTTTGACTCGCGATCTTGTCGTAGACAGCGATATGGAATCTGCTCTTGGCAGTATATCAGATACCAGCATCGATGCCACTATCACCGTTTCCAAAGACAGCGACACAGTATGTGAGGGGACGCAGAGTCAGAAGATAGAGTTCACCGCCAGTGATGATGCGGTGGCTTTGGAATTACGCAGTTTTACGGGTGAATTGGATCGGGATTATTTCTATAGATTCTTGATTAACTTTGCTTCCATCCACGCCAGTTCAGACCTGTATCTGCTTATTGACGGTTCTGGAAGTATAGTTAGCCGCCAACTTAATACCGGCACGGATGATTATGGAACGTCCTACGCTGTGGATACATGGCTTATGTTCGAGGGCGGCTTCACTGGCGATCAAGATGGAGCATATACCATATCATTCAGTATTACCGGCGCGGGCGCGGGGACGAATGCGGCTGTGGTCTACATCGACAAGCTAGAAGCGTTGGCGAGTCTGGTTGTCAATGGTGGGATGGAAGGAACGTATACGGGAGCAGGTACAATATTCATTGCGCCCGGATGGGCTGGTGACGGATTGGTTTCCGGCACTGATACAGCCGCTAAAGAAACGACTATAGTTCATTCTGGCCTTGCTAGTCAGAAAATTATAGGGGCGGGTGCAAGTCATGAAGGCATATATCAAGTCGCTAGTCTGAGTGCCGACAAATATTACACGGCGTCAATTTGGTTGCGCGGGGCAACAGGGGGCGAAATAGTAGAGTTTATGGCTTACTATTTTACAAATAATCATACAGAGCCCTGTACGCTTACTACGAATTGGCAGAAGTTTAGTTTTACATTCACTCCCGGAGCAGATGCGACTGGTCAAATCATCATTCGCGTAGGTGCTGGAACATTCTACATCGACGATGTATCGTTCATAAGAGACGACACCCGCGCGGCAAGTACGGCAACGAAGGGTGACGGTCACTATCCGCTAGAGTTATGGCAGATACATGAGTAGGGAGATGGGATAATGAATATAACACCAAATGGTTCTGCCCCTGTTGGGTCGAGTCAATTTAACGATACGATAGAACGTATTTATAATAAGATAGATGATATACATAAAGATATAAGTGAAGCTTCTGTTTCATTGGCACGCTTGGAGACGGCTTTCAAGATTAAGAGCGGTATTTGGGGATTATTGGGTGGTTTGATTCCTGTAGTAATTGCATTAGCTTGTTTATTGATTAAATCAAAGGTGAAATAGCATGACAGTATTTCTCGACCTGATGGGAACGATTATCGAGAATGACCGCAGCGCAGGTACACGGCCTGAAGGTTTCACTGACCCGCAGGACACTGATGAGCTTAAGCGCATATATGCGGACGGCGAATTGCCACACGGTTATTACGTCCTGCAAAGTGAGGATGTGGTATTCTGCCAAGACGCAAAGACGGCCTTGCTACACCTATCGAAGATAGCAGACCTTATCGTAGTGACCAACTGTGAAGCTATTGAGTTGGGCCTGACGACTGAGGAACAGTATCGCAAAGAAGTTATCCAGCATATTGAGTCAGAGTTACAGCATGATATTAAAGGCTGGTATATCTGTCCTCACCTGCCAGAGAGTAAATGCGCTTGTCGTAAGCCGTTGCCAAAGATGTTATTTGATGCGGCAGATAAACATGGAATAGATTTGAGTACGTCATGGATGGTTGGTGATGCGGTAAGCGATATACAGGCAGGGAAGGCGGCAGGATGCCAGACGATACATATCCGACATAAGGGTATGCCTAAGTCTGATGCGGACTACGCTGTCAGTAGTCTACATGCAGCATGGATAGAAATTATGCAATTCAAAGGGAGTAAGAATCATGAAAGTAATACTGGACGACATTAAGAAGCTAGGCACTGTGCATGATGGACACAAGTGGGGCTATGAGATATGGATTGAGAACACCAGCAATTATTGCGGTAAGCTTCTGGTATTGATGAATCAGGTTAAATCATCGCTTCATTACCATAAAATTAAACAAGAGACATTTATCATACTGCAAGGTACAGTACAATTACGTGTTGGTGATTCCGTCTTGATTTTAGAAGAGAATAATAAGGTTTTTGTAGATAGAGAAACGCGACATCAGTTTCAGGCTATTAGTCCTACAGCCGTTATCATGGAGATTAGTACACACCATGAAGATAGCGACGCTTACAAGATAGAGGAAGGTGGTTAAGATGTTTGACGGAGCGTTAGATAAATGGGTACTTATATACGCAGTAGCGACGGCGGCGATAACTGAGATGTTGATACAAAAGACACCTGAGTGTATCAGCCGCCGTAGGTTTGGTGCAATATTCCCCATAGCGATAGGCTTCTTGGTTGCAGGGATACATGGAGCAGTATTGGAATACAACGTGGCGCGAATATTGTGGCGTGGCTTGCTGACAGTGGCATTGAGCAACTTTGCTTATGACCACCTTAAAACGATAATGAGCGAGTTCTTCAAGAAAAGTCAGTAGGTTATTTTTGTTCCTTGTTATCTGCAATCTTGCCTATGGCTTTCAGCGCATTTCTCGATATAGGCATGTTCCACAATAAAAACGATTCTTGGTCTGACATAAGTGCCTCACTTATTCTTTCTCCCAGACTACCATGTAATTCTAGTTCGCGCATTACCCGCATAGTGCCACCCAATGCCATAAAGTAATATGTCCATGATGGCATCTCGCACTTATGTAAAGGCAATGCCTCTGCCAACTGCATCAGTTTAGTCAGTTCTCCCATCTCTTCTTTGGAAAACACCAATGTTACTTCCTGCCCGTTCATATCGTCTATTTTCATAATTTCACCTCATCCATGCCATATCCATGCAACAACTGGCGGTTTCATGCCTTGACTATGCCATCTGGCGTTATCCTAAATTCATGGTAGATATATTCACAATCTTCTTCACCTACCATGTGAATACTTGACGGCTGTATACCATATTCCACGAAGTAGTCCAGTTCGCGCAGATTCCTGACGACGATGCTGAACTTTTTGTGCCTATCCTGCATATTTTTGGCCACCATAGCGGCCACGCACATTCTACCATTAGCCATGCCGCCCATGATAAGGCTTGCCGAATAGTCTTTGCCATTGCCTTCATCTATGCCATAGATATATTGTAGCGCATCTTCGCTATCAGCTTCAGTCGGCACATGCACCGGCTTGCCCAACCTTTGCGGTGGCGGGGGGATACTTAACGGCGGCGGCTTCACCTGCTCACGCCTAAAACCATCTATTAAAGTTGCGAGCAATTCGCCACGCTTGAGCTTCTTCTTAGCCTTGCACCTTCGGTATGTATTCATTATTCCACCTCCCAATAGACTTTATCTAGTTTCATTTCTCTTATTTCCATTTCATCAGGGTCAATATCGTCTCTCTCTATAAGCTTATCACGTTCTTTGGCAGCTTTCTCTGGATAAGAAAATATGCCAATTACTATTTTGTGCGTATCGTCTGGATAATTGAAAAACCATCAGCCCTCTCAGCTTTATAAACAAGCACCCAAAACCTAACCATTGTCAATCCTTTCTGGCCTCATCTTGCTTTAATCTTTTGTTTATTAACCCTCCACATTCGTCCATAATGGCGTTCCAACCGATAGTAATTACACAGTCATCACAATAATATGCTTCCCATCCACCAGCATGGCAAAACCATCCCGGCACATGATGGGGGATAAAATCTCTCGTATCTAGCTTACCACATCTTATACATTTTTTATCGGGAAACTTATCTGCTTTTATATAGTGGTATCCAAAATGGTTAATATAGCAACCAGCAACCGCAAACAAGACTAATTTCTTTTCCATAACATCGTCAATCCTTTCTGGTTCGCCAGTAAAACCTATTTACCTACAGTGCCACTTAAAATGAGCATTTGCATAAATACTTTTCGTACATTCAACGGGACTACGCTGCTTTGTATAATCCATTTTGTATATATTATGTCTAATTCTATTACCTCACTTAGTAATTTATATTTATATTGCCCGAACTTAAGCATATAATCCAACTGATTATCAAGTTTCTTTAGATAACCCGATATTCCATCTATATCTATTTTATCATTACAAATATCATGACTATATATATCAAAACTATTTGGGTCTTGCATAAGATTTTCCAAATCATCGTTGATTTCAAACCACTCATTATGATGCCATGAATCAGAAAAGATAAAATGCAATAGTGTTTCAACAGAATAATCAACATTGTCAATAGTACATCTGAGACGTAAATATGCAGGAGACATAGAGCGGATTATTTTAAGTCTATCCTTAACACGGCCTGTTGTTATGCCTATTTTTACTAAATTATGTTCTGGGGCTTCAATGAAGTATACTGTTGCCATCTCTATCACCTCTTGTGTTAGGTGAAGGTGGCTGTTACACAAGACGACTAGCTATGGGGTAGCATCGTCAACAGCCACCAACTAATTTTCGTTACATGCAGTTGGACGCGGTGTACGGCCACATCCACCTACAGTATACCAAGAGGCGAGAGCTATGTCAAGCTATCTTATCACCTTCTTTCGGTTGCACTTTTAGACTATCACGAAGGGCTTGTATCCACTGAGTTGCTTGTTGTGCGTGTTTAACATCTTTCTGATAGTCATTAACTGAACGGTTATATTCTTTGTCATATAACTCTGTCTTCTGGTTTATATATTCTTCGCCAGTCAGCAATGTGGGGGGTGGGAATGTATAGCCGCAATCAAACTTGATAGACGACTCGATTTGTTCGATCATGAACTTTTTAATCTCTTCATGTTCAGGTGTGGGGGGTTGCCATCCACGAACTTGCTGAAGCATAGCGGTATATTTACCTAGCAGGTCTTGTTGCTCGGTAGCATACTTTTTATTTCTGGCAAGTTCTTCTTTATATTGTGTGTGTGCAGAGACTCTAGCCTCGCGCAAAGTCATCTTTGTTATGTTGTCAAGTGCTTCCTCTGCTTTAGGGATATTTTCAGCATGATACTTAGAAGGCTTTACTGTTTCTGGTATCTGGTCATTATCATCTCGATTGCGAATAAAGGCTCTTGCACATGACATAGCAAATTGCTCAAATGATAATCCGTCTTTGATTTTGTCCGTATATCCTGTTGGCATTATTTATTCTCCTTCTTAATTTCAATGTTTGCGATACAACTGTGAACTACTCCCACTTAAAAGCGGGAGCTTCCTGCTTCGCAGAGGACGCTAACTACCATCCTTTCTTTTCAAGCTTATCATGATAGCGTTTCATGTTATCAGCGGCAGGAAACCCCCAGATTTATCTGGGAGAGGAATGCCGCCCTCCTATATGTTATACTTGATAAATGTCAAGTAATGTGATATAATATTCAGTGGTATAAGGCACTCCCAAAAGGAGTAAACAGTTAATACTATCTTTGACAACTGAATATATAAGGTTGCTGGCGGTAAACGTTGCCAGCGTAAAATATTCAACGTAAAAACCTTCGCTGTGGAGCAATCCACAGGGCTGCTGTCAACCAGCCAGACGTAGCGTCCGTTGAAGCCAAAGCAGTTCAGCTATTGCTGATACTGAGGTGCGGCTGAGGGCAGCTACAAGCTCCCTGCTTTAGCTAGGAGTCGTTGACGAGTGATTTCCATGCTTTCCCTACGCCTATGCCCATCCTTAGTATTGCCACACCTAATCCCGAAACAAGTAACCCAACAATACCGATTATGACAAAAAATATCCCTAATTGTAGAACAAAGGTTCGCCACATATCATCGCCTCCTCACCAGCTATCTGGGATTAGAGTACCTTTTAACCTCTGCAACGCCTGTGTCGCTGGTGAATTCTCTAGGTTCAATCCTGCAATCCCCTCGACTTTCGCTATTGTCTCTAGTGTCGCATGAGCGATATCAAACTGTGATTTTAGCATCTTATACGGGCGTTCTTGAGCATCGCATGGCGCACAGTCGGGCTTTGACTCTATGCCAAGCTTCTCTAACGTTGCTTCGGCCATAGAAACGTATGTTTCTGGTAAAACCGTTAGCCCTACCGACTTTGCGTATAATGTGACAATATCACGCAAGCCTTCTTTTGCTATCTCATACCGCTTCTCTACCTCCATTACTTCCTGCCAGTGTTCATCTCCGTCTTGTGGTTGCCCAAGCGGTGTAATCCTAACTTCGACCGCATCCATACGTTGCTCCAACTTAACTACCCTATCTTCCATATCCAGCATCTTATTCATCGTAACCTCCTTGTAAATTCTATAAGTCTCAACACGCTATTTCTGGACGCCGACCGCCTCGCCCTACCAATGACACCAGAAACATGCTTTGCGTTCAACCTGAGTCAATCTGGTTCGTTTTACTGGCATGTCTGTCCGTGACGTGCCCTGCGTTTTGCTATAACCTTTTCTATCCACTCGTACAGTAGGTACAATGGAATTATTATCAGCGCCGGCATCCCAAATTACGCTCCTTTCAATGCCGCGTGATGCTCTGCATGTGCAACCTCAAATTCGGATATTCGCTTGCGTATCAACCGCTTACAAGCCCGTTCTGCCTTGTCGCGACTTGTATATAGTTTCGGTGTTATATATTCATGCCCACGCAAAACATAGTATATCTTTTTATGCGTCGGGAAGTGTTGACTAACTCCCACGACTAAAGTCATTGGCTTTCTGGCGAGGAGTTCGTAAAACTCCTGAGCAATTTTGCTTTCACGAACAACCGGAACGGTGAACTGATCCAGTGTATCTATCCAGAAAACTGTTTGTCCGATCTCAAACCCCATCTCAACTCGCTCCTCTTGCGCCATATCGCTTCTTATATTCCAATGATGATTCGCCTGTCATTTTGTTTACCCATGCTGTCGGCGCGTCCCCGTATTGCTCACGACCACTGGGAAGAAAAAGCCAAACGCACCCATGCTCAGTACAATGCAAACTACAACCAAGTCCTGTAGACCCCTCGGCATAGAGTTCCTTCCCACATTTCGGGCAACCTTCTTCGACCAAATCACCAATCGTTTTTTTCAAACGCTTTATTTCCCAATGGTAATACGGCTTCTCGCTCATCCCAAATCACGCTCCTTTCATATATTGAGCCAACAGTGCGCCACGATATTCTTGGCAAACCGCGCGTAATACCATTCGACTTTTTTGACCCATTCATCCATCACCGGCTCATCATCAGGGTATGTCACGCCGTCTTTATACAGTTCGTCTTCACACCGCCATCTATCCGCAGGTGTGACAAGCGCAAACGGGATGAAGTCTGTATGTTTACAGAGAACGCAGTTGATTATTCGATACGCCTCCAGCTTTCCTTTCCCCAACTTAGCATTTTCGATATTGTATGGGCTGAGTAAGTCATCAACGCTTGTCTGTCCATCAAGCGGTAGGATAACCGATGCGAAAAAATGTGGCATCTACTCCCCGCCTCCTTTCAATACAGCCAGACAACCTTCATCTTTTTGTCTGTGTCATCGTCGACATGTATGAAGTCCTCTCCTATCCCAATCCGGGAAAACGCGGCTTTGCGCAAGGCGTTGATTATACAATATCTGTCCTCGTCGTTGCCGCAAGCGATATCAGCGGCCAGCCCAAGCATGTGGCTACTATCTGGTGTTCCGTGTACCGCTTCGTTGTGTTTTGGACACCTGAACCCGGATGTGATCACAAACGGTATACCCGCTATATCCCGTGCGTGTTGTAGCTTATGGATGAAATTCATATCCATCTCATTTCTTCCACAACCACACTTACAGACAAACTCCTCTTTGCGGAAATTCTTGGTTAGCTTCACTTTGAATCATGCTCCTTTCGGTTTCTCTTGTTAATACCCTTCATTACTCCCCGCCTTTCTCCGCCACCGCCAGCGCTTCCCGGAGTTCCTCTGCAATTTCCGCAGGGGGATTCCCTGCCAGCCCCTCGTTCGCCAGCTTGACGGCATCGGGGAACAATCCGCATTGAACAGCCAGAGACGCCGCGCTTCGATAGAGAATTGAGCGCGTTGGCTCAAATTCGCGCTTGTTTCTGAGAATATCCGCTGCGGCGGATTCGCTTTCATAAGCTATCCTGAACTCGGCATAGGCTTCATCATCAAATCCGTTTATTCTATACGTTTCCGCCGCTTGCGCGAGAGCCATAGCTAAATCATGAAACTCGTGGATATAATTTTCATGCTCCTTTGGTAGTCTGCTACCTTCTGTTTGTATTTCCTTCATTACTCTCACTCCCCACCTCTTTTGGTATTCAGAGTAACCACTTCTTCCAAATCTTCCTCATCTTCATAGCTAAGAGCGTCTTTGTGTGAAAACCACATACCCCCCTCATCGCGATTAGAAATCCACGCTGCGCCCATTTCGTCACTCACAGACTGGAGTTCATCATCATACTCGTCATCTTCGATAAGCGCAACGACCCGCGATTTAGGATTGCAATGCCGTAGCTTTTCTATCAACTGTTCAACTGTCACTTTCCCCGCCTCCTTCTTGCAAATCTACTGGAATCTGCCGCTCATATTCTGCCATTTCCTCCGGCGTAAGGTGTTCAAAAAACGTGTCATGAAAAACTATAGACAACCGCAACTCAACACGGGCGGGACAACTAATGCTTGCCGTGTCATATTTCACATTGAATTTCGTAACCAAACTCTGCAATAATTGAGCTGCCCGATGTAGTTTCATCTGGTCATCGACGTGTTCTTTCACATTGATTTCTTGCCTACTCACTTCTCCCCGCCTTTCTCTGCTACTGCCAGCACTCCCCGCACAGCAACAATACAATCTAGCCATCCAGAACGATAAGCCCCGTTGCTGCCACACTGTTGCCTTACCTCCTCCATCACCGCACCCAAGTCCGGCAACGGGCAGCCGTCTGGCGGTGGTGAATCTGGGTCAACATATATCGGCTGTAGTGGCGTACTAATACGATTACAGAAACTTTTATGTGTTACCGAATTATCATCAGCACAGCTTCCAGATATATCGCAGAATTCACAATTCCCGCATGTCTCAATCAGTATTACCTTCGGCATTATCCCCCCTCGCTTTCTTGGCTGATTTCCTTGCCTTCGTAACCGCTGGCTGGTGAAAGTTTACGGCAAGCGTAGCAATCCAATACTGGGAACTTGGCCTCATTGCGCGTAGTCGTAATGTACTCCGCGGGTTGTTCGCGTCCGCAGTGAATGCAGTTGACAAGATTGCATTTCCGGCTCGTATAGGTCACGCTGATATTCATATAAACCGGATGGGTTTTGCCGCAGCCATTGCATTGGACAACAGCCTCTTCCCCATCGCCGCCATCAAACATCTCGTATGATGCCTCATGCTCATACCCACAATATGGGCAGACAACCTCGTCTGTCAATTCGTGGTCGATTTCCTTTGGCTCTCCTTTCTTTAAGCCAAAGGCTTCGTTGTACTTGTTGATCGCCTTGCCAATATTGCCCTGCCGCGCGGCCTCTATACTTTCGCGCTTTAGTTCTTCTACTTTACCTTTACTCATCTTCTTCTCCCTCGCTTTCTATGACAACTTCATCTGCGAGAATAGTTCCGGTCGGTAGCCCGGTGAATCCTTCATTGATAACTTTGCATCCATCATCCATATACCATAGCTGAGTTTCACTTGATTCTACTATCTCGACAGGTAATATCACAACCGGCCTATCCCTATACAGCATCTCGATCCTAAATTCTTTCGCTTGTTCTTCCGTCTTAAAACATGCCGCTGGCCCTTGAATGTTTTTATCCCTTACCCACCTTTCGGAATAGCATACCCATCCCGATCTCCCTACCCAAACGGACGTTAGGCGGCCTTTATTTTCGCAAAAGACTTTCCACGCTTTAGTTATCACTATTCCCCCTCGCTTTCAAAATGGTATGTCCTCGTCGTTCTCAAACTCTTGTATCGGATGTGGTTCTGGCTGTGGTAACAGGATAGACGCCTTTATAAACGGGGAACCTTCCGGCGGCTTATACTGGAATATCGCCTTAACTACCTGCCGTTCAACCTCGCGCACACCTTCATCCATGTCCATGTTCGCCAACTGCTTTAGCACATCGTTTTTATCAAACAGTATTACCAGTCCCTTATGCCCGTACTCCCTGTCCTTCTCTGGAAACTTTTTAAGCTGCTCGTGGATTGTGAAGAGGTCTGGGACATAGCCCCGGTTCCTTGTTGCGGCGTGCTCCCGTTCCGCCTGCACTCTGTCTCTTTCCAGCTTGTCATGCTTCTTGCCATACTTAATGCCAGCGGCCTTAACCTTTATGAGCCGCTCAAGTTGCTTTGTGATGTATTCCCCCGGCTTCGGCTTTGTCGTGTCCACTTCCCGGAGAACATCAAGGACAAATGAGATTCCATGAGTCGCTGTCGCCGCACTGGTAATCTTTTCCCCTTGCACCGTGTTCAGCCTAAGCTTAAACATTAAGTCTCTTGTTTCCCCTTCCATGTGCTTCTCTTCGGTAGTGTCACTCATGGTTATCACCCTTTCAATACCGCGCCTACAGCATTTACGCCATCGACGAAGCCAATATCTCCACCAATGTCATTCCCCCTGTGCGGATTCGCCTCATGTGCCTTCTCCAGCATCTTGTCAACGCTTGCCAACGGGCAATCATCCGGCGGCGGGGAATCGGGGTCGACGTCAAAAAAATGAGATCCTTTTGGGGCGGGAATAATGTAACATGAATGTATACCGTCATTTGTCTCATGACAGTAGCTACAATCCCCGCACTTCTTAATTATCTTTATCCTTGCTGTATCACTCATGATTACCTCCGTCAAATTCCCGACGCCGGGAAGTTATCCATTTATTAAGTCGAGAATCGCTTTCCATTAAGTTTACAATGTGTCCCGGATTGATAATGTTATTCGCTTTTGCGTCTTCTATCGAGTCAATTATATATTGCAGCGGAAGCTCCGGCGGTTTGAAGAATCTCCGCGTCATTATTTTCGCATCCTGACAGGCCGCCAACGCTTGTTTGCGAAGTTCCTGATCCGCTTGCTCTGAATCTAAAAGATTATAAAATCCCGACACACATTCCCCTAGAAGCTTCTCAAGCGGATTACTGTTACTAATAACATTAGATATATCTTCAGGAGGTGTGTTTTCTTTTCTATTCTTTTCTGATCTAAGAATGGTCCGCGAACAGTCCGCGAACAGTCCGCGTTCAGTACCATTTGAGTCACATACGTTTGACTGATAGCCATCGAAGCCATTGGTAACGCCGCTCCACGACGACGCATATTGTACCAGTTTTTTGTAGTTAATTGCGTACTTTGCTGCAACGTTTTTTTGCCTATGCCCGGCCTTAACTCTCAGCAAAGGTTCATCGTCAATCTTTATTCCGCACAGAATTTTTCTGTTTCGGTTTACAGCTTGTCGGGATTTTCCCCCACCAAGATGTGTAGCTTGCTCTATCGTCAACGAGATTTCTTCTTTGAACCTTAGCGCATTGGCTTTGCATATTAGCCCCATGAAAAAAGTAAACGGGGCAGGTGGTATAATTAAGTAAAGCTCAAGCTCGTGTACCCCACGCATTATGTCAACGATGGTGTAACCTTTGGTATTGTTAGCCATTTACATCACCACTTGAGTGCACCTTGCGGTGGCACTTCCGGCAAAGCAATACTACGTCGTCTCTGGTTTCATGCCCCCAATTTATGTAAGTTCTATGGTGCAATTCCAACATAGACTTCAAGCCACAGGCTTCGCATCTGGTAATTTCTTCTAAAAGTTCTTTTTTTAGTTCCTGCCAGTTTCGTAATTCGCTGTGAGTATAACGCCGTGAAGGCAAACATTCATCGTAGCTGGCTCTTAGTTCTAAGACTAAAGGTGGAATAGGTTTTTGGGATGTGGGTATTATAACCTTTTCTTTGTAGTCGTACGTGAAGGCTTGTATATTAACAATGTATGTGCCGGGCTGTTTTTGGCCGTTGGATATGTAGCCAAACAGCGGAACAGCATTAACAGTACATCTTTTTATAACGAGGCTTCTGTTGCGGGATATATTAACCTTGTTATGGTCAAGTCCTGCTATTTCAGCAAGCTCTATATTTCCCATAATAAAGCTGTCGGGATGTAATAGTCTATCCCATTTAGTCAATATACCTATGGCGATCTTGTTTGCTTTAGGGTTTAATCGCCTCTCAAAGCCAAATTGGTGATATAATGATAGGATTTCATGGAAAGATAACGAGATTGGGTCAGTCATATTCATTGTCTCCTGTAGAAGGTATTCCCGGAAGGCAGGTTCTACAGGTTCCCTACCTTCCAAGACTACCAGACATTTGCTGTGCTGTGCGCCGGGGATCAATCCGTTACACTTAATTGCAGATTTGAGCATGTCAATCTGGCGACTGTCACGCTCGATTATATTATACCACGATGTGCGTGGAAGTCAAGGTGATTCTGGCGTCGCCGGTGGTGGTGGTTTAGGGTTCAGGTGGTGCTTCAATGTCGTTAGTTGGCCTTCTAACTTTCCAATGCGCTCATCGACTTGTTTTAATTCCTCTGTAACCTTCCCGCGCTCTTCAATCTCAGCGTCTAGGAGATAATGCAGAGCATCGGGCTTGGTTTCAAATATGTGTTCACGCAGAATAGTTACATTGTCCTGCTTATAGAAATCTCGGCAGAAAACCCCCAGATTTATCCGGGGGATGAATGCCTTTAGTATTGACAATTTAAGATAATCATGCTATAATTGTAAGTATGAAAATCAATAAGGCATTCAAATACAGAATATACCCCAATAAAGAACAACGAGAGTACCTTGCTAATGAATTTGGCTGCTCTCGCTTTGTATATAACTATTTCCTCAGACAGCGTATTGACTACTATGCAGAGCATGGCAAAGGGCTTACCTATCGCAACAACTCCGCTGCTCTTACGCAACTGAAACCTGAATTTGAATGGCTTAAAGATGTCAACTCTCAATCTCTGCAACAAGCCCTTCGCAATCTGGATGTTGCCTACAACAACTTCTTTAACAAACATGCCGCATTTCCTAAGTTCAAGAAGAAGCGCAACAAGCAGTCTTTTTCCGTTCCGCAACATTGGTCTATCAATGAAGGGAAACTCGATATACCAAAGTGTAAAGGAATCAAAATCACCCTTCACCGCCCGGTTGAAGGTGTCCAGAAATCTGTTACCATATCTAAGACCCCTTCTGGTAGATACTACGCTTCCATTCTCTGCGAATTGGATATTCCAGAACCTGTCTATACTGGCGGCGAAGTCGGACTCGATTACGGAATCAAATCTTTCCTCACCACGTCTGACGCTGAAGTTGTTGAATCGCCAAAGTTTCTCAGGGAATCTGAGAAGAAACTTAAACAGCTTCAACGTCGAGTATCCAGAAAACAGAAGGGTTCGGCCAATAGACAGAAGGCCGTTAAACGACTTGCGCGTCAGCATGAAAAGGTCTCGAACCAACGGCAAGACTTTCTCCATAAGACAAGCATTCAACTTGTTCGCGATAACCAAGCGATCTATATTGAAAGTCTTGCTATCAGTAAC
>Ga0075125_10000397_pt1 | contig 19667 bp, 21 predicted proteins | sample AntAceMetag02UKN_FD_69810 | JGI IMG/M metagenome (GOLD analysis project Ga0075125, IMG submission 69810) | Saline lake microbial communities from Ace Lake, Antarctica - Antarctic Ace Lake Metagenome 02UKN | ecosystem: Environmental > Aquatic > Non-marine Saline and Alkaline > Saline | place... | reverse complement strand
CTTATTTCGCCGAAATGGAAAAAAACGGAGTGGCGATTATAAGTCCCTTGTGCTTATATAGTTATATGAAGGGGATTTCAAAAAACCAGAGACACATTGACTATTAGCTTTGAAGCTGTGTGATTTTGCGCTGGTATTTTTCGAAAATTGTGTTGACGCGCACGGCTCCGTTGTGTAAATTTACACTGGCTAGCTATTGGGGTAAGGTTATGATTCGCAAATTTCTAATCCTTCCGTGCTTGATTATCTTGATAATTATCTTGGGGGTATTAGGTTTGCGGCTGTTTGCGACTAATGACCAGATTGATTTCGTCTCGTGCGAATCACGGAATGCCTCTCTATTTGCGGGACGCCGGTGGGGGAAAACGTTTACTAGTCGAAATCGAATCCTGATGAAAATGCAGATTCCGAATTTCCGCTACTGGTTTATCTCTCCCTTTTCCTGGCAGGCCAGAAAGGAATATGACGGACTAAACAACCATCCTGAAATACAGCCATTGATACGCCGGTCGGTTGCCAGTCCGTACCCGTCTATCTATTTCCACAATGGTGCTGAAATCCATTACCGAAATTTCCAGAGGCCGCAATCATTACGCGGCGACGGTATTCAAGAATGTTGGGTAGACGAAATACAGGATATTGATGAAAGAGATTTCTGGTCTGTCATTCGGCCGTTGCTTTCGGACCGGCGGGGCAAGCTCAGATTGTCCGGTCAGTTCCGTGGACGTAATTGGGTTTACAGGGCATTTTATGAGCGCGGCCTTGATCAGTCTATCTCTGATTTTAGGACATGGGTTTTTGCCACGTCAAGCGGGTTGTCATTCCGTTGCGTTGATGGCCGTGCAGAGATCGAAGCGGTTAAGTCGCAAATGCCTAGAGCAATTTACGATCAGGAATACGATTGCCTACCTGGCTCTAATGACCGTGCTGTATTCCGTGATGATGATTTGCAATCGGCTAGGCGCGGGATGGTTATTAGCCGTGGAATGCAGGGTAGGTCATATCTGATATCTGCGGACCTTGGCAAAATTGTTGACCCGTCTGCAATAGTTGTTTTTGATATTCAGGCGAAAACAATTGTCCATGAGAACATAAGGCCGCTACGTGAAAAGCATGACATCGGTGCAAAACATCTTGACCGGCTTTCCCGCGATTTCGGGAACGCTACGGTGGTCATTGACTCGACCGGCGGCGCGACTGGTGGCAAGCGACCACAGGACGAAGTGTTGAAAATTTATCGTCGTTTGCTTAAAGATCGTTTGCGTGAATTTTATTGGACAATGGGGAATAAAGAGCGCGTCATAAACGATCTGTCCGTAGCTCTTGAGCAAGGCAAGCTCGGCGTGCCTAAAGAGCTAGACCAGGTTCACAACCAATTATCGCTTTACGAGTATACATACAGGCCGTCGTCAAATCGGTATGAGTACCACGGACCTGACGGCCATGATGATGATTTAGTTGCGGCGGTCGCCCAAGGCTGGCAGGGGATGCTTAGGCGTTGGGGCGATAATTCGGGCGGCGGCGTCTCGATTGATTCGGTACTGTAGGGGCCCAAATGGATATAGCATTTCCGGCAACACTCATGGTTAAAGAATTGCAAAAGGACAATCCCGAATATGACGGGGATAAGATTCTTGACCATGCGGCTTTGTATTTTGGCGGCGATGTATTCCGGGATCGGATTGATAGATTCCTGGTCAAGCGGAAAATCGAAGAGCTCAGTGGAGATGCTTCCGGCATCGGCGGTCAAGCTCATTATGAGCAGAGAAAGAAATCGGCGTATTATGTCAACCGTGCTGGCGGTATGGTCGACTGGTTAACGGCGGCGGTTTTCAGGGTCAAGCCTGAAATCGTAATCACTGACGGCACCGATGAGCAGAAAGCGTACTGGGAGAGTTTGAATTGTGACGCGGATGGTTTGGGCAGTCCGTTGGTTGCGGTTGCCCGTGAGTCGTTACGCGATACGATGCTGCATAAACGTGCATATTTTCAAGCTGAATTTCGCGAGACTGAATCGAGTAGAGGTGTTGTCGATGGCAAGGCCGCTACGATCAGATTGATTAGTGCCGCGTCTGCTGACGATTGGTTTTTGTCTGACGCTGGGAAACTGTCAATGCTGAGACGGCATACGGTTGAGGCGACCAGAGACGAATTCGCAATATGGTCACAACCCGATTTAGAAACGCACTACTGGACATTCTTTGATGAAAATTCAATCGCCGTCTATGTTGCGAAGAAAAAGCCCGAAGAGGAATTCAAGGATACCGATGTCGCGAATTTGGTTAATGACACAAAACATGAGTTCGGGTGCCTGCCGGTCTTTGATGTTAGGGCGACTGCGGGGCATTGGGTTATGGAACGTATTTCAGATGTTGTAAAAAAGTTATTTAATCGCGAATCGTCTTTGACCTATGCGCTAGATCAAGGTGCATACTCATTGCTTGTTTTGTCATTGGTGTCAACTGACCCGAAAAGCATTTTCGCAACGGCGCAAGCGGCATTGAAGCTGAAAGCCGATGAGGGCGAAAGCGCGGCATTCATTGCACCTCCGTCGGCTATTTACGATCCGCTATTCAAAGAGGTTGAGATTGATGTAAATGCTTTGTATGAAGTTTTGCAGGCATTGGCTATAAATTCCGCGAATATTGACCAGGCGGGGAGAATGAGCGGGACCGCAATTGATAAACATAAAGACCCGCTTCATACCCTGCTTGCGTCATTTTCGTGGCCTATCCGTGACGCGCTTAACAGATGGATACAGGCGGTTAAAGAATATCGCGGAGAGTCCGATTTGAATATCGAGTTGCGCGGCATGGATGAGTTTGACGCGACACTCGACGAAGCTCAAACGATTATAAATACGAAAGGAATTGAAGATGGAGACAAAGAGCAAACCGAAGGACAAGGCAGAGAAGCCGATAACGCGTGAAGAGTTTGACGCGCTTGCGGTAAAAGTTGAAGAGGCTTTGAAGTTCGGGCGTGGGGCTTATTGGCATATTTACGGCCCGAAGTCTAGCCCGAAATAAAATATAACGTCGAGCGCGTGCCGACGTTTTTGATTGTTTTTACGCGAAAGGAAGAGAAATGCCCGAATCAGACCCCACGCAATCCAGCGTGCCCCCGGCAACAATCGCTCCGGGTGATCCAGCGATTTCCCTGAATGCAGGCGCGGGAGATATTACGCCAGCTAACGCAACGGTTGATCAGTTAAATTCTTTGATTGCTGAAAATACAGAGTTGAAAGATCGCGTGCAGAGACAGTCCGGTATTTTAGGTCAACAGGGTAATGCCCTGAAATCTTTGCAGACAACGGTTGATAATCTCGCGGCGGTGAATGGTTCGGAAGGCCCGCCTCCGACAAATAGCAATCCAGAATTGACTACCGATCCGGTATTGAGCCAGCGCGTGAAAGATTTGGAAAAGCGAGAACAACAGCAATTGAGTCACGCTAAGTTTTCGCAAATTCAATCGGCAATGCTTAAGGCCGGAATCCCAGAGGCAAACGTGCAGGGAGTTTCGCGTATATTTGATATCGAGATGGGGGAACGTCTTGAGAGTACGGTAGGCGATTACGGAACATTTGCAATCGGCATCCGTGAAGCTCCGGAGACATTGACCTCATTGCCTGATTATGTCGGTGCATGGCTCCAGACAGAATCAGGCAGGACTTATCTCCCTGCGCAAATAAATCCTTCAACCGTTGGGGTGCCACGCGGGAAAGCTTCACCTCCCGCCAGTATGGTCGAATACACAAGAGCGCAAATCAATGAGCCGCATGTGATAAAAGCGATTGCGGAAAACCGCGCCAAGTGCATCGACTTTTAACGGGATAGGGTAGCTCCCGAATTGGCGTTTACCCGGACGCCGTCCCAATTTTGTCCGGGTTTGATCTATGCACACTTTCTGCTACCTGGATAGATCAAGTTGATTTTGGAGATTTATCATGGCTAACACTTTTGCATCTAATCTACTGCCAAAAATTTACCTTGGCGCGCAAAAAGTTTTGCGCGAAGAACTCCCCGTGCTGTCGATGGTGTCGCGTGAAGACGCCTGGAATATGAATGCCGGTCTTGCCGCCCAAAAAGGCCAACAGGTTGTCATTAACCGGCCTGTCGCTTTTGATACTCCTGGTGACATGGTTCCGTCCATGACTCCCCCGACTCCGAGCAACATGAATCTTTCCGCGTCAACGGTCACGGTTGACCAGTGGAAGAAACAGGAGTTCGGCGTCACGCAAGAAGAGGCTGTCCTGTATCACACACAGAACGTCGTGCCGAATCAGATGGTCGAGGCGGTTCGTTCGATTGCGAATCAGATGGCATCGTATCTGTACGATTTTTATTACATGATTTCCGGCCAGTGTGGTACGGCTGGCACTGGCGCGTTTGCGAGTGACATTGATTGCCTGTCAGATTTTGACGCGCTTCTTACGCGCCAGCGTTGCCCAATGGCTAATAGATTTCTCGCCATTTCGATCACCGATACGGCGGCGGCGCGAAAACTCGCAGAGGTCCAGCAGGCCGAACGGTTGGGCGATCAGGGCGTTATCAGGCAGGGGCAGCTCGGCAGGTTGATGAATTTGGATATTGTGACTGATCGGTATATCCCGACTCACACGTCGACCTACACTCTGGGAGGTGGCGTAGTTGACGCAACCGCCGACACCGCTGTAGGCGAAACTACGATCAATGTTACCGTCACTGGCGGCAGTGGTTTTGTAATGGCGGCTGGCGATCCGTTTACGTTTTCCGGCAACACTAACCACCAATACACGTCTACCGCTGCTGTATCTATTGCGGCTGCCGCGACAGGTGACATCACGCTTAATCGCCCGCTCGAGGAAGCTGTTGACGAAGACGAAACTCTTGCAGAGGTCACGAATAACGGGACTGGCCGCATGAACATCGGCGGCAACTCTTACGGTTTCGGCATGGCTTTCCGCACGATGCCTACGAGCATTGAAGGCGGCGACATAATTGGTAGCCATTTCTCCGGCGTCGATCCTCTGTCCGGCGCGGCGTTGACCATCAGCAACATCCCCGGTGACGCTATGACTCTGTTTCGTGTTTCGTGTGCTTATGGCGGCGGCGTAGTCCAGCCGAATTATCTGGCGCGTTTGGCAACCGGCGCCACTTAAGCCGCAGGAATTTTAATGGGGGGTGCGCATCCTTCACGCACGTTTTGATTTCTCCCGGTTATGACCGGAAAAAAAATAGGAGTTTATGATTATGGCTACTGCTGATTTTTACATGGGCGTTGCATTTGATACGACTAATTTAGTCGGGATCAAAAACCAGGTACAGATTGAACACGCGGACGGATTGCTCATCGATAAGCTGACGGAATTTACTTCGGCGGGCGGGATTGAGGTTGCCAGTCGATTGTTTGTCAGCGCGAATTCGGCGGCGGATAATTCGGCGTTGATTCTCGGATCGGGTACAGACGGAACTCCGGCGACTACCGCAGTCGCGAGTAAAAACTTCCTGGAGTTTCGTGGCGAATCTACGGCAACCGGCGCGGGGTCGGATACGCGGGTGGCGTATCTTCGCCTATATTTGGCTGGCGCGACTACCGGCGGCGGAGAAGCATTGCGAGCGTATACGACCGTCGAGGCGAATATCGGGACTGCGCGTGGTGCACACATCAGTCTTGATTTTCTTGCGACGGCTGGCGCGAGTGAGTGTAGCGGTCTTGGCGCGGCTGTCGGCGGAACGCTGCATATTCCAAATGTCGCGAGTTGGGCGCCGACTGGAACGTTGACGGCTGGAAACTTCGAGATTTATTCGGACGGCGCGGCAAGCGATCCGGCGGGTTTGACAAGGCTTTCGGTTTTGCGTCTCTGCAATAGCGGCAATGCTACGGGAAAAGGTGACGTTGATACGGACGCCTGCCTGTTTGATATTAGCGGATGGACCGCCGCGGCTGAGGTTGCAAAGGTTATTTCGAGTACAAGTCTTACGGAACTTCCCCCGAATAGCATTGGGCTGCGAATCTACAAAGACAGCGTGATGTATTATATTCCCGCCGTCATTTCGACCGAATGGAATTGAGTTTTCGTTTTCAATGGGGGGGCGGTACTGGACTGCCTCCCCTGTAGTTTTGACCTGGACAAAAAAGGGGTTTGGAAATGCAGGTAACAATGAGAGACATTTGGAATTCGAGCAACAGTTTCGCAGAGCTGTTGAATGCCAAGGGACTGACTGCGGGTGTCGCCATAAAAATTGCACGCATGGCTAAAGCGGTTGCGAACGAACTTGAAATTCTCAACGGACGGCGCACAAAATTTCTTGAGGACCTCGGGGTCAAACAGGAAAACGGAACGTATCAACTCGATCCGTCAAGCGAAAATTGGGACGCATTCGTAATAGAACTTGACGCGCTGTTTACGATTGAAGTTGAACTCGAAGGCATATCAAAAGTTGACATTCCGGCGGCTATTGAAATCAGGCCACAGGTTATGCTCGACCTTGAGCCATTCATCGGCGTCCGGGGATAGGGGGGCATTGTGGCATTGTCAACGGAACAGGAAATCGCATTGTACGATATCCTAGAGGTGCCGTACTACGCGACGATCAACAGGTTATCACCGCCGGATAATATTCTGGCAACTCCGATTACGGTTGACGCCTCGCAACGTCAAGCGAAACAGCGGATCACGGATCATCTGACTGCTATGACTGACGCCGTGGAAACAGTTTTGGCCGCATGGCTTGACGCATGGATAACACTAGGCGTTGACCATACGGTAATTGAGGTCGGGCAAGTCGGCGCAATTGGCGGCGTAACGCTTAATCCGGAATTTGAGCGGCGCGAAATCAGAAACAAGGTTTTGAATGTCGTTCCGTTTTATCGCAATCACGAAGAGATGGAGCGGGATAAGCCTGGCGGCGGCGCATTTATCCCGGTGACACGATGACCAAAATCGGGGAGGTCGTATTTCTCATTTTGTGGGTGGTTGTGACCTACTGCATTTTTTCAGGTCCGGGATAAGGATAAATTGTCATGAGGAAATATCTGATAGTTGCAGCTCTGATTTTGTGCGCGGGGTGCGATGTGAACATTGTAACCAGGGGGGGGAACACTACCGAGGGCGCGGTGCCTGTCATTTCCGACGCGGCTGAAAAGGCTACGGCGGCGGTTGAAGGCGTGACTGGCAAGCCGGTCATGTCGGAAGAGACGGCGGCGGGGGCTGAAAGCGTTTCGGGGAAGATCGGGGCGGCGGCGGGGGCTGTCAAAACTGTTGTCGAAGTTGGTACGAAACTCTTGTCGCCCGAAAAAAAACCATTCGGCGAGGCGACAGTTGCGGCACTCGGCGCGTTGATTGCGTTGGCGGGTGGCGCGGCAAACTATTTTCGAAACAGGAAAACCGCGGCAATAAAAATGGCGTCGTCAATGGCGGACAGAATGGACAGGGGCGGAATACTCGTTACGGAAGAGGCGGCGAAAGTGGGGCTGTCCGAAGACCTGGCGAAGGTTTACGAAGAGCGCGTATCAAATGGACTATCGGTCAAATCCACTGGCAGCTAATTTACAATGCCGGAGATGATCGGTATTGGGAAGAGTATCTGAAAGAATCTAAGCCGATTTATGGCGTTTATGTTTCGAGGGAATTCTAGCATGAAAACAGACACCGAAAAGCTGTGGGTCGCGGTTGACAAGATCAATGAAGGCATAACCGACATCAAAGTTCAGACACGCGAAACGCACACGATGTTAAAGGGCCATATGGATAACAAGGCTATCCACCATTCGCCGCCTTGCGACAGCGTGAGGAACCTCTCTGCGAAGCTGTGGGGGCTTGCGGTACTCGGTGGGGCCGGATTGGTTAAAGCATTCTGGGGGACGCTTAAATGATTACTGGCAATTGCATTGTCGTGATTACGATTCTGATTCTGATTGCGGTGTTTTTGCTTATCACCAAAGGCAAGGGATATTAAATGCATGGCGATTGCGATTACTGCGATAAGGGGAAACACAAAGCGTTGCCACTTTGTTATCTTGAGCAGTACAACAGGATAGTTATCATGTACCCGGATGTCGATGGCATGTCTAACGCTTGCCCACGTTGCTATAACCAGATCGTCGAGGGAATGAGGAAGCCAAAACGGAGAGGCGAATGAAAGCCACGCTAATCTATGTCAAAAACGGTATATTCGCGCCACTGGAGAAATTAAATGCTAATCAGACTGGTCTATGTCGCGGGAGAAAACGCGAATCAGCAGCCGGGGAAAATTTCCAGCGTGCGAGTGGAGAGTGAGGCCGACAAAGCCACCCTGGACGCGCTTGGTATTGGCGGGGCGGTGGCGATTTACAGATCGGGAAATCCGTGCATTCCGCATTGCTGTGCGATTACCGACCCGTTCGAACTTTCAGCGCAGGGCGTTGCTGATATCTTCGAGCTTGGCACGAAAACCGTGGACCTTGCGACGCGGCAGATATGCGATACACCGGACAGCGCAAGACAAGAGCAGGCGGCATTGCTTGCAGAGGAAATGAACAATGGCGACCTATAACGTCAACGGGGTTGACTACAACAACGGTGCAGACGCCACCACGCAGATGATCGCGGACGGCACGCCGGGCGAGGTCGTGTATTTCGCAGGCGTCTCACCACTGACGGAAAACGTAACAACGCCCACGCAGGCGCAGGTTGCAACCACGGCAATCAATCCCATTATTTACCGGGTCAACGTCGGCGATTCGGTTACGATTAACGGGTACTACATTCAGACCTCTAACGCAGCAGATTTTATCGTGTTTCGCGGGTTGACCTTAGTTCGCCCAGCCAGTTATGTTGCCTATTCCAACGGCAATATCAAAACTCTTTTTGACGCGGTAACCATTACCGGCAATTTATGGCTTCATGCGGCGATGTTGGATGTTATTGATTGCGTGATTGATTCCAGTGCAACCACCTATACTTTTAGTGTAGGTTCAATAAAACGCCTCAGTGGATGCCGGATAAAAGGTGGCTCAACCCAAGTCGTATACTCACCATATGGTAGGGCCGCATCGATATATAATAATCGCATTGATTGTAACGGCGGACGCTTTTTTGTATATCAGTCATACGAATCTTCTTGCCCTGTGATATGCCACAATACGTTTTACAACGCATCTTCATTGCTGTATCACGGGTTCTTTGTTGATGGGCATTTCGCCGAAATACATTTTATCAATAATTTAATCGACACCTACACTCGGTTGATTGAGATGCCAAATCGCCCGCCACTGGCTGACCATGCGTGGGATCGTTTTGGCGGCAACGTGCTGTCAAACCGTCAGGGCGCAAGCGACATCGTAAATTTCGCCAGCAATGACATTGCGGATTTGACTGCATTGCAAGCGTTAGGCTATGACGACACCGACAACCCGTCGGTTGAAAACAATCGCACGATGGCGAGCACTACGGTAACAAGTGACGCCGACTTTTTGCGGCCAACCGTAGTTGATTGGGTAAAGCAGGGCGGCATCTGGCGCGACGCGGCAGGAGCGGCACGAAAGAACTGGCTGGTCGAGGCGGGCGCGCTCCAGCAGAATGCGAGCGACTATGACGCGGACAAGGTGACGAAAGACGCGACGCCAGCAGGCAACTGGAACAATGACAACATCCTCGACCAGGATGATGCCACCGCGAACTTCCGCACCGCGCTTGCGGTCGGCGTCGGTCTTACCGGCGGGCTTACCCCCAGCGGCGGACAGTCATCCCCCCCAACCGCGCTGTCGATTGCTGATAACGGCGACGGGCAGACGTGGCTTGTCACTGCCACCGGCCAGGGCGCAAACGCCGCTATCTATCTCTACAATCATTCAGGCGACGCGCTAGTCGCCATCGTTGACGCCTCCGGGCAGACCAAAGATTTGACGGCTGGAATCAGTGTTTACGCAAAGGCACTTGAAAACAATAAAACATTGTCCGACCGTTACCCCGCCGCAAGCGGCGTTGCGGTGCCCTCGCTGGCAGCAGGTGCGGCACCGACCGCTCCGGCGTTATCAGTAGTCGATTCAGAGGATGCCGCGACCGCGACTGCGGCCGTGTCTGGCGCAGACGCTGGCACGACTAATCGTATTTATACCTGCCCGGTGGGACAAAATACATGGACACTTAAAGCCACCGTCACCGGAGACGGCGACGCGACCTTGTCCGGGCTCACTATGTTGGAATATTACGTTAAGGTAGCATCAACCAATAATGTAGGCAGTAGTTGCGGACAAGTGGTTGTTTTTTGGATAACAAACGGCCGTTCGGCGCGGACCCGAATTAGAGACAGGGTTGCCGGTGCCGCCACAAAGATCGCTTCAAGGTTAGGTGTTTCTCTCACGTTTACGGCTGTTGGAGAGGACGCTGTAACTTTGCAGGCTCTTGTTTTGCGCTCTGAATATATGACCGGCATGATAGGACAGACCGATAAAACTTTTATTGATTTTCAGGTACCAAGGCAATCGGCATTTCCACCGTCCTCAATTAGCGTAGGCGACACCGTGACCTACAACAGTACGGAATATATGATTGATAAATACACGCCGGATAATGAGGACATACAACAGGCGAGCACATTCGAATTGAAGTGCTGGAGATTTGGACAGATGTGCGAGATTGACGGATAGCGCGGGATAGGCTCGCTCCCGAAAAGGATGTTTCCAGGGCATCCCTTCCCGCGCATTTTAGGCGACCTTATGGCTAAAAATAGATCATTAGATTATGCGCTAGATCGTATAGATCGGGCATCATCTGAAATGACTGAGGCTGGCAGACGTTTAGAGCGCGTTGCGAATATTTCAGATGAAAAGTTGCGCGATATATCTAATGAAGCCATCGAGGATATTAAGCCAGAAATTACAGCTATGTTGCTATCGAATTTTGATAATTCTGGGATCGGTAAATCTAACGGCCAATACAAGTCTACCGGAAAACTTCGTTCGGCTATTCGTGGTTCATTGATTTTAATCTCGCGCAATGGTAAAAGTATTCGGATTATGATGCCGCCCAATGTTGACCCGTACGTTAAGGGAGACTCGAAGTCAGATTTTTATTCGGTGGCAGCTAGTCTTAATTATGGCGCGGTTCGGACTCCAAGAATGCTTAGGAATGTCGTTGATTTACCGACGGGGAAAGTTAGCGGCGTGAAGTCTCAAAACATTATTGGCGCAAAAGCTAAACGTTCGATTAAGAAAAATGTGTTAGGCGGTCAAATCTCTGCGAGTTCAAAAGCCGCTATTGAGCGAGGGGCAACTGGTCGAAAAGGCAGGCGGCTAACTGCCCCGGTTAAGCTGGGTACTATTCATACCGGCGAAAAATCAGGTACCATAAAAACGGATCGTGGGCAAATAACTGTTATACGTCCTAGGCCGTTTTTCTTTTTGTTGCCATCACAACGTCAAACAATCGCGTCGTTATATGACGATGCTGTCGAAAAGCGGGTCAATTGGTTATTGAGCTGAAAGGGGTAATGGTATGGCTGTCAATAGTACATTCTATTTGCAGAGTGCAAAATTCAATGGCATAACATGGAGTAACACCGAGGATGGCACGCTTGAATTGCAAGTATCACATCGAGGCAATGCGATACAAGACCGCACGGGAATTGACGAATACGCGACGTCTGTCGTTATCGTCGACAAGGAATGCGTTGCGGTTTTGAAGTTGCGCGAAGTTTTGAGAATTGAGGGGCTGGGGGCAATTACCGGGTCGTTGGAATGTGTTTTGAAAACACCGGGCAGCACAAAAAATCTCACTCTTACTACCATGAAGATATCTGACATCAATATTCGTCAGGGTAGGGCCGAGGCCGGTGACGCGGATATTACGTTTGTCCATGAAAGTGCAGACGGCTCAACTGTCCCGGTAACGACTCCCGCATAAAGGAAATCTTGGAATGACTGATAACCTAGATCCGATGGTATCGCGTTATCTCAAGGCCAGTCTAAGAGTGCACGGCATAGACGTATCCGATTTGGATATATCGGAAATGCTTGACGTCGCGTGTATGTTGCCAAAACCGAAAACAACTATCGAAGAATGGCTTGCGCGAATGAATGGAGACGATCAAGCGGTAACGAGTGAAATAACAGAAGAGGAAAAGTTGAAGGCTAACGATGCCGGGCTAAGTTTTTTGAAGCTGTCAAGCGACTCCGGTATGATGTCGAATAACTTAGTCTCGATATCTGATGTCAAGGAAAAGAGCGCATGAGTGCAGGCGGGAGCATGGGTTTTTCAGTTCCTTTGACGGCCGATGTCTTGGCCGCGTTGGGTCAGATCAAAGCTGCTTCAAAAGATGTCCGTAATGAATTGCGTGAGATTGAGAAAGCAGAAAAAAAAGCGGTCAAGAAAGGCAAGACATTAACGACAGAACAAATCGAACGCCGCGAAAGTTTGCAGAAAAAGCAAGCTGATATTGTCCGGTTTGAAAAGGGCAAGAAAGATGCCGCTGTAGCTGCTAAAAAATCGGCGGCTCAAGTATCTGGAATTCGGCATGGCATTGCGCGAACTGGTAGCATTTTATCAGGCGGCGTTAATATTGGGGATGTCGCTCAAATAGGTTCCGTTCTTGGCGGCGCGGCTAAGGCTGGATGGAAAAAATATGCTACGAGTGCTATAGGTGTTGCGGCTGCCACTAAAATATCAATGAACGCGGCGGCGGCGATGTCTGGTGTTAAAGCGATTGGATCGGCGGCGGCTCCTGTTGCTCTTGGTATCGGTGCTGGATTAGCGGTCAAGGCCGGTCGCGATTGGGCGGCGAATCGGGACAAAGCGGCGGTAGGCAGTGACCGCGATTTGTTTACTCGCATGAATAAGATGTTTGGAGACACGCAACACGGGACAAAATTCAGTGCGTCATTCCAAAAGAATTTTATGAATGAGGTTAGGTCTGAGACAAATAAAGCCGTCGATGTTGCAATCAATGCCAGCTTTTCGGAGCGAACGTATAAGGCTCTTGGGTATAGCCCGAGTGAGGCTATCTCTGCTGATAAGCTGAAAGCCCAAAATCTTGAGATGCAAAGGCAAATGTTGGGCCGTCGATTTGGTTCGCAATTTTTAGAGTCTACCAAAACCGAAAACATTATCAAAAATGACGATAAAGTTCGGCGTCAGGTGCAACGCGCTAAATGGGAATACGGAGTATTTGGCAGAATGTGGTTTGGAGTCAAAGACGTATTTGTAGATGCTACGGAAGAACTTGAATATAAATATGCGAGTGATCGCAAAAAAGAACTAATGGAGGCTCCACTAAAAAAGATTGAATCAGAAGACCCGCGAAAGCCAAATCATCCGAGATATTTGAAATACAAATCTACTGCGATGCTAAATGCTATCATGCTTCAATCGCAATTGGCCGATAGCATAAAGCGTACGCTCCAATGGAATCCGATAGGATAAAATATGGCAACTACTTTCTCGGTAGGCTCAACGGCATTCGCCGCACTAGACTCAGGTGTCGCCGGTCGGTATGCGTTATGGTGGAGGCCAGCCGCTTCAAAGCTTTTCCTCAAGCGTTTTCACCCACCTGGCGTTGACGGAAATTTGATTGTGCGTGGTGGACGCGAATCGCAGGGATACGAATTAACATTTCGATATATCGGCTCGGAGTCGGTCGTCACTGGATATTTTGATACTGATGAGGCTGCCTGGGTTGCAGCGGAGCAAACATTGACAGGCCCTGATTACGCAACTCATACGCGATGTAATTTGACGGATATGGTTATCGTGTCACCACCGATGGGGGTAGGTGGCGGGTTACTGATTCTCGATGTTAAGACGACTTTCATGAGGGACGGATAATATGGCTATTGTATCTCCTGATGCCGCTCAAGGCAAGGCGTTATTTTTTGAGACTCAATCATTTGAGTCTCACGACGATTTAGCGGATAAAAAAGATTCAGGCGGGACTTACGATCATTCTAATTTTGAGTGGTCGGCAACAGAGGCAGAGCAGTACGCCGACTGGATGCGATTTGTTAATACCGTTTTGCTATCCGGTGCCGGTGGCGTGTTGGTACGAATTCCAGGCGGCGGGGTGTATGCCGCTGGCACGGTGGTCTACATTTCCGGCTACGATACTGGCGAATCAAGATTCTTGATTACGAAATCCGATGCTGACGATATTACGAAACCTCCGCAATTAGTAATGGATGCTAGTCTTGCAACCGCGACCAATGGAGTCGCTTATCCTGCGTTTGACGTTACGGGATTAAATACTGATGCCGCTACGGTAGGCGATCCTGTATATCTATCGGCTACGGCTGGCGCGTGGACATTGACTACACCTATCGGTACGTCGTATGTTTGGCCGATAGGAACTGTTACGGTCAAAAGCGCGACCGTAGGAGTTATTCGTTTTTATCCAGCATCAGCAAGAATGCGTACACCTCCTGAAATAACGTTGACCGGGGCAACCGGACAGCTTACGGAAATCAAACAATCAACTACGTTAAAATCTACATTGAGCGGCGCAACGGTTACGGCTACTAGTTTAATTCCAGCCGGGTCGATGGTAGTTGGAATCACGGCGCGGGTTACGACATTGATTACAGGCGCGACTACGTTTGACATTGGTGTGTCTGGCGCGGTAGATTTATTTGGCGACGCTATTGCTGTTGCGAAAGATACAACCACCGATTTGACAGACACGAAAGCGGCAACCCCCATGAATGCCACGGCGGCGGTAAATGTTTTACTGACTGCGAACGGTTCTGATTTTACGGCTGGCGCGGTACGGTTGACCGTACATTATATTGATTTGACTGCATCCACTAGTTAGGACATCATGGCTAGATTCGGCTCACTGTATGCCTCTGGCTTTGGCGATCCGGAGCAGCACGTAAAATTTCCGGTCAAGGTCTATTCCCTCCGGTCAAATACGGCGGTAGGCATCCAGTTTGCACACGCTACAAGTTTCGGAGATTCTTGGTTTGCTGTATTTCTCAATGCGCGTTTCGTGGCCAATGTTTATTTAGCCGATGGTGAAACATCGGATATGATTACGGTGCCCTCTTCCGGCACGGCGCAAGCGGTTGTTATTTTGCGATTGGGCCATACGTCAACATACTCTATGGAGCGCGTTGCTAGATCGTTTGACTCGGCGACGGCGCAAACTGTAAGAATTGCGTGGACATGGACTCCGGAGGAATTGAGCGTAATTGATTCGGATGGCGAAGTAAACGGTGATTTGTCCGCATGGGATTTGACCGGGATTAAGCCGCGAACCGTAGAGCAGCAGGACGATATTACACGCGGAGAGTTCAAGGTCGATATGTCAACGTCTGGAACTACAGCCGTGACCTTGACCCGTGATAATGTCGAGGTCGCGTCAGGCACCGTAACGGCACCGGCGACATTGACCTTGACCGCCTCAAACGGTTCTGGCATATCCGGTACGGTCGCCGTTGGTGCGGGGCCGACTGACATTTCAGATTCCGCATTACATATCCGTTGGCCGGAATCCATGAAGATCAAACGCGGCACATCAGACCCCCCTACCGTTGTTGTCGATACCGTTTATTTTGACGGTAATATTGAGGGGTATTACCTAGAGCCGGATGCGTTGGCAGCGGACACTTATTACTATCGTCTATTGCCGGTATCTGACACGGGAGAGGACGGAACGGAAAGCGCGTCGTCAACGGCGATTATACCCGGACCTCCTGGGGCACCGTCTGACCTGGCATATTCAAGTGGCGCGGCGGCGGCTACTGTGTTATCGTTTACTGCGTCCTCAACTGTAGGTGCAACTTATCGCGCATATGTCCAGGATATTGATGATGATTATATGGACGTAAATAATATCGCGGCAACGGCTATAGCTGGCGCAACGACAATAACGTTGCCAGCGATCACCAATTATGCCGGGACCGCATACGCGATTGTCCGGGCGGTGAACGGTGGGGTTGAGGAACGTAACGGAATCGCTGTCGCATTGGAATATGACGCGGCTGGCGCGCGGGTTGCGCCACGTCCTAACACGCCGTCATTTCAAGAGCCAGAAGTTTCAAGCGGTTTGGTTGTCACTCTCACCGGCGTTTATAATTCCGACGGTGAAGCTGGCACGGCGTCAAAATTACAGTTGTTTGTTAGAGATCATGACGGAGCATATGATTTTAATTCTCCGGCTGACGAAACGGATTTAACCGCGTCGACAAAAAGCAATATCAGCACGGCGGCACTGACTGATACGCTTACGAATGGATGGTATTACGTGACGGTTAAGGCGTCAACCGCTGCGGGTGTGCAATCGTCTGGCTATGCAGATGAAACGCTGATATACATTTCTGATTCTTCTGCGGCGCAACCAGTTGCAACCGTGACGGTATCTAGGGGATAATATGCCTGCGTATATAGAGGTCGACGCCACACAACTTGCCGAAATGGACGCCATAACCCCCGACGTTACGATTGACGGGGAGTTACAGCCATATGCCACATGCCTATCTATTACTGATACGACCGGCGTGGTGCCGTCACAAGCCTTGATTCGGATAGATCAGGGGACGGATACAACCGGGCCCGTCACGCTCAACCGCTACAAAAAAAACTGGACATTCGGTAGCCGCGTTGAAATCTCGGTTACTGATTCCGCGATAGGGCTGAAAGATGTTTTGTTTGTCGGGTCGTTAATGGAACGTAACGACATGGGGCAGGATGATACTATCATATGGACCGCATACGACGACAGAACTCTATTGACGCAAATTCCTATCCGTGGGTGTGTAGTATATGATAGTGTTGATTCGGTCAAATGTAAACTGTTGCCTCGCTATGTTTGTCGTACAAATCCGAACGGATACTGGAATTGTGTTGGCGTGACCGATCCCAATAATTCAAATAATATCATACCTATTTTTGCGGACAAAGCGAAACGTGTAGCCAATTACGAGAGTCCCGATCAGATATACCCGGAGGCTTTATCTGTCGGTGAAATTACGGCATGGACTCCGAGAAGGTTTTTGATGTATCTGCGATTTCTTGCGACAACCACCACCGCCGGGATAAACGGGATGGTCGCGCAATATTGGCGTAGTCTTTACGGCACTGATAGGCTTGATTGGCCGATTGATGTTGTTGCCGGGATGGTAGGCAAAGACCCGGCGATTACAGATGATTACGACCCGCTTGATAAAAAAATGGCGGACATGACTTTTCAGGGTGATAAAATGCTATTGGCAATTGACAAAGCATTGCGGTGCGTCGGAACCCACGGTTTGAAGTTACGTCACGCATTGTATCCACCGAATTCGGTTACGGGCAAACAGAGAAGCTACTCGGTAATTGATTTTTATCCGAAGAGTTTTTCCGGGCTGGATGTGGCAAATAAGGGCGTCGGAAAACATTTGAGGCTACAGCGATCAGGGTCGGCAAACGATGTCAATTCCGTTTATGATTTTCAGCTATCTGAAAACGCATTGAACGTTAGAGAGTCTGTACTTGTCGAGGGCGCAAGCGTAAAACTCGAAACCGAATTGTTGTATGAGTGCGCATCAGATGATACGCTCAAACGTGCGTGGTCGGGTGACGACGAATATGCGTTTCTGGTGTGCATTAACGGTAGTCAGTACGCGGGAAATCCCGGCACCTATGCGCTAATTCCACCGAATCAGGGGCAGAATGACGATGTATCTGATTGGGTTGACGCCGACGGGACATCGGGCAAGCCATTTGCGGAGGCTAACACGGCGGCGGCGGCAAACCTGGCTAGGCAGATATGGCCGCAAGTTTTCAAGGCGTTTTACATCGATAATGAAGACCTTGACGCGCTGGCGGGGTCGGGAAGTAAATTTTCGAATGAGAACAAATATCCGCGCTTGAAAGTCAAGGGCCGTCCAATTCTACCCGAGCAACTACAATTTCTTGTGAATGATTTGGGGTCCGGTGGCGATATTACAAATATGCTTCTCGAGAACTATCCGGTGAGGATCCAGGTCAAGGCGGCGGCGGATACAGATTATCACGACACGCTATACACGGTAGGATTACGAGTTACCCCGGATGGTTTTATCTGGCTTGACGGTATCGGCGAAAATCTCAACGGGCGAGCCGACTGCATTTACGAGGGCGACTACACTGATAGCAGTTCGGTGCTTGACATCGAACTCAAATCAATTAAAATCAATGCCGCTATGCCTATGGACCATCGAGTATTAGCCTATACCGATATAGGCGGGGTCGAAAGCAAAGTCTTTTCTCAGGGCTATAGAGACGCTGTGGGCGGCTTTAGTTTGGAATATATAGACAGCCCCGGCGTTTACAAAGAGGCCCACCAGGTTGACAGCAAGCCCGCGCCAAACACGTCATTTTATTCTGGCGTGAGTGGCGCAAGCCTCTCGCAGGCTCCACTCACGCGGATATTGCCGCCTGGGTCGGAAGAGGGACATGCAGAGTTTGCGGCGAACCGGGCGTTAGCCCGGCATAAATTACCGGAACGCAATTCTGTCTGGAAAATGCCGGGGATTCGTCCAGAGTATCGCGCCGGTGATTGGATATTTAGCGTGGAGCTAGTCGGGGGTGCGTCTGGCGATACGGATTACGATATTTCGGCACCCATCGAAAGCATTACATATGATTTCATGGCGCAAGAGACTCACGCCGGAGGTCTACTGTCCTCTATAACGGGAGCCTAATATGTCTGCATGGGATGACTCAAGAATTGTTAAGCGGCCTGACGATATGTGGTTGCAAGGGCATTCGGTGTCGCCCCTTCGCGGAGATGGCGTGAAATCATTACAATCCTCCCGCGATGAATGGCTAAGTGGCTTTGACATTCGGGCCGGGATATTGCCGGAGTTGACATCGTATTATTCCTACGCTTGGGGTTGGGGTAGATGGGGGCAATTGGGGATTGGCACTTATTATCCTTCGAAGTGGTGGACGACGCCTAGATTAGTATTCGGTGAACATAATTTCAGCATGTTTGCGTTAGGTTATGATCATTCGTTGGGGCTAGAGGGAACCGTAGGCTATTCTTTCGGGGATAATTATCACGGTGAGCTAGGAAGATCATGCGCCTACCGTACTATTCCGCAAGTGATAGACGGTGATCATGAGTTTGTCTCTTTAGGAGCAGGTGAAAATTGCTCATATGGTATAGATTCCGATAACGCTGGGTGGAGCTGCGGATTAAACGCATCAGGTAGATTAGGTATCGGATCTCTTACGGATCAACCTGCAATGACTTTAATTGATGGTGGGCTATCATTCTCGAAAATTGACGCATATAGACATGCTGTATCTTTTACGACAGATGGTGTTGCCTACGCGTGGGGGTCTAATCAGTATGGGCAAGTAGGCAATGGGAAAAGCGGGTATTGGGAGGAAGAATTGTCACCTGTCTCTATCGGCCTAAGTAATGTTATAAACTGTTATGTTAGCGGTGCGTATCCGGGCATGTCATATTATATGGTGTCCGATGGTACTATATATGGATGCGGACGGAATGCCGCCGGGGAAATGGGTAACGGAACTAAGACTATGGTCACTACTCCTCAAGTTGTTGCAGGTGGTAAAAAATTTGCCGCCTTTGCCACTGGGGGTTCCCATTGCGTTGGGATAGATACAGACGGAGACTTGTGGGCATGGGGATACAATGCTTTTGGGCAATTAGGAGATAATACAACAACAGAGCGATTGTCACCTATAAATCCAACGTCTCAGGAATCTTTCGCGCAAGTTGCTGCAA
>Ga0075125_10000389_pt1 | contig 19814 bp, 35 predicted proteins | sample AntAceMetag02UKN_FD_69810 | JGI IMG/M metagenome (GOLD analysis project Ga0075125, IMG submission 69810) | Saline lake microbial communities from Ace Lake, Antarctica - Antarctic Ace Lake Metagenome 02UKN | ecosystem: Environmental > Aquatic > Non-marine Saline and Alkaline > Saline | place... | reverse complement strand
TATTTGCTTCTCCTATTTTATTGAGACTTGAGATGTATTCACTACTACTTCCTTGTCTTCCGAGACCTGTTGTAAGTGTTCCATGGACAACTTCTTTTCCTTTGCTCTGGCCAGTATCTCATCAAGAATAGGCTCATCAAAACCTGATAAAGTTAAGTCTATTCCTCTTTCTTCTAACTCTTTTAAAAGATTCAAAAGCTTATCATCATCCCACTCACCACTTATCTCATTAAGAGCCATGTTTAAAAGCGCTTCCTTCTCCTCAGTTAAATCAACATATGTTACTGGGACCTCTTTAATATTCAACTTCTTTGCTGCTTCAACCCTCTGATGACCACCAACAATAATATTGTACCTAGTCTTATTCTTGTTTACTATAATTGGATCTACAAACCCAAACTCTTTAATAGACCTTACTAGCTTCTGCAGTTCCCTCTTCGTTATCTTTCTCGGATTCTTCTCATTTGGTTTTAAATCTTTTATTAACACACTTATTATTTCCATCACTACTCACCTACTCCATCTCATTCAAAGTTCTCTGCTTAGGAACATAACCAGAAATACTAATAAGTTCACACAATTTCTCCCTAAAAGCAACAATAACATCAGGTAAAATCTTCAAACTCTCCTTATCAAAATCACCAATCTTACTAGGCTCAATCTTCATCTTAGACCAAATCCTAAAATCAATATACTTAAAAGAATCTTTAGAACTCTTATACTCTCTCGTATCAAGCTTCTTCTTAATATCATTCTCCAACTCTTCAAGCTGTGGAATACTAAAAGTTAACTTAAAAAACCAACACTTATCATCACTAGAAACCAACATTTTCTGCTTATGATAAGAACTTACCTCTTCCAACTCCATACTAACTCTCAACTTACTCACCTTTACCATCCCCCAATAATTTCTCCTTCCTCTCCTTCTCATGTACTTCGAATTCTTCAGGACACCTTGTTCCCTTCTTAAACATCTTAGTCTCAACTATCATTATTCCCTCTTCACCTTACCACGCTTTAAATACTTACTAGGATACCTTATCGCATCATCTAATATTTGTTTTCTCTTAAAATTAATATACTTAGTCGCATCCTTAGCATTCAACAAATCCCTCTCAATACTAATCTTTACCTCTTCACCACCAACAGTATTATCAAGACGCGACATCCTACTATTATGATAATACCATTTAGTATAACACTTCTTACACTTATTCCTAACTATTAAAACTCTTAATTGCCCGCAATCATCACAAACACCTAATTTACCTACCATCTTCCAAACTCCTTATCACAACCTCAGTTCTCGGAATATACTTCGTGAACCCCTTAGTACAAGTTAACTCCACCACCTGCGAGTCATCCAAGTAAAAAACCTTATTCAACGCGTCCAATACTAGTTTAACCAAGTTATCCAAGTCAGGCTTCTGAGCCCAATAAATAATCTTACTAGAATAATTACTCGGCTTAATCCTAAAAAAAGATATTTTCACGCTCAACGCTCCCTCAAGAGGCTTCTCTGGCTTCTGCTTAATCGCTTGAGATAAGAAGTAACCTTCAGCATCCCTAGTCTTCTTAGGAGTATACACTACAGGGAACTTCCCCCTCATAGACACCCTTGACCTACCCTTCGGATAAGGATTAGCATGAACAACTATCTTTATATCTTCAACCATCTACTTATCGTATATTCTTCCTCTTCAACTTCTGAATTACCTTCAGCACCTTACTTGTTTGTTCTTCAGTTAACTCTTCAAGAATCGGCTTTCTGATTTCAGGCTTTGCCCTTAACCACACGTTCTGCCACCAATTCTCATTAATCTCCTTATCACCAATCGCTATTATAAGATTCGCCTTTAACCCATCATGCCTCTTCCTTATATACTCCTTCTTAGCTAAACCCTCAGCCTCCTCCATCACTGGCTTCATCAAGTTAATCTCAGCAATAAGCTCCACTTCCTGATCCTTCATCTTCTCAATAAACTCTGCAGAATAATTATACCTAGTTTTATCCAAAGCCACCTCATTCTGCCTTACAAGACTCAAGAACTCCCTAGACTTCCAAAAACTCACAGTAGTAACTACCTGAGTAATCTTCACATCACCATTACTTTTAACACTATACTTAGTCTTTGGTGATTGTGGTTCCACCTTATACGGTGTTGGTTCTTGTTGATTCATCATTCTTCTTTACCTCATTCATTTCTTTTAACTCTTCCTGCACTTCAACCCACCTATCATTAATATCCATGAGCTCACCAAGCTTAATAGCCAAAGCCTCACCCTTCTTCGTTAACGTTATCTTATAATCCCTACCATCCCTAACCTTAACAATCACACCCTCCTTAAACCACTGATCCAACACGATCCTCAAATGCCCAGCATTAGCACTTATCGTTCTCGCAAGATCATCAATCTGAGACGTCTTATCTGACATACTAACCAATAACTTTGCGTACTTCTGATTATACACGAACCTTTTCACTTTCTTTCACCCCCCTTCTCTTTAAACTCAAAATTTAAGAATAATATTTTAGGCAACGTCCACTTTAAACCCCTAGCAGCCTCATTAAAAGCCTCCTTAACTATTATAAGTTCCTCCCGCGATGCCCCTGGTAACTTACACACATACACTTTCTTCTGATCCAACTCTTCAAGCCGAGACAATAACCTCCTAGAATACATATCTATAAGCTTATTCACCTTAACCAACTCATTAATAGTCCTCTTCTTACCCCAACAACACATTTTAAGCTTCTCACGAAAACCCATAATAATTCACCCCTTAATTATCTGAAACATTGTTTGTTTACTCTTAGAATCTATCCTATCCAAATCCTTCACTACCTCTGCAATAATATTTGGCTTAAAAAAACTATTCTTCTCATTCTTCACAACACCATCTATAGTCAACTTATAATAATACGTCATATTAATTACCCCCAATCACTTCCTATGATACTTCTCCTTATTCAACAACTCATAATGATTATTACCCTTATCCCTAACCAAAGAATAAAACCTATGCTCAAAAACAGCAAAATAATTACTAACACCACCATAATCCTGAAACCTCAAAGTACCCTTATCCCTTAACTCCTGAGCAGTCAGAATATCAATACTAAAATCAACACCCTCATCCTTAACACTTCTCATTAACAACCCCTTCAAGCTTCCTATTAAGCTCATTACAATACTCCCACTGATCACTCATATCCCTCAAATGCCTCTCATTAATATTAATAATAAGCTCCCTCAAAGAATCATTCCTCTCCCTCAACTGCTCAACCTGAATAGCCATAGTCTGAATAGCCACCTGACACGCATTAATCAAACTCTTAATAGTCACACTCGACAATTCCTCACTAATCATGATGAACCACCCTATCCTTCTTAGGATCATAATCCGGACTATTCTTCCAACGCTCATAATTCGCCTGCCTCTGCGCCTTATACCTCAACATTTTCCGCTCATCCATCTCCTCAATATTAGCCTGCTTACTCTGCTCAATCTTCCTCAAATTCGCAGTCTCCAACCTAATCTGCTGCATCTTACAATCATTCCACATCACTACAAGCTTCTTACCAAACTCGTAAGCTTGATTAATACAACCCAACAATTCATTCTTCTCCATCACTAACACCTTACCACTTCTATCTTAATCCCCTTCGGGTACTCTTTAGCCTTCCTAATTATAGAATCATTAGACTCAGTATTCACAACCTCAATCGCCGTAAAATCATCAAGCACGAGAATATCCGCTCTACCACCAGTCTTAAAAATTGCCTCAGTAACATAATGTTTACCAGCAGAACGCAACCTCTTACAAATCTCTACCTTCTTATCCTGATGAACTAAGTTCTCACCACTAGAAATCCTAACCTCATTTAACTTCCTATTAGCAGGCCTCACAAGATTCAAACAAGCATTCCTCTTCAACTGAACCATCTGATCACTACCATAAGTTAAACCAATATTACCATGCATCAAAATACTCTCAAAAACAGCCAGAATATGACTACAAATCTGACTATTAGCTATCCCTTGAACACCCATATAAGTACAATCACAACCAACCTGCACACTCACAGAATGCTCTTTACCATTTGGTGACTCAACCCTAAAAAAATGCTGTCTACCACTAAACTCATGAGTTACTTTTAACGTCTGCGCTTGCTTCTTCAGATAACTTCCCATTTCTCGTATCAACCCCTATCCACTGAAACCTCTTCGGACTACCTATTAATTGCTTCACTACCTTACCCTGATTAATCAAGTAATCAAGATTATCAAGAATCGTAGGATAATTCTGCTTTAACCTATCCCTCAACTCAGTCCTACTAAACGATTCACCTCTACGTTCCTGCAAGAAAACCCTAAGATCCTTTAAATGCCTAACTCCCATATTTTTATTCCTCACCCATACTAATACATTGACGTTCCCATCAAAAATATAAAAGCAATAAGCCAAGATAATAAACTAACAATTATACCAATAACGTTTAAGATTACATCCCGACTATAATGCTTATCACTCTTCTTAATACTTATCCCTATCACTCCCAAAACGAACCCGACAATAGGAACAAGTACACCAAGTATTATACTCAATATCCCCAAAGTCTTACTAGTATTCCTTTCACTTACTACTTCATTTACCATACATATCATCTCCTTACTCTAAATCCTTTAAATCCTCACCCTTAAAAACGTATAATCCAAGACCATGCAAGGCAATACACTTCACCAAAGCCCTCATAATACTCTTATTAACATCAAAAGTTGTTATCTCAGTAATCTTCATACTCTTATTAGAATTATTCATAACAGGCAAGTGCACAGTATGACCAATTCCCTTAACCTTCACAACAACCTTCACAAACGCTCCCATGTTCAAAAGCTTTTTATCATAAAACAATGGCATTCCCTCATCATTCTCATACACGTGAAATTGTGCAGTAGGATGCAATCTCTTAATCGAACCCCACGCTTCAGCCCAAGACGCATACGTTAACTTCATAGGCCCCTTCTTAGCAGTTTCGAGCTTAGTCCCTTCCATCTCCTTATAATCAGCTCTAGTATACTCCAGTTTACACATATCTGATTTAAGATTCTCAAGCATACCACTAAATCGATGCGAGAACATTTCTCGTGTTTCTTTAATCACTTTAGGATCTCGTTCTACAGGAACATGACTTACACTAGTTGGAACTCCTGATCCTGTTTCACCAAGTTGTTCAACTTCTCCTGTATCAAAATCTTCCTCAGTCACCACTACCTTCGCTTCTTTCCTCACATCTAATAATACTATACTAGTAAACTCAGTTTTTTTACCATCAGCCAACATGATCTGCACCCTTTTACCTTTAAAATCATCATTAACCATTGCCTTCGCTTCATCACTCGCAGGATTATACCATGTTTCAGGCTCATCCACAAATTTCACTCCACGAGCTCCAGTACCAGCTATATACTTTAGAATTCCTGTCTTTTCTTGTTTCATTCTCGTATCATCTCCATAGTTTTATTAGGGACCTCTCCCATTAGTTCTTATTAAAACCCTCAACCTTTATAAAAGTTTCTATTCATACTAATCCTCTTCTTGTTCATTTTTTCCCATTCAAACACTCTTCCACAATCCTTACATCTAAACCTGATCATAATCCCATCTTCATTAGACTCATAACTTAAATTTATACAGATATGAGGTACCAATTCTCCTTATTTCACTTCAGTATCATGATCATCAATCCTCCCAGCTTCCACCAACTCCGTATACTGATTACAAAACTTCCTAGCAGTACAATACCTACACCTAGCAACCTTACCAGGTCTGTGTACAATCTCATACTCCTCACTTAAAGCAGCCAATTGTGTCTTTGCTTCCACCTCAACTTTATGCACCTTAAAAGCCCTCTTAGCCCCCTTCTTCTGCACAGCCCAAGTCTCCCTCGAAGCCCACAATTCCTCATCCGTACACTTCGCCATCTCACTTTGATCCTGAGACGCAGTATTCTCAAGTATATCAATTCTACCCCCAATATAACTCAGAGTTTGATCATCACCCCATAGTTCCACTTCTTTAATAATAATCCTAGTCTGAGGATAATCAGGATCAAGCTTCGCCTTCGCATGCGACCAATCAGTAAAAATAAACCATACCCTCGCAACCTGAGCCACATCATACTGACTCTGAACCGCAAGCCACCTATAAATACTCAATTGCTTCCTATAATCCTCATCCCTAGAACCATAAATAAAAGTCCACACACTCGTGCTCTTCACATCAATCAACTGCCACTTCTTAGGCCCAACCTCCTTCAAAATATCAAATTTACCAGTAACAACCCTATTCTTAACCGATTTTCTCAACCTCTCTTCCTGCTTACAACCAGCAAGACCAACCTTCTCCACCGAGTCATGAATCGCTGTCCCATACCTACTCGCAATCAAATCCTCAACATCTATCTCAAGCCTATCCCAATTCTGCCTCTTCAAAGCATACGCTCTCGGCGGCTGCATCAAAGTAGTCGCGCTAAAAGCATTCTCATCATAATCATACTCATCATGTTTCAACCATTCAACCACGAAATCAGGAAAATTCCTCTTATTTGTGTACTTCATTATGATTTCCTCTCCTGCAACTCATAATCATTAAAATAAGAAAATGTGCCTTCCAACTTCTTCTTATTAATATAATCTGCATGATACCATGCTTCAGCCAAAGCTTTCACAAAACTTCCACCATTATCCTTCATACTTTTAACTCCTACTTCTGTAATTTTCATTGTTCATCACTCCAAATTAAAACATTACTATCAGCACTAAAAACGAAATCAGACAAAAAAATCTTATTAAGAACCTTCCTAATCTTATCACAATCCTCCAACCCTACTAAACTATCAGTACGAAAAATCATTTTAGTAACTCCATCATCTTACTTACCTATTACCTCTCAACTCCTCATAATAATTATCATCAGAACATATATACCTAGCATTAACCTCATCAAAAATTAATAACATACAATTATTTTTCAACACATAACTCTGACTCTGCTTCACCTTCACAAAGTTTTCATCAACAAGCTCTGACCTATCAACCACATTCCTATCATCAATCATAACATCCAAATTAATATACAATAAGAATGCTAACAAAAGAATAAAACACAAACCAATTAAAACCCTCTTCTCTTCCATCTTAAAAATCCTCTTTAATTTTTTTAACATCCTTAATTAACCAAACCCACATCCTCCTATTCTTATAGGTTCTTTTCTCTTTAGGCATATCACAAAATTTCTTTTCAAACTCATAAGTTATTATCCTACATCTAGAATACTTTGTTTTAAGAATACTAAAAGCTTGAGTTATATCCCTAGCCACAACTAACCTTTTTATAATATAATTTGAACCTATCATACGTATCATCTCCCAAAAACCCTATAAAGGTTCTTATTAATAACTAGAATGTATTCCACCTTTAAAAAAGTTTCTATAAGTACCCCAATATAAGGCCAATTATAACCTATTCTTATAATCTTCCCACAATAACCCTACTCTCCTCCAAACTCCTACTCCTACGAATCTGCCTAATCAAACCCTGCTGCTTCTCAAAATACTTAGCCTGCAACTCAGAAACCCTCACCAACTCCATATTAAGATCATTCGTGTAATCACCCTCAAAATCATCAATAACACGCTCACTCACATACCTAGAAAAATTAAACTCTCTAGTCCTATTCCTACAAACCTTCCTAAGAATAAACTCAGCCTTCTCATTCAAAGTTATCGAATGACGCCTATTACCACTACTACTAATACTTACCGGTTTCCCCTGCTTATTTTTCATATTATTTACCTCCAAAAAATCCTTAACCTAGGTGTGTATAGCAGGTGCGTATAGAATTTTAAGGGCTGTGTACCACACGTTTTTTGCACTCTCAGCCCTTTTTTTAACATTTTTTTAACGTTTTATAATATCGCTCTAATTATTAAAACTCTAAAAAGTAATAAAGAACAAGAATCATAACTACTTTCACACACGTCTCGGTTCTTATCCTAATCTATACGCACTACCAGTACGCACCAATGTTTAGCCCCTTTTTCCTAACAAAGAAGCTACTAACTATTTAAAAAATGACTTATTAGAACTATCCCTTTTATCAAACGATTCAACCCCACTCAAACCAACAAGTCTACGCTGCATAATCTGCTCCTTCCTAAACTTTAAAACCTCACCCCTAGTAGTATTAATCACCACCCAAGTATCATCAAGCTCTTGCAGAATTCCAGTATAATAAAAGGATCCATTACCCTTTAAAACTTCAATCTTCTCCACTTCACCTTCACGTTTCATTATCGTATCACACCCATATACAACTAACAATAAACTCCAACCTTTAAAAAAGTTTCTATCAGTACCCCAATTCTTATTCTTCCAAACGAAAGCAAGGGGTCTAAACCACTTTTTACCTCTTCGTAATATTATTATTCTCCTTAAAAGCAGAAATAATCATATCAAAAATTACAGCACTCGCAGCACTACCAACAACGGTCACATCAATACCAACACCATCAGCGCCAAAAAATATCATCACAGCAATAACCAATGTTCTCAACACAGTCTTACCAAGCAATTTAACCTCAAACTTAGTAATCTTCCCATCCTTAGTCGCTTTAGTAGCCCAACCACCAACACTTCTCAGCACCGGAATACCTATCACGGCCAAAATCGTTCCAAAATCTACCATTTTCTTTCTTACCTCACTCAACACTTATCTTATGTACTTTACCAACCTCTTCAGAAAAAAGTTTTTTAACAGGAATTGACTTATCAACATTCCTATTCCCAAACCTTTTCCTCATCTTCTCAGCAACTTCCTTCTTCCACCTAGGTTGACCATCATTCCCAATATACTTCGCACCAAGACTTAACCCCAGCTTCTGCTTACCATACTCATGCTCTACCTCAACAACGAGAGCTCCTTGTGTTTCATAAACATCAAGAATCGTGTACTCAAACTCTTCCTTCTTTACCATCATTTCACCTTCAACCTTATTTCTTCTTCAACCTTCTTATTCACTGCTAATTCTTCAACAGACCTCTCCATATCTTGCTCATCAAGAACCATCTTATCCTTATAATAAGGAGAAATAGTCTCAAATAATATTCTTGTTGGAACAACATTCATGTACCCAACACTCCTACCAATAAAAACGTTATCACCATCAACCTTTACCTTCTCCCACTCATCCCTACTCATCCTAACACTTATACCCATATCCTGACTTTCACCTTGTCTCATCTTCATAATTACACCCTCAATTATCTAAGTTATGCTTAATCTTCACTATCCCCTGAACAAAATCAGGACTAGCATTATTCGGTTCTATCCTCACTCTCCAATAACCAACCGCGTCAGGATAAGTACCACTATCCGTAATATCAACACCAGTATCAATAGTTTTACCAGTTGTCATCACACTATGCTTATTATCCCAAGCACCAGTACCAGTATTATAAAAATCAAGATAAATATCTACACCAGTAGCATTAACTGTTCCAGACTCACTCACACCATCACCAATACTAATATGATTCAAGTCCGCAGCATTAACATCATAACCACCATTTTCATGATCATGATCAGCAGCAGCATAAGTACCATCATCATGAGTATGATCAGCAGCAGCATAAGTACCATCAGCATGAACGTGACTAGCAGCAGCATAAGTACCATCAGCGTGATCATGACTTTCAGCTCCATAATCACCATAACTATGCTCGTGACTTGATTCATAAACAGATATGTACCCTTTAACAACAATTGCTCCATAAGCATAAACCTGCAATTCTATCTCATCACTCAAATTATTTATTCCTGCCCCTATAGCCTGAAATGAAACCCTCGAAGTATCCCTGAAACCATCCTGATATATTTGAAACTTAGCAGGATCCAAATCCCCAGTATTCGCAATCCTTACCTCTATATCTTCAGATCCACCACTAACTCCTTCAAGATCAAAATTTACATATAATGCTCTATCAGTATTAGTTGTATTAACACTCACAACAGTAGTCCAAGAACCTGCGATACAAGCCTGATAACTATCCGAGTCAGTACCAATACTCGCACCAGTCCACGCGTACGACGAGTCCCCCTGATCCAAGTCAGGCTGAGTATTACTAGAATCACCACTAACACCCGCACCCTCACTTCCAGAATTACCACTAACACCCGCACCCTCACTTCCAGAATCACCACTCACACTCGCACCCTCATCAGCACTACTATTCTGTACTTGAGGATCACTTCCTGTGAATGCTGCATCACCATATTGACTATTGTAACCATCCAGGTCATAGTCGAGAGTCATACTATTAATTCTGATATTTCCAGCTTCATCAGTCACAAAAGCTGCAGGAACATAAAAACCAACCTTAGCAGGAGCCCCTGATTGAGCATTGATTCCACTACCCCAAATCAGAGTATTACCACTACCCTGCATGTAACTATTATCATCATTAGCATCCTTCTGAATCTTAGCAAGAACCTTATTCTTATTCCTCATCAAAGTCTTAAGCTCAGGATTACACACTTGAAGATTCTTATACTTCTTACCATTAGCATCCCCCTCCTCAATACCAGTAATCCTCACTTCCTCATTAACCACATCCTGATCCAACGCGTTAATCGTTATAATATCCCCAACCGCAAAACTTGTATAATCAGGATTCGTCAAGTCAAAATCGTAAATGTGAGGAGGATCCTTATTAAGCGCTAACTCCGCACTCGCAAGCCTATTAGCTTCAGTCTCAGATATAACAGTCCTATCTATAACCGGTTTTCTTACCTTACCATAAGCCGCAATACTAGTCACGTCCTGAGCAAGACCCTTAATCTGATCATCACCATCACCTTTCCCAAAAACCTCAATATAATTACCTCTCGGGTAACCCACACTCTTCCTAAAATTAGTTATCTCCTTCCCCTCATTAAGCACTGCGACACTAGTCAAACTACCAAGATGATCTATAACCCCTATAGTACTCGACGTGTAATCTATCTCTATATCCTGACCCGTCTTATTAGCCAAATTAGAAACCCCATTAAAAATACTAGAACTCGTGCTCAACCGATAATCAAGATCATACCCAGCACTTATAGTACCCGCACTAAAATATGAACTCTCACCTATAATATCAGAAAAAATTGACGCGCTAGCAGTATTAACCCAAGGACTACTCGTATAATCCCCATTCTCCTTAGCAAGCCAAACCTCCCAACCACTCACGTGAAACACTACAGTCCCACCAACAAAGTACTCCGTATTATCAATCAAACCCTTAAAAGCGAGACTTCCATCCCTATAAATATAAACCGTACTCCCAATAGTCAAGAGCTCCCTTCTCATCTTCCCTGTTCCAGAAAACTTAAGATCAGCCTCATTAACCTCATTCAGATTACTAGTAAACCTCCAACCAACATCAGGAACCACACTACCAGTAACCCCTCCACTCGTAACATCTATTATATAATTAGCCATTTTTTAATCATAATACCCATCCCTAAACTTAACAACAGCACTCGTTATATTACTTATCGTTATCGTACTCACACTCGCACCAACACCAATTTGTAAGATACCAAACCCATCAGTCGTCTGAACACCCTTAGTCTGCGTACCATTAAGCTCCACATACGCGTACTCTGAAACAAATATTCCACTACCCGAATCAACCATTTCAACAAGTTTATACTCAAAACTATGACCTGTAGTCAATAATGCTGCAGCAATCGTTATCTCATTACCCTCACCATCAGATATCGTTATATCACTAGCCCCACTCGTCACGCTTCCAGTTATCGATATCACAAAAGTCTTAGCATTACCCTCATTAGTCCCACTTGTCCTCTCAGTACTCCCAAAAAGTACAGGAATAAAACTCTCAAAAGTAGCCACGTAATCAACAAAGTTAGTCCTACCACCAACCTGAGTCCTCTTAACCTGTTTACCAACACCCAAGTGAAACTTATCAGACTCAAAAAATAATCTCTTAATCTTAGTATTATCCATGAACTGCTTACTACAATTCCTCCAATAAGCCATCTTACTAGCCCCACTAAAGTGACCAGTCAATATAATACTCTTAGGACTTATACCCCCACCACTCACGAGAACATGATGCCTCTGAAACCCTATCTGAGTAATCTGATAATTACTATCAGTAGTATCATCAAACGCTTGAGGATTATAAGGCCAAATAAACCCGCTAAACACTAAACCACCAGTATCACCAGTAGTCCCCTCATCCGACCCAGTATTAGAATACGTGAAAGTCGTACTATTAGTAACCGTAACCGTAACATCCGAGTCATTATAACCAGTTCCACTTAACCCCGATAATGTTGCAACCTCCCCTGTTAACATACCATGAACAGAACCACAAACAATAGTCGCCACGTTAGAAGTTCTTGCTCTCGTTGACGTTTCAATACCAGTATAATTAAATATGCTCATTACCATCTTTTTAACCCCATATTGCATCCCACCATTGAAGGAACCAAGCCCTTCGAGTATCCGCTTCATACCTTCCATTCTCAGTCGGGTTAAAACCACCAGCTATTATCTCCTCAATAGCCTGATCATGAGCAGGACTAAAAGGGTTTAAAGGATCTTCCCAGGGAGCATCATTACCTGAAATATCACTCCACAATTTTTGATGAAACCTTGTTGCAAGAGTTTGACCACTCATATCAGTCGGTGCATCAGGATCTGTCCCCATACCAGTATAAGCCTGCGCTTTATCCACAAGATACTCCGCCCCCTTAAAACCAGCATAAGCCGCCCCACCAATCAAAGCCAAGTAACCAAGCGCAGAAAGTAATGACGCGCTAACAGTAGCCCCAGTCATAACACCAACAAGACTCGATATCGAAGTAATACCAGTTATTATCGCAGGCCCAAGCGCTAACCCAGCAACTATCCCAGCAAATAAGCCAGGATTATCAGCCGCCCAATTACCAATATCTTTAAGCACTGGCCACAACTTCTCCCCAAGTGCAGCCGCCCAATCAAGAAATTTACCAGCAATCTCACCAATCTTATCCTTATTATCATCAACCCACACAGCGAGTTTCTCAAGCCAACCAGCAACCCTCTCAAACGCTGGAGCCAAAGCCTCACCAAGACTAATCTTTAATTTTAACATAGAAACACTCATCCTCGCAATAGCAGGAGCCACCGCTGGAGCCTTACTCGCTAAACCAACCATAGCAGTTGTTCCCGCGAGACCCATAAATAAAAGCTTCTTAGCAAGACCCCCAACAGTTGTTGAAACCCTCTTCATATCCGCACCAAAAGATTTAGCCTGACCCTTAGTCTTATCAAACCCTTGGTCCACCTTAGAAAAACCCCTATCAATATTAGAAGTATCCATCGTCCCTTTTATATTCATAGAACCCGCTGTAGCTACCATTATTTAAACCTCACCTTATTCATCAAATCCTGAACCTTCCTAACTCTCTTTTGTTTCATCTGAATCGCACTCTTAATATGCATGATCTCCATAATATCCGATAAATTACTCTTATTAAACTCTCTTGGACTGATTCCACACTCAAAGGCTATGGACTTCCACCATAGGAGTTTAAGCTTTGGATCAGTAATCGTGAAACCTTCACCGCCACTATACTCAATCAGTCTACTCAGTTTTTTGCTGAACTCGTATCAGGCTCATCAACCTTCTTCATCGCATTAATAAGCTTATCAAATAATCCAGGTCTAAGCTTTGAAAGAACCATATACCTTTGGTCTGTAGTCAAATCCTTCCACTCCCTCTCAACACCAAGAACCTTTTTTATAACCACTGCATCATACGGTACCTGAGTTATATTCTGAAGCTTCTTCTTATTATAAATACTCCAATCCACAATATTCGTCTTAGCCACTGGATCTATAACCATAACATCTTTCAACCACTCATTCTCGTCACCACCACTGGTTGGTTTATACTTGAAGATTCTTCCTTCAACATTTATCTCTACTGGTTTTTCATCCACAAAATCATTCTCGTATCCCATTATTTTACCTCATTAATATGTTGTTATATTATCTCTTGCTACCACACTTGTGAAACCATTAGCTGCCCATACCACATCAACATTTGTTACTCCTTCAAGCGATGTTGAAGCCACACTACCAAGCACGTAAAAACTTGAAAAAGTGAAAAGTATCTGATCATCACCAGTCCCATCCTTATCAAACAATAAAGTATTCGTCCCAGTCAATACTACTGCTGCATCCCAATAATCAAAGTACGTCTTATCCTTCATGTTAACATTAAATCTTCCAGTAACCCTAAACGTTTTAGGAATAGGCTCACCCAATAAATTACTATACGAGCTATTACAATACCTAGAATCATTCTCATCAACACCTGTATCAATAGTTATCTCACCATTATTAACTTCCTTAATCTCCGTTCCTTCAAGAGTCCACTTAACCATCCTATACTGAAATGGTACCTTAGTAATATTACCAGCAGTTATAGTAGTCACCGTACCACCCTGAGCCACATCTTGACCAACACAAGTAAGAGCCACATTAATAAATCCTTCAGTACCTTCACCTGTCGCCTTCTGAAACGTCATAGTAGCCGACTTAACCACGTTACCTGAAACAGTCAACACGTGACTCGTTGTCGCCCTCTTAGCCCACTCAAGATTATAAGATAAAACCGTATTTCTCATAGCAAACGTGTGAATCTTAGGAGTAGTCCCAGTATCAGTAACACCCATTAAGTACTTAAGCCACACCCAGTTAACTGGTATAAAATTCATACTATAAGGTAAAGTTTGCGGTCCTGGTTGTCTTGATTGCACAAGCCTATCATCAGCTCCAGCAGTTAATACTTCTTGCCATCCTTTTCCCCAATCTGGCTCAATCGTACAATTTAACCCGACAATTTCTCCATCAGACATTGTACCACCTGTAGCATAACTTGTCTCAGCAACCCAAGACATTCTTTCTCTTTTTCCCAAAAAGTACTCATTAAAAACCATTTATTTCATCTCCATTAATTTATTCTTCCTATCTTAATACCCCTACAAATAAACTCAACTGTCTTATGATGACATTGTAATTCTTCACTAAAAGGTAAATCAGGAGGCATTCCCACAGGATCATAACCATAAAGAGCAGGGAACAATTCCTCCTCATGATCCTCAAAAGCTTTAACCACTTGATACGATAAGTACTCCGCTAAGTCTCCACCAGTATACTTGTCTCCATCAATTGTGAATATTTGATTATCTTGTTTCTCTTTAGTCCATATATCTACTTGGATTCTTGGAACCGCTTCGACTGGTGCTTCATAATTTCCAAGCCTTACACCTGGAGCCCCAATTACCATTACATTAATCCTTGGCCATGATAGTGCAGTTAGTTTCACGTTTGGCTTATCAGGATAAACCCAATCAGTTGATCCTTCACCATAAGTTACAATAACCGCATCTAACACAGTAAGCCCTGTGAAGAACACTACCTTCTCATTCTTAAAATCTATATAATATTCCTGCCACTTACTCTTTGCTGCAGCATTAACTGTGACTGAATCAATGTAACTCATACTTTTGCCTGCAGTTGGTGTTATTGAGAAGGATGTTTGACCTGCTGTTGCAACAAAACTTTCAGAATTAGAAGAGATTCTTACTCTTGGATCTGTTAAGTTCTTTCTCAGAAAATCTACGATTATATTCTTTGGACTTAAGTATCCCATTGTTTCACCTCTTGGCAAATAATGCTTTAGTAAAGAAACTTAACACCTCTTGGTATTTCTCTACTAATAACTATTTTATTCCTATATATTTAAATTTTGTTATGGTTCAACATTATTGTTTGCCGAACACATCGTTCTTAATAATTGGAAGCCACTTTTGTTGTACTTCATGAAGTGCAACACGAAAAAAAGGTTGAGCATTAACTCCTTTCTCCCTGATCTTCTTCTGAACATATTTTGCGAAGGCTATTTGTCCACCTTCACTATTCCTGATACCCTTCCTTTTAACCCACTCAATCAGCGGTCCCATTGGTACATTGTGTGGTCTGTTTCCATATTCCAAATCTATACCATATGCGACTCCATCTGAAAGAGTGTATATTGTTGAACCAAATTGAAGGGGGGTTAAATGTATCCTGTTCTTAAGCATTCCAGTATCCACAGGTGCTTTGTTCTTAGCAAGCTCTTCCATCTTAGTCATTGCTCGCCACAAGACTTGTTTTATACCTTGATGAACATTAGTCTTTGAATTCCCCATTCTAGGAGTTTGCACATCAAAGTTCATGAACATTACGCGGTACCATCCAAGTTTATACTTTGAACTATCGCTATCCCATACACTTCATTACTTGGGAGATACCATTGCTTAATAATTTTTACCACCCTGTACTCCCCTGTTGACCCTAATCCATTAAAGAGTTTCGCATCAGTAATAATATCACCTTCTCTCAACTCATAAGAAACCTCAACACCACCTGACGTTGAAGAATACCCAGGTAAAAAGTAAAACTTTCTATTACCAGAAACCGCCAAACCCATATCAGCAATCTTCCGATCCTTAATCGATATATCTTGAAACATACCATAAATAATATAATCTGTATGAGTCACACTAGTAACCCTACCCATACCATCCTCAGAAGTAGCTTGCCTAGTAATATAATAAACATCACCTGCTTCAAGAAGAATTTCCTTAACATCAGCTTCAGCAACACTTGGCCAATCATCAGAATCATACTTGTAATCAAACTTGGACACGTCAAACACTATATCCGTACTCGTTTCATACTTACTAATAATCAAACCCATTTCATTACCCTTTTAATCAACATTTATTACACAACCATCATTAACAAATAAAGTACTCGGAGGAGTCAAACTCCACCACATAGCCTCTTCATACCATATACCTTTCGAATTCGGACTAGTATAAGAGTTAAACGTGTAACAACTAGAAGGCGCATGCCATCCTGACCCCGTACTCCAACCCTCATCCCATATCCTATCAACACTCGCACATGTGATAGCATCAGTATAACCACTACCATCAGTACTAGAAGCAAAAATTGAGGACCATCCTACACCATTCCAGCACTCTGCAGATGTCGTTCTAATTATTGACGCTACTGCCACCATGTGAAATTGTAATGGTTGTTGATCCCAACAACCAGTAGGTATAGAATAATTAGTGACTACATCCCAATAAGCAGTTTTCCACACAGAATTAGATAAAGCGTTAAAAGGCTTCGTATAATTAACATATATGTTACCTGAACTATCATAAGAATAATCACCAGTACTTAAACCACCACAAACAGTAGAAACATTCGCTGTTTCTTGATAACACCAAATATTAGGATCTATTGTACTTGTGCTCGCATAAACACCCAACCCTGGATCCCCAAGATTAGTAGTATTAATAGTCGCGTTACAAGTCACGTTCCCAACACCAGTAAAGTTAAGATTACCAGTACCAAGATCACAATTATCCTCTATAACACACTCATCACTCATATCAATCTCCCAATTAGTATTAAGACCAGGACAAGAACAAGTATCATTAGCAGCGTTAGCATCAAGAACCAACCTGATATTACTATAAGTATCGGCAGAGTAAGAACCTTCAAGCACTATACCAACATTGTCATAAGTGTCAGGAGTATAAACTGCGCCAACAATAACCGAAAAAGAAACACACATTATGATATAAACAATTAGTTTATTCAAGTAAACCACCCGTTAACTTGTGAAACATTAATCCAAGGATTAGATGCGCCACCACTAATAATAGTGTCAGTTCTAGCGTGAACACCATAAACACCCATAGGAACACTATCATAAGACCAAGCGCCAACCTCATTAGCACTAGTCCAAGCAATACTAGCATTATTAGACTGATTGATTATTTCTATAAAAGTTTGTTCACCACTATTATTGACAAGTGTGAGATTAGAATACTTAATAGTACCAGCAATAACATAATCCCTAATATCAAAATAAACGCTAGCAGAATAATTAGTAGTATCATTCTGAGTACAAGTAATATTAAAAACGTAATCCCCAACAACAATAGAAGCATTAGCAGTTATTGTTGTAACAGTATTATTCATAGAAGAAACGTTAAACCCATAATAAGTACCATTAATAACAAGGTCACAATCATAAGAGGTCTCAGTACCATTAACCGTAAAATTAAAATCAGGAGTATGATCATAAGTGTAAGAGTTATTAACAGGACTATTAATACTAACACTAAAGTTAGAAACATAGTCAGGAGCAGTAATCGTACCATAATCATAAATATTTTCTATTTCAGTAATGTTCAAAGACATATTAAACATTTTATCCTCATCTATATACCCTTTAAAAGGAGTACTTTCCAGACCATTACTTCCAATCCTCCAGTTACTTGCAGTCCAAGCACTTGCATCATTCATTATAGCAGTACCACTCTTTTCTATAGCTCCACCATCAAGACTAAAAAAAGGAAAATAGTTATCTTGGCCCATAACTATCAAGTGCCAATCCGTATCAGAAGAACTCAAAGTCGTTGTAGGAATAAAAGCCTCATATGTATCACTATTATCTTTTCCACCAATCCAGAAATCATTATCGTCTTTCCAGCCAAACTCAATACCTCTACCATTATAGTTTCCACCAGTACGATAATAGCCTGTACCATTCCTCTTAACCCAATAACTAACAGACCAGTACTGGTTCTGTGTTCCATCAATAACTTCAGCTGTTAAGTCAGCATAAGCGGTACCACTAAAGTATCCTGAATAAGAACCACCAGTACCAATAACGTTAAATGAAGGAACATTACTATTCCAAACCATACTACTTATTGTACCATTAAGTAAACCCCATAAATCATCAATTGATGAACCAGTACCTTCTTCAAAATCATAATAGTGAGTACCACCAGATGGTGGGTCTCCAGTCCAAGGGTCTAAACAATAAAGGTGCTCTGCAGCGTTAGCCGCACTAATATTATTACCATAACTACTAGGCATTAAACAAATCCAGTACTTAGCATTAGGCTTATTATCCCTAGGGTACTCAAAATCGAATTTTACAGTGTACTCTTTATCTTTAATAATAGGAATATTCTTTGCAACACGCCAAGTGTCAACCCCCTCGTGTTCAAACATTACTTTTTTTGAGTCAACATTCCAATTAGACCATCTTTCTTCATTAGTCTCACTCCAATAAACAGTCTTAGTTTGAATATTACCAGAGTTAAAAGTGTGATTAAACAATACCTTTTTAGAACCATTAACGTAATCAATATAACACCAAGCTCTCTTCTCAGGAATTAGTTCATAACCAAAACTTTCATTACAAGTATAATTATAATCAGTAGTAACATTATGATAATCTTGTCTATAAGCACCTTTTAAGAAGTAATCATCACCAGCGAAACCAACAGCTAAAGTAACATCACCAGTATAAACCTTACTAATAAGCTTACTAACAACATCCTCACCATAAGAAGTATGAGGAGTAGCACTCAAAAATATTTTAGAGTCATTAACGTAAACCGTGTCACCATCAATAATAAAGTTTTCAGGACCAAGCCAGTAAGGGTCAAGATAATCATCACCAACACCCATACCCCACTTAATAACGTCACTAGGATTATTCTTGTAACCCACGAGTTTAAACTCCTTAGTAGAGTAACGAGGAAACACAAAATTATACTTAGCATTCACTGGAACATTACTAAGCCGAGTACTCCTAGTAAAA
>Ga0075125_10000387_pt1 | contig 19879 bp, 24 predicted proteins | sample AntAceMetag02UKN_FD_69810 | JGI IMG/M metagenome (GOLD analysis project Ga0075125, IMG submission 69810) | Saline lake microbial communities from Ace Lake, Antarctica - Antarctic Ace Lake Metagenome 02UKN | ecosystem: Environmental > Aquatic > Non-marine Saline and Alkaline > Saline | place... | reverse complement strand
CATCAAATACCACCGTGACTTTCATTGAGATCCTCCGTTTGCTATTCGTTCCATCCCGCCGAAGAACCGGTGTTCATCGGCGGAGGGGAGCGTGTCTAGCCTTCCTTGACCATTGTCCCGTCTACGAGAACCCAGCCAGCGCCGGATTCCAGCTCTTCTTCCGTGCGGAATTCGCGCCCGCAGATTCGGCAATGTTGGTAGCCATTCTTGCATTTGTGGATTCCATGCTCACCACAGCATATCCCGAATTGGTATCCCTTTTTCATCGTCGTTCTCCTTGGCCATCATCAGTGGTGGCTCTATCGAGCGTCGGGGTCTGCCTGGCCCCGCTTCCTCGTTATTGATTGCCATTCCGGGTATTGGTCCTTGACTATCGCCTTGACTCCGGTTCTATCATCGGCTATCACCACCACTTGGCGGCTGTCGCCGTGTTTCACGTTGTCACCTGATCCCGCGCTTCAGCAGCATCACGTTGTGTTTTTCCATTGTTGTTCTCCTCGTTCCCAGGTTGAGCGCCCGCCAATATTCGGCGGGCCTAGCCCTGCTTGTCACACCACCATCGATGACTCCTCTTATAACCCCGAAGTGCCTTCCCACTATTTCGCTTGCCTTCTCGTCCGATCCGGTCGTGCTGAGTGGGTGTTGCCTGTTTTCTTCAACGGCGGGCTTGGTGGTGTGTGAGCTTGGTCTCGCTGCTCGGGCTTTTGCTTTTTTCTTTTTGGTTTTCCTCCCTGGTTTCCCTATCCACTTTTATTATACCATACCCTTGCGTGGGACACAAGTATGCTCGGACGCAAGGACAGCAAAGGACAGCAAATGGGAGGCAAGGACAGGCAAGGATCGAGCCAAGGCTCTTCCGAGCTCACTCGTTCGCATAGGTCTACGCTTGAAAGCTCACTCTTTCGTGCTGAGCGTAGCTTCTGTTGAATTTCGGTCACCATCAGAATGGTTCAAATCTGCTACAGCTATCTCGAGATGGTCGCACAGCTCGTCAAGCGTGACACCAAGGTGCTGTGCAATCTTACGGGCAAGCGTTAAGCCGGGCAGCGCCTTCCTGTTGAAAATACGGCTGATGTGTGCCAGGTCAGTACCTGTAGCACGGCTGATGTCGGACCGGTTAATCTTCTTATCCATATTACTATTTTAGCACACGACTTGCTAGGCTGTCAACCATTAAGCGTCTTTACCAGTATCCATACGATGGCAATGAAGATCGAACTGGTAACCCAGGTACCGATCTTCCGGAACATGGTATTCTGTTTTACTTGGCCGTTTAGCTGTTCAAGATGGGCCTCCACGACCTTAATTGATCCAGCCATACCGCGATCGTCAGTACCAGGGACACCAACAACGACTGTCTTAATCGTGTTGACCGTAGTCAGGATTTTTTGCGCTGTTTCATTTGCACCAAAATCATTACCCACTGAAATCTCCCTGGACCCGATTGTAATACCTACCAGGTCCTATTGAACATATCAACAACTACATTTGACTCAAAGTATATGCCGTGCATAGCTACCTGAAAATAGACCTGAATGTATAGCTCGTTGGAATCGCAATGTTTGATTGAGCCCACCGGGATCACAATAGCGTCTTCACTGGAGTGTATCTCAAACGACGGACCAACATCCCATGAGGACTTGTTCAACCATGGAGTAGCATGGCCAAATAGCAAACGTGCTAACCACCACGACTCATCGTAAGAGGCTCTGTCCTTCTCGATCGCTGGAGGCATTTCGTTCCATACCTCGACGTAAACCAGGAATACGTCGCAGGATAGGCTAGACCTGTCGAACGTGGTCTTATTGCCATCGCTGTCGTAATAGTTGATGCCGATAATGAGTTCTTTGGCTGTGCTCATCTCGAGATCGAGTTCTGCCGCAACGAAGGACTCCGGTGTTATGGATGGCTCCGGTTCTTTATACACTACACGGTTTTTTTCTGCCTTGGACATCTCGACCTCCTTCTCGGCAACGGGTTCCGGCTCGGTCGCCTGCTCTGTTTTGGCCGCCTGTACAATCTCAACAGCCTTCTCAGCAACAGGTCCCGGATCAACCTCAACAACAGGCTCTGGTTCAATGACCTGTGGTACTGCTCCGGAACACCCTACCAATAGCAATGACAATATGACTAATATAATAACCTTTTTCATTTGCACTCCACCTACCCAATCTACAATCTACAATACCACAAAATTTGTAAACGAGTCAAGATTACTTGGCTTCGTCTAGTTCCGCTAGTATCTCCTTTCTCATTTCCTCTTTCTTGGCGTCGTCTATCGCCTGGTTAACGATGTTAGCTGCCTGCTCCACTGACATAGTACCGGTAAATGAGGCTGACTTATTAGTCGGGTCGAAGGCAATCATGAACATCAGTAATGGTTCCGGGTTTGGTCCCTTTGTCATAAGACTCCTCCTTATTTTTGTTGCCCGCGCATTGCCGCTTTTTCATCGATTAAAGCCTGGGCGGCTGTCCACAAATCACGCACCGCATTTATCGCTTGCGTTATGGACTCTGCAACGTTGTCATCCACTTCGAGTTGGCTTATTGATACCATAGGTAGTTGGATGACTTCGCCGTCCTGGATAGTAGAATTAAGATTAAACATGATTCGCATCTTCTTCCTCCATTTGTTTAGTCATCTGGCTTAAGTAATGGCCAGCCACGTCAAAGGCTAGTGGCTGCTGGGTCAAGCTCTTCAACCTCGGGGACCAGACCCTGAAGATATCGAGCAGTTCGCGCAAAGTGAATTGCGCTTCGACTAATCTCATCGTAGCAGTCAAGACGTCCTCCATCGAGTTAGACTTGCCGACCTTGGAATTCCACAAAGACAAGAGCATGCATACGAGTTTGAGCAGCTCAGCTGAGTTCTTGTTCAGTGATCGCTCCAGGGCGACAGTTAGCAGGATATGGGATACATCATAAACCTTCTTACCGGCGTCGCCGGGATCAACAGTATCTCCACTAAACACCTTTACCAGCTGGTTATTGGTAATGTTGAGCCCCTCGTTTATTCTTCTACAGTCCCTCTCAAACAATGCAGGCAATAGCGTTGTTGGGTTGCCCATCAACGTCCGGACTCGCTTCATTTTCTCGTAGTATTCGTCAATCATTGCGGTCCTCCTTTTATCCTATCCAGTGCAGCTTTCTTTTCCGGCTGTATCAATCTCGTTAACTTATCGTATGCCCCTACTTTACTGTAGGCTCTAGCCAGGGATATCATCTTCTGTTTATACATGGCACAAACGGTAGGTATTGGCGTAAACAGCTCTCCGTTCGTCTCGAACTGACTACCAAGACAACCACCATTACACAGGTACTTTATGTTGCACTTCTCGCAGTAAGGTTGAGCAACGGTTTTGAATGACAGTAGCGTATTCATCAAAGCGATATTACCAGCCTCGACGCCGGTAATCTTATCATCCTCAACCACAAACCTACCATAGTTGAAAGCAGGGTAGGACGTCCTATGGCACGGAATTATCGCGAGGTCACCCATCCTAACGAATAGAACAGACTGCACAGAACAACCGATACCACGACCAACAGTAGTGATGGCCGACTTCAGTATGTTAAAGCCTCGCTGCAGGATGAAGTCGACGAGCTTGTCAGTATCGCCAAGGTGTTCCGAAGCCCACTCCACCAGGAATTCTATGAACTGGCCATAAACCTCAAGTTGCTTGGTAGTCCATTCCTTATCCCTGACCTCTAGCAGGTACATGCCGTCGAATGGCAGTTCATACTCTTTTAGCTTCGCCTGGAACCATAGAAAATTCTCCTTCCAGAATTCAATACCGTCTGAATAAACCATCGGGTGAAATCCGCAATTCCACTTCTTGGCAAAGGCAAAGCACTTGTCGTAATAGGCATCGTCCCGGACTTCAGGCCCATACTTGAATGGTCTGTTCTGCTCCATATACTTACCGTCGAAGGAAGCGCTAAGGAACGTGCGTATACCAACTTCATTGCTCTTCATCAGTAGTCTCTCGACTTCTTCTATCTTATCGTCGTGGAGCAGGAACGTAAAGTTAGTCGGTATCACGATTGCTTTCGGTTTTTTTTCGACATTGGCGAATCTGGTAAGGATGGTATCCAGGCACTCAAGACCGAACTTGGTCACTAGAGGTTCACCAGAAAAAAACTCGATCTCGGGCGTGTACTCATTGTCAATGAGGAAGTCCAAAATAGTAGCGAGATTTTTCCTCTGGCTTTGGACTGACCTGACCTCAAGAGGCCAGAGCTCGTCGCCATATTGTGCATAGTAGCAGTACTTACAATCAAGATTACAGTCAGGAGCAAAGGTCAGCTCTATCCGGGAAAAGTTCTCGAATTCCTTCTCATGATGCTTCCATCCCCTGAAGAAGGAATTTTCCAGGAAGTCATGCAGGAACTCGTCATTTTCTTTTTGATAGCTCATTAAGTACCTCTCCAAAGGCTCCATTGCCAAACATTCTAAGCTCTGATACAGGCGTGATATGAGGACTGCCCGTATTGAGGATATTCTCCATGGGACAAGACATAGCAGTGTTCACAAACGTTGCGAATAGTGCGGCGTAGTGATCATCTTCAAGAAAGCGATGCTCGCATTGGCCAGACAAAGCCAAGGCTTTCACCATTGAAACGGTCGACGCCAACTGGAAAGCCCAGAAGTCGTGGTAGCCACGCATGACGTAATTGTACCTAGCCTTGTTCAGCTCGTCGCCTGGCTTAACGATGTATCTGTTTACTAGTAGCTGTATGCTGCCGTTCTCCAGATTGGAAACGTCCCAGTTGTCTGAATCAAACTCTGACAGGGACTCAATATAAGCTGGGAGGTCGTAGTAGAAGCTCCGGTGACACAGATGCTGATTCTCCGAAAGCCCACAATTGGAATCACCACCACTACAGCTAAACATGCTGCGCTTACCATAAAGGTCGCTGGCAAAATTGGCTATACGCTGGAGCCTGGGCAAGTATGCTGTACTGAATCCCTTTGAGTGGACCAGATGGACGTAACAAGCAAACGTCCTACCGTCGTCTGACGTGTACTTACCGGGTACGCAGATTGTTGGAACAGATGATCCCCTGGCTACGTCTACCGATTTGTTGTGGATACTATCGCACAATTCGGCGAAATAAGCCTCGTACTCGTCGATCCTATCTGGACTGTCTACCATTTTCTTGATGTTGTCAGGAGTCAGAGTCGCTTTCCACCGCAGGTTGAAGTCTGACGCTGCCTCGGTCAACCGGATAACGTTCCTTTGTATCATGGCCGCCGCGCCCGGATTTCTGTTCTTATCAGTTATGAAGGCTGGTCCGTCAACGGAGACCTGGACCTTACAAGCGATACCATGCTTATTGGACTCAGTAACAAAATGTGCTACAGTATCCGGATTCACTAGGTTAGTCGAGAAGCTAATTCGCTTTAATTTCGGGAAGGTTTCGACTAACCATGCCAGCTTGTCTTCAATAACAGGCAAAGTCAAGGACGGTTCCGTTCCCCATAGCCCGAGCTCCGTGAGGTCTTCACCGACGACTTGCTCCAATATGTCAAAGGACTTCCCACTTCTGAGCGACTCAACAATCTCATCGTGAAGAGTATGCATCTGATCAGTTTTTGGGATATAACAATAGGTGCAGCTGAAAGGACACCATGCACTCGTCAATATTTCTGCAGCAACTAATCTAGGCATATTCCTCCTTAAGGCGTATGTGTTCCGTTTTGTCCAACATCAGCGCCCGAAGCCACTCCAGCATTGGCAGGGCTGTGTTCAATGGTGTTTTCGATGCCATTCTCGCCTATGTTTTCCGAAACGTCTTCTAGTACATAAACACTGGCATGCTCCGGGGTGTGGTCAGCGCCATACTCGTCGCCATCATGGATATTGTTATAGCCTGTGTTCTCGGTAGTGTTTTCGATGACATTTTCGCCAACATCCTCTGAAATGTCTTCACCAACGTGAACAGTAGAATGTTCCGGAGTATGATACCCAGTACAGACGTCCGAATCGTGACCCGTCTCAACACCGGAATCGAGCCCGGTGTCTACAGTGATATCATCAGTAGCGTCTTCCGAATCATCGTTGGTTGCGTTATGTGTATCGCAGATTGGGTTTCCTAAAATACGCCTCTCTTTCGTGGCGTCATCATCTACATAATGAAAATAGGTGCCAACGACTGCGACCTGTCCTTTAACAGTTCGAGCCTGAACTATTGCGCCTTCCGCACTTCCCTCTGTGGCGTTCTCGTTTATGAAGTGGAATTTGGTTGTCTCGGACCAGCAATGTCCTGGTGTTGCCATGCCTCTACACTCCCGCGAGATTAACGTGATTATAACTGTCCTGGTATCCTGGGTAAAAACTGGTGTCTAAACCATTATCAACCGACGTGTCAACACTAGCATAAATAACGCCATCGTTACTTACTTCTGCCCCAATGTAATGGACGGCTTTCTCGTCCGTTTGAACGGCTGTACAGACTGCTGGGTTGTCTGTGCTATCATGGTCTCCATCGACTGAAGTATCAACGTCGTTATTCGCTCCAGAGTCGTCTCCTGTATCTGCTCCAATGTTGTGGTCGTACTTCTCATCCGATTGGGCTACCGCTTCATGTGGGGAATCTTCTGAGGTATGGTTACCAATCTCAGCGTCGGTCAGGTTTAGAATCTGGACCACATCATTATCACCTACATCGACGGAAACGTTAACGTCGGCATCCTCAGCCTGGTCATGCCCAGAGCAGTCTATCGAACAGGCAAAGCCACCAGCGATGACCCGCTCGATCGGACCGGTTTCATCACTATAATGAAAATGATTGCCCTCCGTCCAAACTTGCCCTGCTATTGTCGGTACCGCCATCTTTACCCCTAATCAAACTTATCCGCGCCTACTGGGATAACCATCCTAGTTTGTGCGTAAACTCGGTCAATATAACCATAGCCCCATCTCACTGTGGTTGAACCGAAAAATCTAGAGCCATTAGCATCAGGTTTGAAGCTCCTGATGATTACCCATCCAGGTGCCTCTACGTGGAGATGCCCAGCCTCAATATCCTCCAGCCAAATATTGCAAGTCGCCGCACCTGTCGCGTCTGCTATAATGAGCTTTGACTCCCCTTTGATTGTTAGTGCTGTAGATGTTATCAAGATAGTCCCGCCACCGGCGCTAATGGTACCGTTGACAGTAAGCGTCTTTGCGGCTTCAATGTTTGTTACCTTCAGGGTTCCGGTAAATTCGCCTGCTGTAGCATAAATGGTGCCTCGAACGGTAACATCGTTGAACTCTGCAGACCCATCTCCATCGATGATCCAGCCACTTGTCGCCGCTACGTAATTGGAAGCCTGTAAATCGTCCGTAACCAACACCACACCGTCAAGTGTGATAAACTCACCAGCAATTTTGATCCCCTCCGCCGAAAGGTTAATCTGTGCTACAATGACGTCTTTGCTGACCTTTAGTACTATGTTATCAGCATTTACGATGATAGCAGCAGCGGCAGTGTCAACCCTGCCATCGACAGTTGTGATGGCAGTGACGTTCAACGCGATATCTTCTTCGGTCACTACGATAGCAGCAGAATTCGCGGCAATGTCCGTGTCTCGAGCCGCTACCCATTCACCTGCCTTAATTTCATCCGCTCCAACACAGGCTGCTCGATAGAGCTTGTTCTTGTCGTCAGTATCTACCCATAGGTCACCCTCATCTAGAGAAGTTGGAATACCAGCTTGGAAGAAGGTAACTATCTTTCCATCTGCTGTGGATTGGGCACCAGCCATACCTAAGTAAACCAACCCGACTGCATTAGTAGGTGCAGCACGCCAATCCAACGCACCTTGTGATCCGCCGTCAACATCTTCATAGCGATAAATGTCAGCTGCTTCTAATGGATCATGTCCATCCGTGTCTATCCAAATGTCGCCGAACACCATGTCAGCGCCAGGCTCTGCATCTTGATAGAAACCGACTATTTCTCCATCAGCGACTGCCAATGCCGTAGCAGCGTCAGCCAAAGCCTGGGTAGCATCGCCCTGAGCGGCATCGGCGAGGTCTTTAGCCGCTTCAGCTATTGCGTTGAGGATTTCTATTTTAGCGTTATAGTAAGCTTCAAAATCAGTGTTCCAAGTTGCTCTCGTTATGTTTGTGGTAGTCCCCATATTACCAAATACATCTTGGGCAGTAACTACATAGGCGTACAGAGTATCGTAGGCAGTACCATAAGCTACCTTTGATACACTGAAGGTATCAGCCTCAGCATCTATGTCTACCTTCTCAGCAAGAATGGCATTCCATAAGGGAAGGAGGGTTAACTTCTCCACAGGTGTTATCTTGGCATCATCAGCTATATCGTCCAGAAAACCTTGGGCAGTGGCAGCATCAGAAATAGCTGTTTGAGCATTGGCTTCTGCCGTAGCAGCATCTGCCAAAGCCTGAGCGATATCTTCGTCCCTTACAAGCTCCCACTCACCCACTTCTATTGCGTCGGCTCCAACACAAGCCGCCCGATATAGCTTATTAGCATCATCAGTATCGAACCATAGATCACCGATACGAGTGGACGTTGGGATAGCATCCTGCTTGAAGATTGCTATCCCAACCAAAAGGCTGATCTTGTCAGCGCTTATCACGATACCTTCAGCCGAAGCATTGATAGTCGCGATAATCTGCCCGGTTGTACCCGAAGAAGTCAGCGGTATGAAGTCCAGCCGGTTGAGTGCCACGGTCCCAGTTTGTATGTTACTGCCAACTATTGTGGTTTCCCCGGCAGTAACCCAGTCAATAACCGTAAACGCTCCCTTGACGATTACCTGACCAGCTCCTATCTCGGTAGCGATATGGTTAACTAACTGCTGGGTATCATACACCCCGGCAAGGGAGCTGCCTATGTCGCCTACTCGGTTGGCAATCTCGAGCTTCATCCACTCAGGATGCAGTAGTAAGTCTGGGTGTACTATACTGACCACCTGGGCGCTAACATCTATGCCAAGGTCTTCATCGATCACCGTGACTGTGGACCCTATCTGTAATGCTTCGAAGCTGAAATCTATGTCAGTAGACGCTGACAGGTCAACAGTATTAATCTGGTAAGTTATGAACGGATCCTTGAGCTTGGTAAGCTGGAGGTTGGCCCAGGCAAGCAGCGTATCCGGATGAGTGATGCTCTTGTCAACCATGATCTTGACATAGATGCCTCCCCATTCGGCTTGTGAACCGCCGTCCTCAACGAAATCGTCAGCATGGCCATCGGCGTCGGACAGCTTTATCTTGGCCTCGCCTTCACCGGCGCCATAAGCGTATATCTTGTTGGCCAGTGTTGAATAATCTGTGTCGCGGGTTATACCATTGAGATTCTTCCTGTAGCGAATTTGCTGTCCCTTGTCCTCGCCGATGGTGGTCCTCCACTGCAAAGCCCGATCTGAGTCTACGTAGACATGACCACCGACTGTATCCCGTAACCGGTACAGAGCCCGCAGGATGGTATCTCCTTGAACACCAATAGACCTCGAGACAACCGGGTTTATGGTACCAACGGTAACAGCTGGTGCCAGAACCTGTAGCGCTAACAGTGCTGTTACAATCTGGGTAATGGTTAAGTCATCCGACGAGTAATCGCTAACTAGCTCATCGGCAAGCTGGTCAATCAACCCAAAAGCAGTAATGATGGTGGTTATGTCTCCAGAAGATCTGATGTCCTGTTTCCTGTGTAGCCTGAATTTTTCTACCACTGTACCAGCTGTGTAGTCTCTTAGCCATATCTCATGTGCTTTTGTGATGTTGGAAATCTTGGAATCGTCCGATGGTAGGTTGAACTCGAGAATCGGCGCCTCATTGATGGCCTCAGCTAGTGATATGCTGTTGGCGTTTTCCAGGATCGACACCAGGGCATCGGAATCATCAGGATCATGAATTTCAATTGTATTCATAAGTACGTGTCCCTATATGTGATATTGAGGCTCCCGGAAGCGGCAAATGCAGTAACCTTGATCTCGTTGGTTGCGCCTGGGACCAAGCGCGGAAATTTGCCAGTGACGGTACCCATATCGGCTGCACCCTCTTTTGTTACCAGCCAACTAGCAACGTTTACTACCAGTACCTCCCCGTTTGCAAGAGACCCGGTCCACTGTAATTCCTCATCAGTAGTCAGGTTTTCTAGCTTGATAGTGACGGCATCCAGGCCCTCCCCGGCTTCAAGGGTGTAAACCGGATTAACATACCCAGTTCCTCCGACCACTTCTTCGATCGTTTTAGGGTCGGAGTCTATGTTGTGGTCGTTGCTATCTTCGGAAATGCTGTACCCCAGTGGATCAGGACAGATGAATATTAGCCTGCCGTTAAACCTGGTAGCAGATAGGTACTCACCGGAAAGCGATTCTAGCATAGCGTTGAAATACCTGGAAACGAACGTATCGAATATCAGCTTCTTGGGGTCGGTCGGCAACATTAAGGTGTTCTTTATGGTATCAAGGCTAGAATCTAGATCAGCCCTGGTGGTACCGGTCACCACAAAGTCTGTCTTAATCCTGCGGGGCATCTTTACTGGCTGAAAAACATAGCCATTATCCTGCAGTTGAACCCGACCTACCAGCTGGCTTATGGGGTTTATGCCAGACGAAACCACGACCAGATTGTAGGCGCTCATGTCGGTATCGTTAAAACTGATGCTATGTGCCATTTATACCCCCATAGCCCTTGCTCTGCCCTGCTGTAACCGGTAAAGCTCCTGGGCAATCCTGTTTATGTCGGCCTCCTCTCGCACTACCAACTGGGCGATGTTGAATTCGTTTGTTACTGTTGATCCTCCTGCACCAGGCACTACAGTCTCTATGCCTGATTCACCAGCTATGGCATAGGGTCGCTGCGATTTTAACCCATAAAGCAAGGTCGGTTCCGGGATAAGACCGCCTTTGTCGAATTTGGGTAGCGTAACCTCTGGGATATTGATGCCAAATTCCTTGCCACCAATACCTGGTATCCAGTCTGGTATCTTGAAGCTGATCTTGTTCATTGTCCTGATTAGCCAATTGATACCGGATTCGATGCCCGCCCAGGCAGCCCGGAACGGGGCCAGGATGAAGTCCTTGACGGTGGCGAACGCCTGCCCTATTTTTGGAGGGATGCCCTTGAACCACTCTATCATGGAATTCCATCTGTCTGAAATCCAATCGGTAACGGTGGCTACGACATTACCAATACTCTTCCACGCACCCTTGAAGAATTCAGTTACCTTATCCCAGTTCTTCCACAGAGCGATCCCAGCGGCGATCAGTGCAGCAATCCCAATGATAATGAGCCCGATGGGGTTTGCTGTCATTGCAGCATTCCAGAGCCATTGTGCTACAGTTACTGCCTTGATAGCAACGGCGGAAGCCACCGTGGCGATCTTGTGCGCGATCAAGGATGCGGTATGTAATCCCCACTTAATCGCTGCCGTACCAGCACTGGAAGATAGCGCTATCATCAATGGTCCCATCGCCGTCATCCCGGCTAGCATTGGCTCGAGCGGCTCCAGGAAGCTACTTGCCTTCAAGGTCAACTCGCTCCATTTCTGTTTTAGCCTATCCATCAGTGTATATTGTTTGTTGGCAACGTCGGCGTATTCCTGAGTCATCCCGGTAGCACCCTCAAGATTGCCCTTGTAAGTAGCGAGCTCATCATTAGTCATGCCCAATGCTTCAGTTAGGGCGATTCCTTCATCTTTTGACTTAGCTACCGCTTTGTTCCACTCTCTGAGCATAACTTTACCGGGTTCTATACCATTATCGGACATATACATCATGGACGCGGCCAGATCTTCAATTGTGAGACCGGCGTCGATCATTTCCTGATCTGTATAGCCAACCATGGTATTAAAGTCATCTAGCGACGTGGTGCTGTTCCGAACCATGTAGGTCATTATGTCGGTTTTGCTTGCCATTTCTTCTGCTGATAACCGGAATGTCTTCATGGCGGGAACCATGATCCCAGTAACCTGACTAGCAGAATATCCGGTAGCGTCGCCTAGTGTATCGTAAGCCGTCGCTACCGATTTCATGATTTCCATGTTGTCAACACCGGCCCTGGCCAGTAAGTCGAAAGACGCCGTCACTTCGTCAATCGGGAATGTAACATTTGTGGTCGCCAAAGTGAGATCCCGCATCTCCTTGGTGGTAACGCCCAAGCTCAGAGCCGTAACACCAAGCTGGGCGTTTATCTTCTTGGTAGACTGAATCATCTTGAGCCCGGCTGTTCCAATGGCTGTGAATGCTAGTCCTATAGGCAGCAGGGCTTTCTTCATCTTTTGGGCTGCAGACTGAGTTTCGGTCTGGGCCTGTTTAAGCGACTGTGTTAGTGGGGTTCGGTCACCTACGATTTCTACTAAAGCCTCGCCTACTTTCATTCTTTAACCACCTTCACCAGGTTGCTAGCTCTAGCAAACAACATGCTAGCTGGAACGGTATCGGGTTCAGGTTCCCTCGTCGTCCTTGCCTCCCGGTGCTTCCTATCGGCCAGTTTATTAACCATAAGATTCAACAGTTCGTCAGTCCAATTTTCGGTTATGTATACTGGGTCAAGTCCCCACTCAGCAAGTAGTAGCTCGAACAAACTGCCTATGGAGAATCCTTCTCCTTCGCTCCCATCTTGGTCATCGTTCCCACCATGCTCCCGGCTAAAGGGAACGCTATTTCAATCACCTGCTCGAAAGCCTTAGCCATCTCGGTATCGGTAGCTGCATTTTCAATCTTTTCACGTGGTAGGTCAGTTGCATAATCAAAGAACAGGTCAATCACTTGGTCAGGCATACCCACCAGCATGGCGTTGATGGCCTCGCCAAATAACTCACCGTCCTCCGCGGTAGTCTCCGAATACTGGGACAATGAACCAAGAGCCTTACTGAACTTAGCTCTCCACGGCCTCGATTTAGCGATGACGAGGGGAGCGACATTGTATTCCTCCCCTCCAAGCGTCACCGCAATAGGAGCTTTGGTTGTGATTTCATCTTCCGTTCTAACCATTGGGATCCTCCTTCATTATGAAGCATTCTCAACTACGGTCACAGCTGGTTCACCCTGGGTCTTGATTGCCTCGAACCTTACCGGGACCAGTGTCTTCTGGCCAGCTCTCTTGAATGCCATAGACACGTTACTATTTGCTGTACATGACGGCATGGTGATGGACCGGTAGAAGCTGGCAGGATTGGTAGCAATGATCTGAACGCCAAGCTTCTTGTTGACTCCAGCACCGAGCTTCAGGGTAGCACCTGACAGGACACTACCAGCCATTGCGAAATTCATGTTGGCCATGGTGGCTTCGGCCATGCTGCAGATGAACGCTGCGCCCTCACTGACGATGTCTCGGTCGATTGGGAATGATTCCTCATCTACTCTGGTGTCGTCTTCCTCAACGATATACTCGAAAGTCACACCATCCTCGGTATAGCCGACCTCAACGTAATCGGACGAGAGCACCAATTCGGAAGTGGCGTTGCCTGGCTCTAGTGTGAACGTCTGACCAGCGATGATGACATCGTCTACATACACATAGCGCTTCCATACGGTCTCCCACAGCTCCATCTTGACTCGGGTTAGTACCCAGTCATCGGTGTTTGTCTCAGAACCACCGGCAGCGGATATGGCGTCTTCAACCGCTTGTGTAACGCCATCGATGGTCGCCGGTGTCCAGTCAGCGAATGAGCCAGCAGTCTCACTCCATCCACCGAACATGCATACATTCACTGCAGCAGTTAGCGTCTCGGCTGCCCACGCTGCGGCTCCTGTTTCCATTACGTCAACCTGGACGGTAATGTCTACCCAGCCTCCGGTGAGCGGATCTTCGAAGCGTAATTCCATCTGCTCCCAATAAGCAGCTACAGCCTGCCGGAAATGGGACCATCCCCAGTCGGCAGCGCAAGCCTCGAAATCTGACATTACTTTGGCCGCTGCCGCTCCGGTCGGTGTGAACCTGACATGTGTGCTGCCGTAGTCACCAGCAACGCCTTTTGACAGCTTCACCGAATGATCGCCGGACTGTGCCTGCACGGTTGACCACTCAGCTCGCTGCGTGTCTGGAGTCTTGACTAACAGTAGAGCAGACCCCTTCATCACGTTAGCTATCGTTTTGCCCATGGTACATTTACCTCCGTGTTATTTTGTGGCCAGGAATATGAGCACCTTGGTCCGGTGCGCTCTTTCTCTAGATGCTATCCTTTCAAGATCGATAGCGGTCGGTTTTGTCATTGGCTTCTTTGCCATCGTGTCTTCCTCCCCAATTGGCTCAACTGATTCAACTAGCTCAACCATCATTATCTCCTATCTATTGCCGTTATTTCGCTGTATCTGAAATAGTCCATATTGAACATGATCGCGTAATGCCAGATGCCGTCTTCCGATTCCGGAATGAACCCGTCTGTTTGCAGGTATAAATCGGCTCTATCTACCTCATCGGTTGAGAACCTTAGCTCGTCCAGTAATTCGATGATGATTTTACGAACTGCGAGGATTTCATTCGCATTAGGTGAATCACTCCAGATGTCTAGATAATAAACCGAGTTACGCGCTGGCCAGAACGGGTCTACATTGATATCAATCCGGTGAACCAGGTACGGGAATTCGTAGTCCGGAGGAGCCCATACTAGTGCCAGGCGAACCGTGCCACCCATCGCGTCCTGGAGATCAGTGTCATCAGTTAGCCTAGCCTCGAGATAAGTGAGCAATGATACCTGTGTGTCTAAAACCATCGTCTACTCAGTATCTCCTTTATTTTCGGGATCGTCTTGTCGAACGAAACGCGCAGCCACGGACGAGCTGCCATGAATTTGGTACCGAATTCTAACGGTAGGGCATGCTTGGAGTCGCTGCGCGTTTCACCTATGACTCGTCTGCCCTCGCTCCTTACAGATGTCTTAACAGATTGTCTTAACTCAGCGGTGGCTGTTGCTGGTGCTTCACCAGGGGCCGAAGCGGTATATTTACGTCTAGTACCGGGAACATAGTAAGTCCTACCATGACGCATACCACTAAGCGTATCCAACACGGTGGTTCGAACTTCATTGGCCGCTTCGAGTACACGCTTTGGCAATTCTTCATCAATCGTGCGTGTCAGCGCCTGTGTGTTGAATTTGACCCTTACCTTCGCTGTCTTCACTATTCCCCTGCCATGATCGTGGTAGTATTCTCAAGTTCCTGGGCTGGGTCTATTGGCATCAATGTTTTGTCCCTCCATATGAACCGGTGCTCGCCAAGGTCCAGGCTCACACTTCCTCTGAAGACTATCTGATGTGTGACATTGCTGTGTATCTGCTGATAGACCACTAGTGCTTTGGCATCGAGTGGAATCACCCTTGCGTGTCTTATCCCGACCGGGGACCATACTATGGTTTCACCAGTAGCGCCCATTGTACGCGTCCTAACCTGAATCTTTACTCTATCCCTAAATACGTTCATTATAGCACACTAACTACCAATGAGTCAAGGAGTCTTTTTGCCTGACCTGTTGCGCCATAAGTAACCGAGCCAACCCCGGTAATGCTTTCGACATCCACTAGATCGGTCCGGTTCTCGTAGAGGTTGGACAGTATCAGGAGAACAGCAGTTACCGCGTCCGGGACCAACAGCTGGGTGGCAGCGCGGGTCTCACCGTACCCAGCTGTGTATGTGACCACAATTTCAGCGTCCGTGGTCCAGTGATAGCTGGTGTTATAGATCCTGCCAATAGACAGCCGCTCGATCCATGTTTCTAATGCAGCACCGTCGACAGATATGCTGGCTACGTCTACAACTGGTCGTTTGTACATTACAAGAGCAGCAGTACCATCCCCGACACGCGTCTCTACGATCTCGCGCTGAATGAAAGCTCGTCCAGTATATCCCTCTGCCAGCCTGGTGGCCGCTGCAATCATACTTTCCAGTTCCAGATCATCCCAGCTTTCAAAGGTATCATCACCGGCTGTATAGTCGTAGTTGGCTGTGATGCCATGATTGAGTGTGGGAGCAGTATCGAACGTGATGGTCGCTGTCGAAATTGAGAAGTCAGTTCCCTCCACCTGGAGGACGTTGTTTACATAGAGCCTCAAGGTGCCATCGATAGGCGTCTCATCGAGGTTGAACTCGTCTTCAGCCCCGGTGCCCACACCCACAAACTCGGCGGAAACGTGGAGGGAAGCGGCTGCGTCTACCCTGAGATAGTTCTTGGCTTGGAGCAAGGTTACCAGACTTGCGTCGCTTAATGACATTATTTTATCCTCCCCAGATCATGGTGGTTTTGGATCTTACCCAGATCATGGTGGTTTTGGATCTTACCCAGAGAATAAGCACGTGATGGTATGTGTATACGGTGAATTATCCAAATCCTCAAACCAGAAGATTTCAACCCAAGTAAGGCAACCGCAACCCGCATATGGAATCTCACTACCGCACCTGTAGTTTTCAGTCCGAGAACCACAGTAGCCGTGAACATATAGGTTCTTATTTTGACCCCGATTGTCTTTAGCCCCAGTAGAGCAGCGCTTGCCCTTGTTACAGCCAAAACCCTGACTCCAGTTGCCCCCAACCCTAATAATGCCTTGTTCGTTCTCGTGTAAGCCGTCACCCTCGTACCAGTTGACTTGAGACCGAGCAATGCATCGTCTGTCCTGGTGAGAATCAGCATCCGTGCCGCTGTCCCTTTCAGACCCAACAGAGCGGTATCAACCCGATTCAATATTACGGCCCTGACTCCGGTAGTCTTCAACCCTAGATAAGCTATAGCAGCGCGGACATAGTAGACAACCCTAACACCAGTACGTTCAAACCCTAATATGGCTGTGGCTACGCGAATAAGTGCAAGAACTCGTGTGCCTGTAGCCTTGAGCCCTAACAAAGCAGTCTTAGTTCTGGTATAGGCCACGGCTCTTGAAGCTGTTACCTTGAGGCCTAGCAAGGCTGTAGCAGTTTTCGTGTAAGCCACTACTCTTGAGGCCGTTGATAACAGACCCAGTAAGGCAACATCGGCTCGTGTTAGTGTGATAACTCGTGTGCCTATGCCAACTAAGCCAAGAAGCGCAGTTTCGGCTCTGGTGAGTATTATCACCCTGGAGGCAGTACTTTTGAGTCCGAGTAAAGCGGTAGCTGCGAAGACATAGACCTTAGCGGTGGAGCCTGTAGTCTTCAGCCCGAGTAGAGCGGTATCAACCCTCGATAAGATAACCGTTCTAACTCCCGTGGTTTTCAGCCCCAGATAGGCCACGGCTGCACGAATATAATGTCTTATAACAGCACCAGTAGGCTCATAACCAAGAATAGCGGTAGCTGCTCGAACCAACGTAATGACCCGTATAGCCGTACCCTTCACCCCCAGCAAGGCAGTATCTACTCTGGTCAGAGATAGCATCCGATTGCCCGTTGAAAGCAGACCAAGTAAAGCCGTAGCTGATTGTTCAGCAAATGTTATCGCTCTCGATGCGGTAGTTTTCAAACCGAGTAATGCACTATCAGCTCTGTCTAATACCACAACCCTGGATGCTGTAGCTTTCAGCCCCAGGTAAGCGGTAGCTGTACGGATGTAGTGAACTACTCCACCGCCAGTAGGTGTATAACCAAGTATGGCAGTAGCTCCACGGATAAGTGTGATAACCCGTGTGCCTGTAGACTTTAATCCTAGTAATGCCGTACTGACCCTGGTTAATACTACTATGCGAGTTGCCGTAGTCTTCAGACCAAGTAAGGCAGTAGCAATCTTAGGAGTAAAAGCTATTGCCCTTGACGCAGTAGTTTTCAGTCCTAATAAAGATACCTTAGAGCGGGCAAAGACTAACACCCGTGTGGCCGTGGACTTCAAACCTAATAATGCAGTTTGAACTCTGCTGTAATTGACAACTCTAGATGCAGTAGTTTTTAAGCCGAGTAAAGTATCGCCTGCTCTAGTAAGAACAATTACTCGTGTGCCAATTCCCTTCAAGCCCAATAAGGCAGTATCAACTCTGGATAGAATGACCGTTCTAGTAGCCGTTGTCTTGAGTCCCAAGTAGGCGATACAGGTACGGATATAGTAAATGGCTCTCACACCAGTAGGCTCATAACCAAGCAGGGCAGTGGCTCCACGAATAAGAGTAAGAACCCGTATGCCAGTGGTTTTCAATCCCAGTAGAGCAGTCTTCGTCCTGCTATAATTGACAACTCTGGATGCTGTAGCTTCCAAGCCGAGTAGAGTATCGTCTGCTCTAATCAAAGCCAATACTCTAGTACCTATTCCCAATAATCCCAAAAGAGCCGTATCAACACGAGTCAAAGCTAGAGTTCTTGACGCAGTTGGCAATAGACCTAGTAGAGTCGAGTCGCTTCTGGTATAAGCCACTGTCCTGACACCCGTAGAAAGCAGTCCTAGCAAGCCCGAATCACCTCTGGTAAGAACCCCTATCCTAGAAGCGGTTCCCTCCACACCAAGTAGAGATGTAGCTGAACGGACATAAGCTGTGGGAGTGTCAAAACTTACCTCGCCACCATAGCTCCAGCCAGCAGAGTTATGAGCGCAAGCCCTGACATAGAAAGTATCGCCTTCTGCTAGCCCTGTTACCTGATGACTGAAAGCAGCAACTCCGTAGCTATTGCCTTCTGTCCAGTTACTAGCATAAGCAGAAGCTCCTGGTGCTGTATTCCCAGGGTCTCCTCTGGAAACAGTATCCCAGACAAAGCCTCGGAAATCGCAGTTCTCTCCGCCAGTATCCGTGATACTTCCGTGGTAAGTAGCGTGTACTGTCATTAGTCAAATCCTATATCAGAGACTGCTTGAGTGGTAACTGTGGGGGCTAATATACTTTCATTGAAGTCAAACTCATAGAAAGACATAGCAGCAGCACCAATATATCCATTATGAATTCGGATTCGAGCTTTAGTTACGGAATATAAGCCGCCAAGTGTTTTTTCTACCCAAGTACGATCAGCCGCAACTCCTGTATAAACAGCATGCCAACCAGCAGAATAATAAACATCAATGTCAATTGTACCATCATAACCAGCAATAGTCGATATATAGTAGAATCTTACTTTATCGCAATCCAGAGCAGCAACCGTTAACTCAAGATATTCTGTGTACGTGTCTGCTGGCGTGTTAGTACGTCTTGCTGGTGTAGACGTATCATCATCATAGGCATAGGCTTCGTTTATCCATGCATTATCAGGGTCTACGTGTCCAGTAGGTGATACCCAAGCCATAGTTACACCTCAATCTTAAACTCAAGAACTTCGGCACCAAGCTGGCTTCTGATAGCTTCATCAGCTTCCATTTGAGTCTTGGCTTCCTGTGCCTTAACTTTGATAGCAGCTAAGACCTTTGGTTTACTAATAGGATAATTAATCCTCAATCCATAAGTAGGTAGCTCTGGGTATTCTGGGAACTGCACATCAAGTTGCAGGACATCCTTCTCCCCACCAGTGGGGTTGCCAGTAGCACCAAGGATTGGCTCTTTGAAGTGGTGGATTTGGTTGCGTTGAACTCTTACCAGCATATAAACCTCCTTCTGGATTTCAGGCATACTTACTCCTTATAGACAAGAGTGTTACTTCTCCACCCTCGGTATTATAGTCAAGTCCGGCAGCAGTATCTTATCCCCCTTACTCATCACCTCTGTAATCACTTTCCTTACCACTACCATCGCAGGCTCACACTTGAGCCTTATCTGCATCTGCTTGACCTTCTCATTCCCAATCATCATACTCTTGCCACTGAATGGGAACATATAGCAAGCATCAGGTCTGAACTTGTATATCGTGCAACTGTTCTTTTTAAGGAAAGGACAACCGAGACTACCGTCTATGGTCTGCTTTTCGTCCTTAACCACAATCAGCTTCTTCATGTCCTCTTCGGTATACTCAGTGTTCTCTGTTATCCGCCTGACATCGTAATCACTAAGCTGGATATGATTATAATGACAACACTTGCCACATACTCCAGGC
>Ga0075125_10000383_pt1 | contig 19934 bp, 23 predicted proteins | sample AntAceMetag02UKN_FD_69810 | JGI IMG/M metagenome (GOLD analysis project Ga0075125, IMG submission 69810) | Saline lake microbial communities from Ace Lake, Antarctica - Antarctic Ace Lake Metagenome 02UKN | ecosystem: Environmental > Aquatic > Non-marine Saline and Alkaline > Saline | place... | reverse complement strand
TCCCAAGAAAGATAAAAGCGTCTCTCTCACAAGTTGTTATTATTTTACCATCCTCAGCTTTCCTAGCTGATACTATGTTTCCAGTTCCTATATCAAATCCTACGCCGTTCATATATTTACCTCCTTTCTCAATTACAAATTTAGTATCTTTAACATCATCAAGTTGTTCAGGCTCTAAAACTTGTTTAAGTTTTTTATCAGCAGTTCTTTGCCCACCTACAAACCACAAGCCTTTATTCAATCTTTCTTTATCAATTGACATCTCATTACTTTCTTAAGTTTCTCAAAACATCTAGATCCACATCATCTTCTATTTCTTTAATTTCTGGGGTTATTCTTGATTCTGCTTCACTTATATCTAACACTGCTTTAGCACTTTCTACTTCAATTGCTTCTGATTTAATTAACTCTTCAGTATGTTTAGTATCAGTTCTAACTAACTTTCGAATATCCTTTCTAACTAGCCAAAGCTCAATTATCAACAATACTAAGAGAGAAACTATACTTACCTCAAAAGGACTCATTAATTATACCTATTCAGTATTTTCTTTCTTTTTTCCGTTTGAACGATTACCAAAATAGTACCCAACAACTGTTCCCGAAAGAGTCATCAAAGCAGTTATAATATCAGCCTTTAAATCACCAAAAATCAATCCCGCTAAAGTCGCAGTTACTATCAGTAATGCTAAAATAGCTCTTACTGACCCTTTAGGTAAATGTAGTGGTTCTTTCATAATATCCTCTTTAAAAATTATTATCTATAGTCTTCAACACATTGCTTACCATATTAAAACCTCCTGCCCAAAAAGCTACCCATAACTGACCAGAAATACCTTCTACCATTTCATCCACCAACTCCTTATCCAACCCTATATCTAAAAGATATTTATTCAATTCTGGTGTAAATTTATCAACAACATTTTTAACTTCTGCTTGTATAACACTATCTACAATAATCTCAATATCAGACATCGCACCATCAGGCTGTGCTAACTTATCCCTATCAAGTATACTGTTACTCATTATAAAACGTCTTCCTTATCAACCGTTACACTATAACCAGAACCATCTGACAATTGCCTAAATGTTACAGTACCTGTAGCAGTTCCTTCTTCCCAAGGGAATTCACCTCTAAGCACTAAGAACTGCACACAATCACAAGAGTCAGCAGTAGTAGGACAGCATGTGGTAGCACAGGTATCAGTAATAGGTGCTATGTACGGAACAAACTCTAATCCCACATTATAAGAAATAGGCTCTTCATCATAATCTATTACAGAAATAACTATTGTATCAGCAGCAGCTATATAAAATCCCTGCACAGTATAGCCATCCGAAGCATTACTCAAAGTAACTGCAACACTATTACCTGTCAATAAACTAGCCACAAGAATAGTAGCTGTTGAATCCACATTATACCTAGTATTAACAGAAGCCATTTTCAAAGTAAGCGCAGTACCTAAACTAATACTCTCTACTACTGATCCTAAAGCTACACCCTCCACACTATGTGTTAAGAATCTAGGAGGATTACCAGTATCATAAGTCTCATATGTATATTCAGGAACTATGTACACATAATTCACTCTAGGATTTGCTGCAGTAGGATCCCCACTTACAAACCTAAATACAAGACTCTGACTAGAACTCACATCCAAAGCCATACCAGAAAGAGTTACCTCCCTTGTTCCAGCACTTATAGTAGCCTGAAAACCTAAACCTCCTCCATCCACAGCATTGCGTAATTCATAAATAGTATCAGATGATACATTCTCAGCAACAACAAAACCTGCTCTAATAACTTGCATTCCCCCTGTGTATTCCGAATACTCTCTAACACAAAGATCATAACCTTCTAAAGGAGGAGCACCCTCAAACTGCATAGAAGAAAAATCCTTACTCTGTTCTGATAGTTCTGCCGATAACTGTCCTATATCAGTAATATTAAAAGTATATTCTATTCGTATTCCAGCAAGAGTCTCTACATTCTTAGTATAAATATATACATAAGATATATTGTTCACTAAAGGAATACTTAAATTAATTGTCTGGTCTATTTTCCTAGTCTCACCTGGGTTAAATGTAACAGCTACTTCTGAAGCTACTTCCCCATTAGAAAAGATTATCTGTTCCCCCCCAACAGCCGTAGCAGCTTCCTGACAAATAATCTTAGCTTTCAAAACCTTCATTGCATAACGATACGGCTTCTTTATCACCAGTATTTTCTGAGGACCTCCAGCATTGCCTTCAAAAAATACCGTGTCGTTGTAAATATGAGTATATACTTCATTCGCCATAGGGGTTCTCCTATGTAATTATATTAAAATAAATTAGCTTAAAAACCTATCAAGTGCTAAAAACAAATAATCAACTTCCGTATCTGTAAAGTTCTTTATCTTCTCAGACAAAGCCTTTAACCCAACAATAGAAGATTCATCATCTTCATCTTCTGCTTCCAAAGTAAGTTCATTTATATCTTCTAAAAGCTCTTCCTTAACATCAGTATCCAACCTCAAACTAGCATCTGTTATCTCAAAGTCATCAGGAATACTAAATCTTAAATACGCATCAACCAAATCCCCAATAATCTCTATCTGCTCATCATCTAACTCAGCTACTTTTACCTTCACACTATCAGTATCTATCTGAGGATACTCAAAAATCAAAGAGTCTAAACTACTTATAATCTCACTCTTTAACTTATACTGTTCTGGTATCATACTACTTATCTTTTTATAATCAGCAGGATCAACAGAACCCTCCACAAGTGGATTATCCATCCAAGCATCTTCCGGTGTATCATAACCTAGTCTCTGATGTAGATTATATACCTCTGAGTATGATTTAAACTCTTCAAAATCTACATACACATCTTGCAGATTATCTTTCCACATAGCAGTAGTATTTAAAAAACCATCAAGACTAAGGCTCTCATCTCTGTACTTAGAAGCTAATATAGAATTAAACCCATAGTTCTTCCACTTAGCCGCTTCTTCATAAGAAAACCCCAAATCTCTCCATTCAAGAGTCTCCTCTATGGTAAAACCCTCATTAGCCCAGTTATCAGCAATATCCACACTAGCAAATACGTTTTTCCATGCTCTCACGTCTTTGTTAGTGAAACCATAACCTGCTTTAAAATCATTCCAACTGTATTCTAACTTTTTCATAAGTTACCTCTCTTTATTTATTACACCTTATAAAAATACACCCATTTAATATAGTAAAAAAATCAAACAGATTATTAAATCTACATTCATTCTATGTAGGAAGCGTGCTCTGTATATAGATAAACTTGCTTTTGGTCAGGGCACCTAAAGTCTGGTACAACTATCTCTAGACCCCCAAAATCCAAAGAATTAACTACCCCACAGCAATCATCAACTAATTCTATTATCTGCCCATAATCCAATACACAACCATTCAAAGAGCCGGTCTCCCCAGAAAGAGCTGAATAACAAGAAGGCTCTGGCTCACAACATGCGTATACATACTCATAAATCTCGTTAATAGTATTGTAAATATTTTCTATATAATTATATATCTCCTGTATCTGCCCAGCCAATCCACCATCTACCTCTCTTAACTCATCTAACTGTGCAGGAATACACTCTTCTAAATAATTCTTAAGATTATCTAAATCTAAATCATGAATATGTTGTGTTCTATATATAGTCTCTACAAGAGCATGTCCAAGAGGTGCTAATAATCCCTCAACATTAACATAAGCATCCCCAAACATATCCTTAGCTTTTTTCTTATATGTCGCAAAAAGCTCATTCCTACTATAAGGACCAGCAGTAGCTACAGTAATTAACTCCTTAAGAAGCTCCTTACAAGGATCTATTGTCTTACCTTCACCAATTATTTTAGGACATAGAATATCAGCCATTATGTACCCTTAACCTTTTTACAAATGCCTTTATGTTTATTGATAATAGGGACTAATGGCGTAATGGAAGTAGGTATTGTGTTCATCACATTTATAGAATCTAAAGGACCACCAGAACACTGACCAATTGCTAAATGCTTATGCCCATCAAACACCTTATCCACCCACTCCTTCTTAACCAACTCACTAGAATTAGTTACACCTAAGTCTATATCATCAGAATCCACAGCTACCTTACCATCAGAAGATACCCTAACACCATCTTCGAAACTAACAACTGCTTTATTATCAGAATTTATTCTTAAATTTCCCTCAGTGTCTATTATCATTTGAAACCCAGCTTCATGGTCTATCTGCAATTTATACGTCTCATCAGAATAAACAGTCTTTATCTGTATCACTCCACCAACATCTATACTAATATTAGCACCCTGCTTAACATTAAACTTTATATTACCCTTTTCATCAAACACCTGTTTAGTCTTCCCAGGCTCTTCTCCTTCTTCTAATACAAGATTAGGTATTATATATTTCTCACCAGGTTTAGGTTTTATCTTTAACCTTTTAAAAGCCTTACCTAATCTTCCTCTATAATCAGGAGAAAGCGCACCTAAAATAATAGGTATATTCTTACCAGTAGCATAGATTATAAGCACCTTAGTATTTACCGGATATATCTCACCAGTAAAAGTGTTAGCTCCTATAGACTCATATGTACTTTGAACACCTGATAGGAGTCCATCCCTCGATAGCAATTTAACAGCATAGGTTCCTATGTAATCCCCATTATCATCTGTTTCAGCCTCAGATACATAACCTATGTCCACAGGCCCCTCAGGGATAACTCCTAAATTAGGATCTATCTTAAACCCTGGCCGGAGTATATCAGGCTTAGAGGGTGCTCTTCTTTCTTCTATATTAATGTTTACCATTTTTTAATATTATTATATACCTCTTCGAAACTCATCTATCTCATCAGATATTGTATTAACATAGCCATCTATTACAGTTTGTAAATCAACAACATCAAAAAGTGTATTCCCACAACTAAAAACAACAGTATCCCCATCTAATTCCCATTCAAGTCCTGGATATTCAGTAGTAGTTTCTCCTACTTTTCTCATTATAATCTCCTTAGTTGTTAAGTATTTTATCATACTCATCCTTTAAAATCCAGTACATTCTATCTACAGCAGAAGCATCAATGCTGTAACCAACCACTTCATCATCCCTAAGAAGCTCTGACAGAATATTAAAATCAATAAAATAGTCTATATACACATCAGCAGTAGATATTCCTCCAAACCTATGTAGATCATCTATCCAATCATCCATAATTGTAGGTATATAATCCTTACCAGAATCTATATCCTCTCCTTTGAAATTGATAAAAACATGAGGAACTATAATCCCGTCATACTTACCCCCAGTAGATTGCACAAACTCTTCTGGATCATTCCCAGCATAATCAGATATAATAGCCCCATATTTAAAGTCTTCCCCAGCTTTGTACCCTAAAGACTCAAGAAAAGTAGTTAAAGCTAAAGCAAAATTCACACACTCCCCACTTTGACAACATCCGTAAAGAGAAGAGTTCTCTATAAAGCTATTGAGGTTAAAATCAGCATCCATTAAGCTACCTGTGCTGTTAAACTCCATGAACCCATCAAAAAAAGAGTTGTTGATATTAGAGGTGTTAGTATTTTTAAACTTCTTTTGAAATTCTCCTACTAGTATTTTTAATAAGTATTCTCTATTTTCATCATTTAAACCATGTTCAATTAAAAAATTATAAGTATCCGAATATAATATTAAAGTATCTAATATCTTTAAATCATCTTCCGTAGGAACTAAGTGTTTTATTTCTTCATAAATTTTAGGCGCTCTGGCTCTTATTTCATTTAGGCTATTTACATAAAATTCAAATTTTCTTTCTTCTTTTTCTTCCTCAGGTAATTTTAAATATTCAGGATCAAACTTATAATAAGCTTTTTCTTTCTCATAAGGAGCTGGATTCAGTAATGATTCGACTAAATGAATTACCTCATGTTGTAATGTAAGCAGTGTTTTATTACTTCTTAAACTTTCTTTTATATTTTTTATATATGATCTAGGGTCTAACCATATAAAAATTATACTCAATCTATCACTGTAAATTATTCCTTCAGCAGCTCTAGTAACAATCTCATCAATATTTTCTACAACTTCATCAATTTCCATTAGTCTTCTAAGATCAAACTCAATTCTTAATTCTAAATTTTTAATTTTTCTTCTTTGATCATCACTATTAATAATTGAAAATGTAGATTCATAATCTATTGGATCAAGATTATAATATTCTAATATTCTATTTTGAAACATATCAAAAATAGTATCTGGAAACTCATGAAACGTTCCCCCAAATGATTCAAGTCTATCAAAAGCTGAATCAAACAGTACATCATCATCATTTAAATTGTTCTCATTACAGAAATCATTAAATATACCTATAAAATGTTCTTGTAGTTCCTTTTCAAATCCAAGTGTTTCTATCACAGCAGCCGATTGTTTACCTAAAGACTCCCACTTTCCTGATTTTGGTAACAACACAATCTCTTCATAATCCATAACAAAATCAGCAGAGTTCTTTAACTTATTATACAAGCCTATATTCTCTACATAAACATCATCATCAATTCCTTCTGCTAATTCCTTTATGTCTAGATTAGTTGTATAGAAATCTTCGAACAAAGCATCAACAGATTTAAACTCAGTTATATAACAACTCCAACCATTAGCATTTCTTACAATCAAATCAACTAAAATTCTATCATCAGTTGTTATATCATAAAAAATAGCTGTAGGAGTATAATCTATTGCGTCTAAAAAGGACCTTACCTTTATATTGAGGTATCTTAAATCAGTAGTATCATATGAACCACTCTTTATACTATCCCTTAAAGATAAATACTCTTCTAAGAATCCATATCTACCCACAGCAAATACAGGTTTTGTGTATTCATTGCTAGCAGTAGCTGTCATATTTAGTTCCATAATCATGGCTCCACTATCACCATCATACATTTTAGTTAATGTAAATTTGGTTCCTTTTTTTACTCTAAGCTCATCTTCTGAAGGTCCAGTATTATAACTCATCTGAGCATCTAAAGTACCTTGCCAGTCTATATCATCTTTAGTAAATATGCCCTCTAATATAGCTACTTTGCGCTCAGCTCCAAACTTTCCCCAATGAGCTTGTGCTTCATCCATATTATATGTCCAATAGATACCAACATTATCCATATCTAATAAATACTCACCAAAAGCATCAACATTTAAAGATACTGCTCTCCATAATTTAAATGGTTGGTTAAAATCTATATGAGAAATCTCATCAAGAAACTCTGGTAATACTTCAGTCTCTAAATAGACTCTAATATACTCTTGTTCCAGTTGTCTAATATCGGGGGACTCAACTATCACTTCATATATTAGAGATGTGTTTAAATCTTCTATATTATTTATACTAGGGGTGTGTTCTTTATCCCACAAAAAATCTTCAGAGTTTTTATACACATCTAAAATTCTATTATAAATATTAGGATAATTCTCAACTACCCAAGAAACAAAACCATCTTCTCCTATTATATCAGACGGCTCTTCACACTGATTACAACTTTCCTGTATATAAGTATCCCAATCTATATAATCATAGATGAAAGATAAATCATATGTCTGAGCTACTTTTCTCATTTATTTACCTCTTTGTTCCAATCAAATCTAAAAATTAAACTTTAACCCCAATGTTAAATTCACATCAGTCTTATATCTCTTAAACCCAGACCAAAAATAGAAACAGCTAGTAAAACAAATAGTACAATAATTGTCTTTTTCATTAGTTACCTCCTATACGATTAAAAATTGTTTTTTCTCTGTAATTAACTTTTGGAAGTTCACAACTTTTCATTCTTATAAGAGCCGCCGAATAACCAAGCCACGATGGTCTTTTACCATCTACTATTTCTGATCTTAAAAAGTTTGCCCAATATTCACAACTCGCACAAGATGTATCTTTTATTGAAACATAGGCTTCTATGTATGAATTATTAGAACCTATAATTTCACAGCCTCCAAACTTTGGTGTTCTACTACCATCTGCATAAAGTATATCAGTTATGTGATAGTATTTTATAATTATACTTACACTATCCTGTTCATAATATATTACTTCATTTACAAACGGTTGATTTGATACTACCTCAGTATTCCATAAAGTTGGCTGTCTACTCGCACAACCTAAACCTAACAGTAAAACAAATAGTACAATAATTGTCTTTTTCATTTTTATCTCCTTATTGTTTCATGCACAAAATTATCAAATTCTTGTGCGCGTTTTATTTATATGCACTACAGAAATGCATATCATCATCTCAACCAATGTTAATAATATTCAATTCAGGAATTACTTCACCAGTAAACTCTTCACTATCATTGATAAGATATTTCTTGAATCTCTTTAACTGACATATAAACTTTCTTCCAACAAAAGCTGCCCTACAATACCAATATGGTGTAAATAAATAATCAAAGTCAAACTCAAGTGTTATTCTAATTGTTTTCATTTTTTATCCTCGTTTTGGTCATTGTGTCTTTCATAAATTCTCTCGGACACTTCATCTACTGCCTCATCATCGGTTAGCGTAGATACTATAGCATTCCATATATAAGCATCTACATCGGTTCCTTTTTTTGGAATGTTATTTATTAAATCTTCCAATGCTTCTAGTCGTGTATCACCATAACCAGAAATATCAGTTTTAGAACCATTTGCCCTTACCCATAACGCATAATACTTATCATCGTCTACGTAAATTTGAATGTTTTCTACCATTTTCAGTTTCATTTTTTATCCTTTAGTTATTCTCTTCTCTAGATGCGCACGCTTGCAATATGTCTAACTCTTCAACAAGATTATCATACTCATCTACCTCAAAATCAGACATGTATGGTTTTATCAACCCATAGTATTCATCAAATTCCATTTCCTTATCTACAACAGGAAGACTATCCACTCTCGCATATACTCTTGCATTAATTTCCCTAAATTTCTCTGCTATAACTTTTCTATCTTTCATTTTTCCTCCCTTATATCCTTACACCAACCATTACCCCTATCTAACTTTTTAAATAAACTATATGAAGCATCCAACACAGTATCATATAATCTATAACCCTTTGCTTTCTCTACTAAACTAAGAGGTTTAATTTTCTTTATTAACTTTATAGAACACCCATGATCAGTTAAAGTAGATAGCACATAATTACACATGGAAAGTCTCTGTATCACTATATCAAACCCCGAAACATCTAATATACTCATCAACCAATCAAACGATTCCGGTGTTCCCATAGTTCCCCATTTAGGAGGTACATTACCACTATCCCTACTCATCTTTACATAGCCACAAATCCAATCATATTTTTCTGATGAATATAGATCACTACCTACAATCTTCTTTTTACGCTTTAGATAAAATATAAAATTTTTGATGTACGTAGAAACAAAATGTGATAACAAAACAATAACAGTCATAACTACTATTGAAAATAAAAACACAAACAGTATTCCTTGAACCTTACTAACTATATCCCAAAACATTATCTCATCTCCTTATCGTTTATTCTTTGTGCAATTATATCCGCTTCTTTATAAGCAATTTTTCCTGTGGGACCTGTCAATAAAAACATAGGATGAAATCCAGGAGTAGGCATCTCAGTCCAAGAAACTTCTATTCTCCATCCATCAGGAGCACCATAATTAGTATTTATGTAATGATGCAGACGTGTCAATGTAGTAGTTTTATCTGCTTTAAACCAAATACTATATGGAGCTTTACCGTGTCCGCAACAACTGTCTGTTGTTTCTATACCAGAAATTTTATTCATCATTTGACAGAGATTAATACAGGGTTCATCTATATCAACCAATTCTTCTTTAGTAAATCTTAATTCATCATTAATTGGATAACCATCCGTAACTTCTAACATGATTAACTCCTTCCTTTATTCCTTTTCTTAACATGTACATTACACCAAATATAACAGTTTTCATATCTCCTATTTCAACAATAAAACATTAGCTTATCTCCTTTTCCCAAAGTTTAATCATTCTCTTCAATCTCGTAATCTCATCTTTAATAAGATTATCTTTTTTAAAATAAATGTCATCACACATTGTACCATGCAACCATTCACCTTTCAAAGCTACCTGATACCCGTTAGGCATACACTGTTTTACTTCTTCTTCAAGTATCTTAGGCTCATCCCATGTTTCATCCTTAATAAATATCTTCAATCCTTTTACAATCTCTATATTATCAGCAGTTTTCATATCTCCTCATTTCAACAATAAAACATTTGCCGTAGCTCCTTCATCTAGCCTAACAATATAAACACCCGAAGGAACACTATTACCATTAGCATCAGTACCATCCCAACTATCACTAACCTCATCAATCAACTCTCCCATAACACTGTATATCTTTACCTGTTTATTTATATAACATCTGTCATTAAAAGGATTAGGATATATCAATAACTCATCATCAATAATCTCTTTGTTTACTATACCCATAGACGAAAGTATTACTAACCCACAATCCTGCTCAGGTCCTGTTAAATCTATAACTATATCAAATTCATTAGACTCACTATTACAAATATTATTAAAACATATATGAATAATATCCCCAGTCATAAGAGTCGGTGAAAAAGTACCTGCTTCTATCACCCAAATCCCTATATCATCCTTATAATATGTTCCATCTCCTGGATCAGAATCCTCAGGATAATTTAAGGTGTCTCCTTTATAAATAGCTTCAAAAGATAAACATACATCAGTAGGAATAGTTATATCAGAATTCTGAACAAGCCCATATATTGCATGGGGCGAACCTTGTCCAAAAATACAACCTGTAATTAGCAAAACTAACAATAATTTAAATCTCATATTAGCTCCCTGTAATAATTTCTGTATATCCACTCTTCTTCCTTTCTTTTTCATATTAATACTAAACATATCTTCTAACATCAATTTCAATCTCTTTCCCCTCAGCAATAGCATCCTGTACTTTTCTAAAGAGTTTACCAAAAGCTTCTGTACTCTTATATATCATATCCTTACCAGGTGATTCCCCAACCAAAATACAACCCTCAGAATCCGTAGGATAGTTTCCTATATGTATCCTTATACCAGTAAAATTGGGAACATTTATTAGTAAAGGTAAATCTGTTCCTGCACTCGGTGAATAATTAACCACAACTTTATACTTACCAGATGGAATAGCAGTTGTACCATATACCTTAGTTCCTGTTCTAACTCTATCCTCCAATGTATAACACTCAAACACACCGTCTAAATATAACTTACCAATAGTAGATATGTCTGTAAAAGTATCCCTATAAACTTTGATGCTCATAATATTATCAGTACTAGCCTCTTCAGTCTCTTCATCTTCTTTATCTTCAGAATCCTGTTCATACCCAGTTGTATAAGAATACTCACAGGTATTCTCATCAGCGTAATTCTCTAACAACTCCTTAGCTTTGTCTATAACTCTCTTGGTGTCAAAACCGAAATTATCAGCTATGAAATAGTTATCAAACCCTTCTCTCTCAGGTATAGCTCCTTCATTAAGTAAAGCACTCTTATACTTAAAAAGATCCATATTTACTTCTAACTTAAACTTACACGATAAATAAGCAACTAGTTCTGAAATAGATTCATACAAAGAATTAGACAATTCCGGTGAATCAAACAAAGATGATATACCAGTAGTTCCAAAGAAGTCCATAGCATATGCATAATTACTAGCTACTTGATATGTATCCAATCTGTCTAAGCCAGCATTTACTCTATCATAATTTACAGTCTCAGCAAAATCATCAAACCCTCCAACATAGATTGGTAAAAAAGGTATCAATATCCCCAAACTAATTTCATCCTCAGTTATTACTCCAGAATGATAAGCTATGATATTCTCATCTACCATTTGTATAACACTACCATCATCATTAGAGATAACAAAATGATACCCATTACAAAAATTCCTTGTGTCCATAGTATCTTGAAAATAACCACCAGTAATACTATAATCTTTCTGCAACTCATTGACTACTTTGTCAAAAGTATTAGCATAGCTATAATATATGTAAATCTTACTAAACACTATTTTGATTTATATTGTTCCAGAAAATCATCATAATACTTATGAACTACTTCATGATAGTCTTTATAAACAGTTTTACCATCACTACCTGTATAACTATTAAACTGTGGATGCTTAGAAATAGTTAAACTATTACCTGCTTTTTTTATAGTAGCGAAACCAGCATTCCAACCAATAGCCACTAAGTGTATAAAATCTAACACTTGAGAGTTAGATGAAGTATTTGTCCTACCTCTAGGATTTATAGGATTAGCTGTAAAAGTTGCATCTATACTAGTCTTACCTCCTGTAAGATATGACCTACTCACTGCATTCATTTTCTCCTTAATCATCAACCCTTTTACACCCCTCCGTACTACAGAATTTACATTGCTTGCATTTATATCTAATATATCTACTTTCTGGTAACCTGAACTTTTATAATACTCTGGATAAAACATTATTTGGAAAGCTCCAAAAGCCTCACATAATCTTCTAGAAAAGGATTCTACATCATCACTTAAGTAATAGTGGTCACATATTTGTTTTATATAAACAGCTACTTTAGGATCTGTATAGTTAGCACTCTTATTAAAATAGTTACATCTCCACGTATAACCAGCATGTTTCTGTATATAATACAGCTTCAAAGCACTATCTACTACTACACCTTCGCTAGCAGCAAAATTTGCTATACTATCAGTGCCTTCTACCTGTAAACTATCAAATACACTAAAGTCTACCCTATTGGTATTCATTATCCTATTTCCATTACCATCTAATTTCCAAGTCCAAGGATCAGGCTCTGTATCCCTTAACCAAGGCCAACTGATTATATAAGATTGGATAGCACTATAATTATTCTTAAGCCAACTAAATAGTTTAACATCAGGATTGAAATTTCCACTATCAGGCCACCCACTTAGAGCTGTGTTGTACAATAACCTAGTTGCTTCTGTAAAAGGTCCTGCTCGACCTCCTGTAGGAAAACCAAATGATTTATCAACATCTCCTCTCGTCTCAGTATATAATATAGCATCAAACAAACATGCTACATTCACAGCATATTGAGTTATATATTTCTTAAAATTACCATCTACATCTTTTGCTATCTCATCATAAATAAAACAATACACATCTTCTATACCATCAAACCTACTAGGAAGCTTATCAGGTATTTCACAAGTAACAAGCGGAACTATACCTGTAATACCATAACTACCTTCTCCTGAATTTTTCATTCTTATTCCTTTTGGTTTAGGATAAATACAACCAGGGTCATCTACAGCATCAGCAGCTATCTGTGCTTTAGCTATTATATCCCCCCAGTCTATATCTAACCAAGGATTTATTATCTTCTCACCAGGCGACCTTAAATATTTCAACTGAACAGTAGTAGCTAGAGGGCCATTCACTTTTATCTGATGATTCAACTGCACAATCAAACCTATCTCATTCTCTCTCGGTAAATACACAGTTCTATTAAGTAAAAGATCCGGCCTTTGGTTCAAAGCAATACTTCTTCCTTTAGCACTAGCATTAAACACCTGAGCAAGAGCCAAAGCATACCTATTCATTACCTCAACAGGATATGTAAATCCTCCACCATAAAAAAGTGTTTCCGCTATCTTCTCCCTTATACCAAATCTATATTCCGATTCAGCAGTAGCTACATATATACCCTCATACATACTTGCAAGCTCCCCTAAAGACAAAGCCGCCCACTCAGACTCCTGATTAACCCTTACCCTGGTTATAACAGCCCCCTCAGAATCAACCCTATTAGTGTTTATAGCAGAGTAGTCATCAAGAATATAATTAACTCCATGCTGAGGTTGTGAGTATTTACCCTTAACCTCAGAGCTATTCTTTATAGATACACTACTAGCTTTTGTAAATTTACTCTTTTTATATAATATACTATCTTTAGACTTCTTCTCTTCTTTAAGTAATGGGAAAACATCAGGCCCTATTACATCACTGGGTATATGATCATAAGCAGGATACTCTATAAATATATTACCTTTTTGATCCTCATAAAAATATGACATAGTAGACTTAGCTACTCTATCTACCAACGTCCCAGAATAGTCTATGTTCTTCGATGTGTATAACTCATTAAAGTTTTCAAATATCATCTGAAATACAGGATCATCATTACGAGGATTAGTCTCATCTAAAAACAACCTATCTATACTATATTGAAATGGTTGATAATATTCATCCATAAGATCTTCAGCACCCTCATCAGGAGCATTGTAATCAGGATAAGACTTATGATAACTCTTACCATCACTGTCTAACTTTTGAAAAAAGCTCTTTATAAAAAACTTCTTCTTAGGATCCCCAGTGCTGTCTGTTTTAAACAACTTAAAAATATTAGCCTTTGTCTCATCAGGTTTATGTTTCTCTATAAGAGACTCGATGTCTTTAGTGTCTATCCCATCTACTGTATATATCCAATTCAAAACATTCATAATAAGAGTAAATACATCAGAAGGACCATACCCAGCTAAGAAATTAGTCATACTAACATTACTAACTAATTCTCTCATTGCTTCGTAAATAGAATCCCCATTCTCATCCACAACACCAGGATCTCCAAAAGCTGCTTCTTGATATTCCAGAATACGACCTATAGCTATTGGGAACGCAAACAACAATCCTTTAATCCCCTTACACTTTAAAGATATACTCTTTACATTACCTTTATAATCATGCACATTACCTATCTCTGAAATAAAACCAGTAAAACCCCTCTTCCATCGCTGCTCTTTTGGATACCAAAAATCCACATAGATAAAATCCATCAAATCAAATGGAAAGGAATATTCCTTCTCTAAAAAATCATCAGGCTTTTTAAACTTCTTTAGCTTACTATTCCGAATCAGATTGTCTAATACTTTATCCGCCCAATCCAACTCAGGTTCTAACTTATCATTATAGTCTATATCTGTCTCAACTAAGTTGTAGAAGTTATCTTTATTATCCAAAGAAATAGTAGCATTATTTATTCCCGTAACAGGAAGAGATACATTCACAGATAACCAATTAGGAAGCTCTACAAGAACTCTAGTATTATAAGACTCAGAACCTAGAAAAAAGTCCTTAACAATTGTTTTCTTCTTACTCTCAGGTGTAGGAGGTCCCACTATACTAGATTCACTCCAACTCCTAGTGAGTACATATATCCTTGCTCCTTTTCCCTCAACCATAATATTTCCTATCCAGAGCTATCAGTTCTTTGTTTAAAGAGATTAAAAACATTTTTAGTGGCTTACTGCCTTTCACTGTATCAATTGATCCTGGGCGATTCTAATGCGTAGTTATATATTTAAAACTATCCGTAAATAATACCACCACCAACTCCCAATCGCCATGTATCATTTACATCAGGAATTATGTATCCATCAGAGGTAACTCCCTGAGCTAACAAAGACTCCCTACACTGACCAGACATAGTATCAAACTTAGCAGGAAGTACATCTTCAAGAGCTTCAGAATCCATAGCATAACGAAACATTCTAGATAATCCATCAGCAGAACTTTTATATGCTTGAGATACACTAGAATACGCCTTAGATCCTATACTCTTTATTTCCTTAATAGGTAGATTAGAAAAGCTATCAAAAGTATCTAGTACATCCCCAGTATAAGCATTGAACTGAGTAGATGGATCCAACAAACAATTCATTGTGTATTTTATCTGAAAAGGATCATTAGCATCCACAGTATAACTAAAAGACCTAATAGCTCCCTGCATAGATACATTCTCAAAAACAATTGTTAAATTAGTATCATTCTGAGGATCAGTATAAAACTTCTCAAACATCATAAACCTTAAATACGCAGGTGAAAGTCTTACATCATTAATCCCTAACTTCAACAAAAAAGCAGGTATCTTAAAATATCCACTGGTACCTGAGAAAGTAAAGTTTCTAAGAGACTCTCCCCAATGAACAATAGTCCATCCAGCAGCAGTCTTAATAGTTATTAAATCCTTAGCAAAACTCTTAGCCAAAGTAGTAGGATTAATCCTAAATGTATATACACGAGGGTCATACTTAAGATTAACATAATCAGTTAAAGCAACACCAGCTAAAGCATCTACCTTATCTGGGAAAAGAGTCCCTAAATAATCAAGGCTGCTAGATGCATACTTAAAATAATCACTCTTTAAAATAGAACTGTAAGGCTCTGTTATCTTTAAATAATCCCAACTAACAGAACTCGCATACTTAGTTATATAATCTACAATATCAGGACTAATATCTTCTTTATTAAAACTAGTATAAGTATTAGGATTATATATAGTCATCCTAATAGTATCTGAAACTTGTTGATAAAGGTTACTCATTATTCATTTATCTTTATTAATTAACATTGCAATATCCGATGACTGTTTGTGAGCTACCAGTTAAAGGCTGGCTTCCTGATTCATCGAAGTAGAACTTACTCTAACAACATTAGAGTCTGTTAAAACAGAGGTTTGCTTCTCCACAGGCTTAGAATTCCTACGCTCCATAGGTATTAATTTATTTTGTCCTGCTAATAAAATAGTCTTAGCTGCTTTTATATCTCTATCTTCAGATAGACCACAGACACAAGTATATGTTCTTTCATCAAGACTAATGGTATTTATCTTACCGCACTTGTAACACATCTTAGTTGTTGGGAAATACCCATCAACTACTGTTACAGAGTTAAACTGTTTTAGTTTAGATTTAATAGTTCCCATACAACTATGCTGAATCTGTTTCCCAAACCAACCAGATTGCCATCCTCTTAGATTCTCATCCTGGATATACACATGTGAATAATTAGTTAGAAGATAATTCACTATCTTATTAGCAGCATCCTTCTTTTTGTTATTTATTTTTTCATACTCTTTCTGAATTAGATGCTTTGTTTTATACCGATTCTTAGAACCTTTGATTTGTCTTCTATTCATCTTAGTCATAAGACGCTTCAAGCGTTCAGTTTCTTCAATCGATATATTAAAAATCTCTCCTTCAGAAGTAGTTATATTATTTTTAATACCAAAATCTATACCAATATCTTTTTTATTGGTTGGTTGTTCAGGTTTTATGAATTCATAACATGTTAATTTTATATAATATCCGCTAGGTTTTTTTATTAGTTTTGCATTAGCTAAATCGTAATCTTCTTTAATTTGATCTAATCCATGGACTTTTAAGGGTTTATTTATTTTGTTGATTCTTATTCTATTAATAGAAATTATTTCGTGTGTTGTCCCATATTGAGAAAGCTCTATAGCCTTACAGTTAGATTTAAATTTTAATTCGCCTATTTCCAATCCTTTTTTCTTTGCTTTTGAAAGACTATATATGTTTTGTCGAAGTTGATACAATATATCCTGTTTGTTCTTAGCTGATAGATATTTTAAAGTTATATCTTCAAATTCTCCATCTTTGTTTTTCTTTTTAATAGGATTAGTTTTGTAATCATAATCAAAAGGGTTATCCTGACTAAGAATATAATTATATAACCACTTAGCTTCTACAAAAAACATCTTTAGATATTCTTTTTGAGTTTTATTAAGATGAGACTCATCTATCTTCAATTCAAAAGTTCTGCATTTCTGAGACTTTCTCTTGAGACGAGTCTTTTTTATAGTTTCTTTTATTTTATTTTTTATAGAGTCTTTCATTCACCCTAATAAGATATAAAATAGTTTCTCTTATTTTTTCACTATTATTTACTTCCATTGGCAAGAGTATCTATTTTTATAGTATCAATTAATACATAGACTGTAGAATCCCCAAACAAACTATCATTCTTTAAGAAAAAAGGATTAGTGTCAGTTTGCTCTTGTTGTAAAACATTCAAAATAGGTTTAATTATATCAATGTCTATTTCTATCTCTGCTTCTTGTATCTCCAATATCTCAATTATTTGATCTAGTTTAAAAGATATTCCATCCAAGGAGTCTTCAGTAGAAAATACCTTAAAAGGAAAAAGTAGAAAAAATAACATCACTATCCATAAAATATAATGCTTTAGTTTAGTTTTCAATTTGATACCCCCCTGCTGCTGCCATCTAAATAGCCAAGTATTTTTGCAACTTTTACATCTACCTTACCAATAGCTTCTGTTTGATTTACTCTATAATTCGCAAATTCTGTTTTTAAATCAGATACCTCTATACGAACATCTTTAATATCATCCCTTAAATTAGCAAGGTCTGTTCTAAGATCTATTACCCACCAACCTAAAACCATAGTAAGAAGTATTATAAAAATAGAAGCTACTTTCCATAAAATACTACTATTAACTTTATCTAGAAGTAATTTAATATTAGCACCATTAGTTCCATTAGTTTTAGTTGTCATTTAGTATTACCCCCTATAAGTTAATTTATCTCGTAGAAAAAGGACTATTAAAATTTTGACCTGTTTGTATATCAGTAATTGCACCTTCAGGGGCCTCAACTACTATCTTCCCTATAACTTCTTCTCCTGTAGGAGTTGTTTCTGTAGGCGGTTTATAAACACTATAGTCTAACCATCTTGATTCGCCTGCTGTTACTACAGCCTCTCTATAAGTACCAGAAACCAAAGCCTTAAAAAAATCACCCGTTGAACCTAGGAAACTATCCCAAAGAGTATAATTTTTCTGTGCTATATCAATACCTATTTCCAATACTTTATTTCTTCTTATTTCTAAATCAACCGCCCTATTAGCTGCATCGCTTCTTATTTTAGTTACATTTATATCACGGAAGTCTTCCTGACCTTTTGTAGTCATTGCCGCACTTAAACCATAAAAAGCCTCATTCAATATATCTAACTGTGCTTCATATTCTTGAGTTCCTTCTTTAGCCCCAGTCATAGTCTCTATAAACATTGTTGAAGCTCTTAGAGATTCTTCTTGAGCTTCTGTACCATAACGCCCTTCTGCTGCTTGAGCCAACACTCTCTGTAACCCAAGAGAGCCTCCACCAGCAGCTACTTCTTCTCGCATTTTACCACCCAATACCTCAAACTCTTCACCGCGTCCCATAACAAATTCAGCTACAGCCGCTCTTTTTCCTCTTCCTATTGAAGCAGCGCCTTTCATCGCTTTAGATATATCCTGTACAGAAAGAGTTGTATCCTTTAACTCCTCTTTATAATTTGACAATACCATATTTACATCAGATTGAACATAACCATATTTAGCTAAGTCTTGAGAAAGAGAATTAAACCATTCTTTATATTTCTCTAAACTTACATCTACATCTCTAGCACTTTCCGCAATCATATGAAAAGTATCAGCGGCTTCTTCGCCAGAAACATCGAAAGTATACATTATACTTGACATAAAAGTTGCTACATCCGCAGCAGACTCATCATATGCTTCTCCTAATATACCAGCTTTAATTGCTAACTCTCCAACATCTTCTTCCTTAACCCTTCCTCTCATAGCAAGAATCCCTGCAACATCAAAAAACTCTTTTTGTGTTTCTACTACTCCTTTTTCTCTTGCTTCTATAGATTCCGCTGTAAGCTTTGTAATCTTTTCAGATTTCCCCCAAACTTCTGGGCTTCCTGCTCCAGCAAACACCCCCATAGCATCTGCACGTATTTCTTTTACTTCTTTCCAACCCTGCATTAATTGTTGAGCAAGAAAACTTCCTACAGCAGCCATACCTATACCCCCCGGTAAGGACATTCCCGCCATACCAGCTACATCTTTACCAACACCAGCAACAGCCCCACCCACTTCTCTTAAAGGTTCTGGTATACCTAACTCCCATGCAGCTTCTCTTTGTCTTTCACGCTCCTTATCAAGCCCTCTCCTTGTTTTATCTACCATATAAACTGCTTCAAGTTCATTAGCTACAGCATCTTTTA
>Ga0075125_10000382_pt1 | contig 19954 bp, 20 predicted proteins | sample AntAceMetag02UKN_FD_69810 | JGI IMG/M metagenome (GOLD analysis project Ga0075125, IMG submission 69810) | Saline lake microbial communities from Ace Lake, Antarctica - Antarctic Ace Lake Metagenome 02UKN | ecosystem: Environmental > Aquatic > Non-marine Saline and Alkaline > Saline | place... | reverse complement strand
AGATAAATAGATAGAAAAAAAGCAAATGCACCTAACGCAGAAAGAGAGTAGTTTATTATTGATAACTGACTATTAACTGTTAAATATAAAAAAGAAATGATTATTGCGGGAAATAAAACTTTATCTAAAATAATAAAATGCTTAAGGTCATAGATAAAAATAATAATTAAAAAAGAAATAATTAAAAAATAGAACAATAACCCCAAATAAGACACTACGCTATAATGTAGTGGAGAGAGGAAAAGAGGAAGGATAAATAAAATTCCTGTAATCAATTCAACTACGGGATATTGCCAGGAAATAGGTTTTTTGCAATAGCGACATTGGCGTCTTAAAATTATAAAACTTAAAACTGGAATCAAATCATACCAAGCCAATAGATGCTTGCAATGAGGACAATGAGAACGACCTCTTAAAAAACTTTCTCCTTTTTCCAAACGAAAAATCACGCAATTCAAGAAAGAACCAATTATAAGACCGAATATGAATATTGGTAGATAAATAATTGTCATTGATTTATCCGCTCCCGCCCTCCCCTACTGGGAGAGAGCGGGAGCGGGAACGGGGGAAAAGGAGAGGGCGGGAGCGGGAAGTTGAGTGTGGAGAGGGCGGGAGCGGGGGAAAAAGAGAAAGCAGTGGTGGAAAGTTGAGCATGGGCAAGGGTGGAAACAAGAAACCTCCTCAAAAAACGAGGAGGCCTCTTTAAATTATATCTTCCTATATCATTCTATTCGCAACTGATACTACCTACGCCACAACCACAATCTTCGGTGGCGGATTCAATATTGTTGCCATGGTCATCAATACAAAAATAGTTTGCGCCTTCTCCCGTTAGTTGAACGCTCACGCAATAATGATATTGCGATGAATAGCAATTGAGCGTTTTCTCAAATCCTCCAACATCTGCCTCAATTGTTTGTAAGTCCACGTTGCTACCTGGTCCTCCCGAACCATCACATAAAGACAGATAACCATTCGCTTTTTGAAGATACATATCTTCTGCAATCTTTCTTGTCTGAACAACTCCCGCAATTATTTTAGTATTTCTTCCCCTATCTGACGCTTCTCTTAAAGAAACGGTCACAATCGTAGCTAAAATACCAATAATAGCTACTACTATTAAAACTTCAATCAAAGTAAATCCTTTTTTTGTTTTAAACAATTTCTGCACTGACATAAAACTCAATTAATTAATTATTGACAATCGTCTCCATCGGCCGTGCATGCAGTAGCTACTGCGTTTGAAACGACTCTACCGGTGCTGTCAACGCAAAAATATATAGTAGCGTCAGCAGAATCCGGAGTTAAGAGCTCCGCTGAAACGCAATAATCAGTTGTTGTATCGTAACACTTTAAATTAACGGTGGCTGAAGTCAACCCTTGTTGTTTTGCAATGTCGTCTTGAAGAGCATCTAACTCGTCACGAGTAACATCTAAGCTCGTCGCCGAAGAACATAGTCCAGCGTAACCAGTACTACCTTCTTCTGCTGCAATCAATTCTGCTTGTGTTCTTACCTGATTCATCGCTGATTTAATACGAGCATCCTTGGCTCGATTAGGCGCTCCTCGCAAAGAAACAAGAACAATGGCAGCTAAAATGCCAATAATAGCAATAACCACCAATAATTCAATTAAAGTAAAACCTTTTTTAGATTTCATGTTCTTATAATTTAATATTCTCTTTACGACCTTTAGTTTGTTTTTAATCTCACTTATTAATTTTACTCTAAATCTCCTTTTCAAGCAATTGCCACCTGTGTATAACTTAAAATCCAGATGACATCCCTTTATAAACGGGAACGATAATTGAAATCATTAATCCAGCAATCATTCCTCCCAAAAATACTATTAAAATTGGTTCAATAATATCAACCAATCCATCTATTCTTCTGTTAACCTCTGCTTGATAAAAACTAGCCACATTCATTAGTGCTTCATCTAATTGACCAGTTCTTTCTCCAACACGCATCATTTGAATCACTAAATTAGGAATATATTTAGGATTTTTTTCTAGAACAGAGCTCATTGCCTCCCCTCTTCTTACGCCCTCTTGGGCATCTAAAATAATTCTTTGATAAATTACATTGCTGGTAGCACTACCTATTATTTCTAACGCTTGGGTGATTGGAAGTCCAGCCAAAATCAATGTAGAAAGGTTTTCGGTAAATCTGGCCAATTGAATCTTTTTTGCCACAGGACCAATTAAGGGAATTTTTAAAGATGAACGACCAAGAACTTCTTTTCCTTCTTTCGTCTTTGAATATTTCCAAACAAAAAGAACTATTAAAGTTATAACTAATAACATGGCCCACCACCATTTTGTTGCAAAATCTCCAAAACCCAAAACCATTCGTGTTATAATTGGTAACTCTACATCTAGTGAACTAAAGGTTTCCTTGAACGAAGGCAAAACAAAGAAAATGCCGAAAACACCCATACCCAGAAAAATAACCGAGATAAAGGCAGGATAAGTCATGCCACTTTTTACCTTACTCACAAGCGTATATTCTCTCTCTAAATGTTGGGCAAGATAGTTAAGTGTTTCTGAAAGCTTGCCCGTTGCCTCCCCCGATTTTATAATATTAATAAAAAAATTAGAAAAAACTTCTGGAAATTTCGCTAATGCTTCAGAAAAATAGACACCACCTTCAACCTCTATTGCTACTTTTAAAATCTGTCCTTGAAAACTTTTCTTTTCAACCTGTGTGGCTAGAGCTCTTAATGATTCAACTAAACCAACTCCTGATTTAAGCATCATAGAGAGCTGACGACAGAACATCATTACGTCTTTTTTCTTAGCCTTTCCAAGAAATTCAAACTGACGAGAATAAAAGGGCTTTAATTCTATCGCCTCTAAATGAGTAACAAAGAGCCCCTCTTTTTGTAAAAGAGATACGGCTTCTTTTTTTGAATTAACATCCATAACGCCAGCCTGAACTAATCCATCTTTTGTTCTCGTTTGATAATTAAACTTCATAAAATATGATTTATAATCTTTCGCCGATTAAAGCCTTCAAACCATCAGGATTTACAGAAAATTTAAAAGCCGACTCTTTAGTAATCTCTTTACTCTGAATAAGTGACGCTAACGATCTGTTAAGAGAAATCATTCCCTCTTCTAAAGAAGTTTCTATTACAATCGGAATCTCATGAATTTTGTTCTCTCTTATCAGATTTGCTATAGCCGAATTATTAAAAATAATTTCTGTGGCCGGAATCAAACCACCCTTTATTTTCGGAATCAACCGTTGTGAAATAATGCCCAGTAAAGAACTCGATAATTGCGCCCTAACTTGTCTCTGACTAGGACCGTCAAAGCTATCAACAATACGATGAATAGTCTGTGATGCTGAATTAGTATGAAGTGTGGCAAAAACTAAGTGTCCTGTTTCGGCCGCTGAAATAGCTATTGCTATCGTTTCTGGATCGCGCATCTCTCCAACCATAATAACATCCGGGTCTTGACGAAAGGTGGAACGAAGAGCGCGAGCAAAAGAAAGTGTATCGCTGAAGACCTCTCTTTGGTCAATGATAGATAAATCGTCTTCAAAAATATACTCAACTGGATCTTCAATCGTAATAATATGGCTTCTTCTGCTATGATTAATAGAATCAATTAAAGCAGCTAAGGTCGTAGATTTACCATGACTAGATGGACCAGTAATTAAAACGAGGCCTTGGTGAGCTTTAGCAAATAAATCTAAAACTGGAGGTAAGTTTAATTCATCAATTGTGCGAATTTTAGTTGATATTAGACGCAAAGAACAACTTACTTTGCCCTGTTGGAAATAGGCATTGCCACGAAAGCGTCCCATTGTCAGTCCATTCTTAACCGATAATGATGCAGATTCATCTTCTTTCCCGTTTTTCCATAAATCAAAAGAAAAATCAATTTCTCTTTCTCTCAAAAATTTTTCAAACCTATCTTCAGAATAATTCTGTGATAGTAATAATTTCACTAAGGATACAACATCGTCTGAAAAAATTGTTTCCTCTTTATCTAAAACAACAAGTTCGCTGTCAATTCTTAAAATTGGCTTTTTACCAGAAGAAAAATGTAAATCGGAAGCTCCCTGTTCAATAGTTAAAAAAAGCAATTTTTCTAAAATTTTCTTGTAATCTTTTGGCATAATTATAAAAGCTTCTTAATCTCTTTGACTACCTGACTCGGAGTAAAATCAGATTTTATTAAATATTTATCAGCCCCTAAGCTAATTCCTTTCTCTACTTCTTCCTTTTGGCTAAGGTTAGACAAAATGATAATTTTCATTTCTTTCAATTCATCTTCTTTTATTTGTTTCAAAATTTGCCAACCGTCAATATGAGGTAAAACAATATCTAAAACAATAAGGTCTGGTTTATTCTTTTTTGCTGCTTCTAATACTAATGCTCCGTCTTTGGATATAAAAACTTTAAAACCACTTTCTGTTAATTTAGTAGAATAAATATCTATCAAAAATGGATCATCTTCTACTAAGAGTATCTTTTTCATATGATTAGTAATGAATAATTAATTATCGTTTATGACCCACTTCTATTGCTCTGATGTGGTTCGTGCTACTTCTGCCATTGATGTTTCTCCTCGCAAAACTTTTAATATGCCGTCTTGTCTAATAGTTACCATGCCTTGTCGCTTAGCTTCCTCGCTAATTTTTTTCTCCGTAGGTTCCGACAAGATAATATCTCCCAACTCTTTATTCATTTCCAAAACTTCAAAAATACCAAGGCGACCCGAGTATCCTGTGCCACCACATTGACTACATCCAACTGGCTCCCAAATATATGGATCGTTGACTCTATCAAAACCCTCTTTAGCTTGAGAAGGTAAGCTTTCGATATCTTCCATAATTAATTTCCTAATTTGCTCACCCGGTCTCACTTTCTTGCGACAATGAGGACAAAGACGACGAACTAATCGTTGAGCAACAACTACATTGATAGTTGAGGGTAAAAGAAAAGGTCTCACGCCCAAATCCATCATCCTCGGGACTACGCCCAAAGCATTATTTGTATGAATCGTAGAAAGAACAATATGTCCAGTAAGAGCAGCGTGCGTTGCCAAATCGGCCGTTTCTGCATCGCGGATTTCACCAACCATAATAATGTCTGGGTCTTGTCTTAAAACATGTCTTAACCCAGTAGAAAAACTATAACCAATATCCGGCTTCATCTGGGATTGACTTACTCCTGCAATAAAATATTCTACCGGGTCTTCTAATGTAACAATGTTAACTCCTTCCTTATTGATTGAATCCAAAATAACATAAAGTGATGTTGTTTTTCCTGAACCGGTAGGCCCAGTAGCCAAAATCATACCAAACGGCTTACTCACTGCCTTTTTGATAATTGCTAAATTTCTTCCCTCTAAACCAAGTTTTTCAAAACTGGCAAGTCGGCGAGAGGGATTTAAAACCCTCATTACAACCTTTTCACCTAAAGTAGTCGGAAAAGTAGAGACCCTAAAATCAATGTCTTGGCCATCCATTGTTATAGAAAAACGCCCATCTTGAGGAACGCGTGTTTCATCAATTTTTAATTTGGAAATAATCTTTATTCTTGCCACAATTGACGGATGAACCTCTGGAGGCAGGAATAAGCTGGAATGCAGAATTCCGTCTAAACGAAATCTCACCCTTGTTTTTTGTTTTAGCGGTTCAATGTGAATATCGGAGGCCTTGCCTTCTACGGCATGCTTCAAAATAACAGCTACTGTTTTGCTTATCGGAGCTTCGCTTCTCTTTTGAATAATCTCTGAAACGCTTTCTGGGCTTGCTTGTTTAGTCCCCGGTTGAAGTTGTTGTTCTAATTCTTGTAAAGCAACTTTGACCTCCCCACCTAATGTTCTGTACTTTTTTAAAAAAGCATAAAATGCACTTATGGTAATTAGTTTTACACTATAATTAAAGTTCCTCTGTCTGGCTAAAAAGTTTAGAGCTTCTTGCGCCTTCAGATTTTCGGGATAAACCATTCCAACTTCTAGTGTATTATCTTTCTTTCCCAGGGGAATCATCTTGTAATGTTCTGCTGAATCTCTCGGGATAAATTCTAAAATCGCTGAAGAAATATCTAAAGAAATATTTTCTTGGAGCGGAATATTTAAATTCTCGCTTTTTATTTTGAATAACTCTCCCTCCTGTACAATATTTTTCTCTAAAATAAGCTCCTCTATCGTTTGCTTAGAGGTCTTCAGTTCTTTCTTGAGCGAGGTAATCGTTTTCTTGTCAAGAATTCCATTTTTTAATAGCTGATTGATAAAAGTCATCGTCTCTCTGCCAATATTATCTTTAATTTTAAAAATGATTATATATTTGAAAAGCCATGTCCCTATGAAATCTCAAAATTTTCTTTTCTGAATTTCCGTAAAAATTTCTACTTTTTTATTCCTCCGGTAAAACAGGTAAAATCACAGTGGATGTGGCTATGTATGGGGCAAAAGGATTTTCTCTGCCAAACTTTTGGTCAGATGGTAAAATCGGAGCAAATGGACGAAGGTCTTCCAATATTTCGTTTTCAAGTTTTTCAAAATCTACTTGAATCATTTTATTTCTTTTTTCTAAAAAATTTGGGATTACAGAAGATGGCTCTTCGGAATTATTACTAAATTTAATCCAGATGAAAACAAGAACCAAAATCAAAACAACGGCAATAAGCGCTAAATAAATTTCTCTTTTTTTCTTTTCGTAAAATAATATTGCCATACTCTTCTCGCCACTCCTTTCTCTTACTCAAGAACAAGAAATGGTATTAAATGTTGAATTAATTATTTCTCCTTGTTAATAAGAATAAATTCGTAAAGTTATCTTAAAGGGCATTGATTGTTCTTCGTCTTCAAGAAGGAAAAAATCTATATCCATAATATCTATTAACCGAGCGCTTTTTTCTAAAGAAAAAAGAAAATTCTTAAAAGCAAAATATGAACCAGAAAGTTCCAAGTTGACCGAATATTCTTTAATCCTCGTTTCCTTTTCTTGCGGAGAAGACAATTCTTGCCAACTCACTCCCTCTAAACTCATGCCCGTCTCCATACAAGTTGTTTGCAAAAATTCTAACAAAGAAGACATGTCTAAACTTTTCGGCAAAATACTATCAACCTTGTCTGCAAACTCTTGTTTTTCTTTAAGCTGTTGACTTGTTGTTTCTAACTGTTGATTATATTTATGTTGACTCTCTAATTGGACATCTTTCTTGGCAAGCTCTGTTTGCAAGTCATTCATTTTTTTGTATTCCGGCCAAACCAAAAGTGCTCCCACAACGAAAGAAATAATTAAAGCTACACTAATAATGATAATAGAATATTTCATTGTAAATTTTCTTTACTTGTATCTTCTGACGATAGAAGAATTTCAATAGAAAATTCAATCTCGCCCTCTTCAGAAAAATCAATATTAGACAGAGTTGCTTCTTTAATAAAGGGATCTTGCTTAAAAACAGAGATTTGTTGTCCTATATCAGCGAATCTTTTAGATATTCCCTGCAATTCCAATGTTCCTTGACCCATACTTGAAGAAAGAGAAGTAAAATAAATATTTGGATGAATAAATGTTTCTAAAAATCCAAAAATATTAGAAGATTTTTCTCTATTTTGAAGTAGTTGAATAGCATCATCCACCTTTGTCTTAAAAGTTAAAATTTTCTTTTCTAATGCGCTTTGCTCCTTAGTTTGAATCTTAGACAATTCTTGTTTCGTTTGCTTTATGGCTACTTCTGTCCTATTTATTTCATTTTTCAAAATAAAATAAACTCCAACTATAATTAAAATTAAAAGAAAAGAAAGCCATGGCAATATCTTTTTTATTGCTGATTCCTGTTTAATCGCTGCTTTTGGAATTACTTGAACCATAAATTATTATTAGTATTTTATTTTGTGAAACCGCGAAGAGCCATTCCCACTGCTACCGTAAATCCCGGTCCTAATTTTTTTAAAGCTCCTTCTAATGTCGGTGGATAAGCTATATTGATAAAAGGATTAGCTAATTCTACTGGCAAATCCAACTCTTTAGATAAATAATCAACAAATCCAGCCAAAGTTGCTCCGCCACCTGTAAGAATAACTTTTCCTACTTTTTCTTTATCTTCTAAATAGACTTCATCAAAAATGTTTTTTATTTTCCCTAAAATTGCTTCCGCTTGGGGCATAATAATCTGTCTAATCTCTAATTTTTTGTTTGTTAACCCGTATGCCCTTTTAATTGTTTCGGCCTCTCTCTCCTTAATTTCTAAGTTTTGAGAAAGAACTTTCGTAAAATTCTCTCCAGAAATATCAAAACTATAAGAAAGCTTTAAAATTCCTTGAGCTACTATATTAATAGTAGTGCTTCTCTCTCCGATATCAACCAAACAAATTGTGTTACTTTTGTCTTGATATTGAATCAGTGCCCTGACTAAGGCGAAAACCTCTGCTTCTAATGCAACTATCTTCAGTCCAACCGAAGCAGCTATTTGCTGATATTGAGAAATAACTTCATTCGGAACAGTTACTAATAAAATTCGTAAAGGACTTCTGCCCTCTTTTGATGGACCACCCTTAATAACCTGCCAATCTAATGTTACCTCTGATAACGGTAAAGGGATACGGCGTGGGGCCTCGTACTTAATTGCTTCAGGAATTTCTGCTTCCGACATTGCGGGTAAATTAAATGTAGTAAAAAATGTTGCAAAATCAGGTATAGCAAAAAAGGCCTCTTTTGATTTTATCCCTGCTTCTTTAAGAATAGTTGACAACGCTTCTGCAATATTAGATTCACTAATAGAAAGAGTCCCTTTTTCGCGCGTCTGAAAAGCTTGTCCCCCAAAATAATCAGAACCTAAAACTCCGTAATTAGACAGCGTTTTCCCCTTGCCCTTTTCAAGCTCTATTACTTTAATAGAGGAAGTTCCGATGTCAACGCCTATAAAATTTTTAGAAAATAATTTCAAAGAATTCTATAATATATGTTAAAAATAATACAATGCAAACTGTTTTTGTATTATACTCTATTATACTATCTATTCCTAATTGTATCAAAACAATATGTGGAAAAGTCCAAAAGAAATAATATTAGATCTTCTTTGGCCAAAACATTGTATAAATTGTGGCAAAGAAGGAAAATATCTTTGTGATGATTGCTTCGCTTTGATTGACATATCAAGAGAACCGCCTTGCCAAGGATTTAAGTTTTTAAATGGATTATACTTTCCTGCCACTTATAATGAAAAAATAATTCAATCGGCTATTCATCTTTGTAAATATGGATACGCAAAGGAAATTTCCAAAATCCTGTCTGACTTAATTATAGCTCATTTCAAATTACTAGACAATCCGAATTTATTCACTCCCTTATCTATGAGCGCTACAAAAGAAGAAAAAGCTAATTGGATTCTCTGTGCTGTGCCTCTGCATAAATCAAAATTAAAACAACGGGGATTTAATCAATCAGAAGAAATTGCTAAACATTTATCCCTGTTTTTTGAAGTTCCTTTTATCTCAGAAATTTTATTGAAAACAAAAAAAACCTCGCCCCAAATGTTTTTAAATAAAGATCAAAGATTAAAAAATGTTCTCAATTCTTTTCAAATTAATCCTCAAAAAAAGAACAAAATCTTAAATAAAAATATTCTACTTGTTGATGATGTTTTTACCACCGGAGCCACTATGGAAGAGTGTGCCAAAGTCCTAAAACAAAACCACGCCCAATCTGTCTGGGGCGCGGTTGTCGCAAGAGATTAACCTGGCGGAGAGGGTAGAATTCACCCGATTAGATTATATATTAACGCCTCTTAATTCTTTCCAATATCCCGGATGATTAATTCTATTGTTTAGTGTTGTATTTTTATTTTTCTTTGTTTTATTTTTTTGAATATCCTCTTCTTTGCTTTTGCTAAAAATAATTTTAAAAATATCATTTTTAATAAAAAGTGATTTTTTATTTTTACCTATCTTCTCTTCTATCGTCGGTAAAAATTCTTTATTGATTTCATAACCAATAGAGCTCCTGCTCATCTCTCGAGCCACTTTAGAGGTTGTTCCGCTACCAAGAAATGGATCTAATATGGTTTCGCCAACAAAACTAAACATTTTAATTAATCGTTTTGGTAATTCGTCTGGAAACATTGCCATATGTTTGCCTTGTTTAGCTCCAGCAAAATTCCAATGACCAGTAAAATATTTCCTCCACTCTTCTTTTGTTAGTTTTGATTCTTCCTTTAACTCATGATTTATATTATTTGGATCTTTCCCTAATTTTTTGAATAACAAAACAAATTCGTAATCAATTTCAACTATTCCATTGCGTGGATATGGAAAAGAGCCCATTACCGAAGCTCCGCCAGTTGTATTCATTGTCGTCTTTTTTTGCCAAATAATAGCACCCATATAGTCAAAACCGATTGACTCACAAAATTTAATTATCTCTGTTCTTATGGGTATTACTTTATATCTACCATAAGTAACGGCTCTAGCGAATTGATCCCCGATATTTATACATAACCTGCAACCGGGATATAAAACGCGATAGCTTTCTTCCCAAACCTTATTTAAGCCATTTATATAATTGTCATAACTATCATAAAACCCAATTTGCTCTTTCTTGCCGTAATCTTTAATCTGCCAATACGGCGGAGAGGTAACAATAAGGTGAACCGATTCCTCTTTAACCTCGGCCATGTTTCTTGAATCTCCAATGATAATTTGATGTTTTGTAGACATAATTAGTTTAATAGTTCGCTCGCATCAATGTTTAATCCATTTTTTGTCTTCTCGTAATAAATAATTTTAGCTTCAATGTTTTCTCTTAATGAGTTTTTTATTTTATAAGTAATTGGCTTAATGGAGATGGGAATATCGCCGATAAAACCATCTATTCCTTTAGATTCTTCTTCTATGATTGATAATCTATATTTTTCTTTTTTAATATTTGCCACTTTCTTTAGGATAGCCTCTTGGAACCTTAAACCGATAAAAGTTTTTTCTATTATTAGATCTTCAACCCATCTTTCTATCATCGGTTTGTCTATTTTCCGTATCGCTTCTTCTAAGTTATTAACCATTGTCTTTATCTTTTCGGAAGCACTTTCAATTGCTTCTGGATTTTTCATTAAATACCATCTCTTCCAACCCTCATAAGTTCTTTCTGGGCATTCTTTTATTAATTCGGAAAGTTGGCCAACTACTCTTGGTCTTGTGCCTTGCGCATTCTGATTGGCTAAATTTAAAATTTGAGTTGTATAAAGAGGAAATTCCTCAACTTTACCAATTAGTTCTTGAATCAATTCTTCATTTTTTATTTTTATAATCATAAACCTTATTTAACAACTGCTCTAATTTTATCATACGCCAATGGCAAAAGCCAACTCAAAAGAATTAGCTTTTCAACAAGTTTTTCCTATCCAATGATTCAAACATGGACATCTGGCGGAGAGGGTGGGATTCGAACCCACATGTCCTTGCGGACGCCACTTTTCAAGAGTGGTGGAATAGCCGTTATCCGACCTCTCCAAAACAAAAAAATGCACGAACAATCAATGCGGAGGAGGTGGGACTCGAACCCACAGGACCCCGAAGGGTCACACCTTAGCAGGGTGTTGCGATACCATTACGCGACTCCTCCTGTCTGCGCATATTTTACCTTAAAAATTGAAAATATCAAGGTTTTGTGCTAAGTTTAGGGATAGCGCCCGTAGTTCAATGGACAGAACATTTGATTGCGGATCAAAAGATTGCAGGTTCGAGTCCTGCCGGGCGCACATGAAACTTTCTGATTCAGTCGGAAAAATTCCTAAAGTTGGTCCTGCCTATATTAAACGACTACATAAGCTTGGGGTCAAAACAATTTATGACCTTCTTTTTCATTTTCCTCATCGCTATGAGGATTTTTCTAATATAAAAAAGATATCTGAGGCAAAAATCCATGAAATTGTCTGTATCCAAGGAAAAATAATAACAATTGAGAATCAAGCAACATTTAGAAAAAGATTCGTTATTACAAGGGCTGTTGTAAAAGACAATACAGGAATGATGCAAATAACTTGGTTTAATCAACCTTATCTAATTCAATCTCTCAAAATAGGAGATATGGTTTCTCTGGCGGGAAAAATAAGCACGGGTAAAGACGGCACACATATATCAAACCCTATTTACGAAAAAATTTGGCCGGGACACAATTTGGTTCATACTGGAAATATTGTGCCTATTTATGGTGATACTAGGAGTATCAGTTCAAGGTGGTTAAGGTTTATTATCAAACCCTTATTAGAACAATTCCAAAACGAAATTGTAGAAATTTTGCCTGCAGAGATAATAAAAAAAAATAAACTTCTCCCTATAAAAAAAGCGATAAAAGAGATTCATTTTCCGAGCTCGCTGAAAACAGCTCAAAAGGCAAAAGAACGATTTGCTTTTGAAGAACTCTTTTTGTTGGAGCTATTTGTCTTAAATAAAAAGCAAGAATTAGCGCGTCTTAAAACAACTGCTATTCCAATCAATCTTCAAAATGTTCAAAAATTTGTTAAATCTTTGCCGTTTAAACTAACAGATTCTCAAAAAAAATGTACTTGGAGAATCCTGAAAGATTTGGAGAAAGACCATCCAATGTCAAGATTGCTTCAAGGAGATGTTGGGTCTGGAAAAACAGCTGTTGCTACTTCTGTGAGCTTAAACGTTGTTAAATCAGATCACCAAGTTGCCTTTATGGCTCCAACAGAAATTCTATCCAAACAACACTTTCGAACCGTAGCTTCATTTTTAGAAGATTTTAATGTAAATGTTGGATTACTTACCTCTAAAACAGATAAATTTATTTCTAAAAAATTAAAACGGCAGGTTATTGAAATCTCCAGAAAAAAACTTTTAGAGAAAACTTTAAAGGGAGAAATAAACATTTTGATAGGCACACATTCTTTAATTCAAGACAAAGTAAAATTTAATAAATTGGGATTAGTAATAGTTGACGAGCAACATCGTTTTGGTGTAAAGCAACGGGCAAAACTTTGTCAGAAGAAAAATGGTTTATCAAAAGAAATACTTATTCCTCATTTACTATCAATGACGGCTACACCTATCCCCCGTTCTTTAGCGCTAACTGTTTATGGTGATTTGGATTTGTCTATCATTGATGAAATGCCAAAAGGAAAACGAAAAGTAAAAACATTGTTGGTCTCTCAAAAAGACAGAAAAAAAACATACAAGTTGATTGAAAAAGAAGTTAAAAAAGGGAAACAGGTTTTTGTTATTTGTCCTCGCATAGAGGAGAGAGAGCTTGACGAAGGGGAAGAAGATAAAACTGGTTGGTCAGAAGTTAAGGCAGTTAAGACAGAATATGGACGACTTTCAAAAGATATTTTTCCGCAATTTAAGTTGGCAATGCTTCACGGCAAAATGTCAAGCACGGAAAAATCCCAAATAATGAAAAAATTCAAAAACAAAAAAACGGATATTTTGGTTTCCACTTCTGTAATTGAAGTGGGAATAGATGTTCCCAATGCCACGGTTATGATTATTGAAGGGGCGGAAAGATTTGGGCTTTCACAACTTCATCAATTCAGAGGAAGAATAGGTCGGACTGGGGAACAGTCGTATTGTTTTCTTTTCTATAATGCTCGTTCAAAGAATGCCCGCGACAGATTAATAGCTTTGTCTAAAATAGACAATGGGCTGGAATTAGCAGAAAAAGATTTAAAAATTCGTGGACCGGGACAATTTATAGGAACTAAACAATGGGGCATTCCAGACATTGCTATGAATGCCTTGACTAATTTTTCTTTAGTAGAAAAAACTCGGGAAGCGGCAAAAAAAATTCTCTCAACGAACACAGGACTAAAAAACTTTCCCGCATTAAGAGAAAGATTAAAAAGATTTACTCAAACAATACATTTAGAATAGTCACTATCACTGGGCCGGGTCTATTGCGCTATTAACGATGTTTTGGCGTTGGCCAAAAACCCATATATTTACCAAGAAGCCAACGGGTCTGCGCATCAATTGCTGGCAACGCAGTAAAGAAAATCATTGTTAATGGAAGAAGAAACCATTGAAGCGAGGACAAAAAGACATTTAAATCTCTCTGTTTCTTTCCGGGCTTTGGTGGAAGCAAATAAAAAGTATAATAGATAGAGCTAAACAACCCAATCATAGCAATGGCTAAAATTCTTCCCGTAACCCTTGGAAGATTGTAGGAAAAAAGAGTTTGAGAAAATTCCTCTCCGCCAAGAAAAACTGGCAACCAACCTAATGTCGCCAATAAAATTGAAGCGCAAGCCCAATTCCAGTGTCCTTCAATTATTTCAAAAGCCAAAGAAAATTTCTTTTTAAAAGGAATTTTTTTATTCTTCATAAAACCAAAAGTAAAATAGGCAATATCGCCCACTCCATAAGCCCATCTTCTTTGTTGTTTATACATATTAAGAATCGTTTGCCAAAAAGAGCGAGCCACATTGGCGTCCATTGAAACGGAACAATAAAGCGGTTCAACCCTATAGTCTCCGTCAAACAACAAAAAGCATTGCCAAAAAATTCTTGAATCTTCAGATACAACATTTCTTTGTTTAAAACCCACCTCAACTAAGGCCTTAAAAGACATAGAATGAGAAGAAAAAGTAATCAATTTCTCTCGTCTTTCTTGATTTGTTATATGCCAAAACGACGAAGAAAAAGAAAAGAGCCGAGAAATACTTGGCGCTTGCCAAACATTGTTTAAAAATAATGGAATAGGTTGGAAACTAGTCCTCGTTGGCTTTGCAGTAGTCAAATAATGATAAGTCAAACAACTGAAATAATGAACCGACACTACGGTATCAATATCAAGTGCAGAGAAAATAACATTTTCATAAGGAATCTCTATGCTATCTAAAAAATTCTTTGCTTTCTCGGCGGCCCATGATTCGTTAGAGCCCTTACCCGCGATCTCGTTAGGCAAATCCGCAGGATGAATACTAATTAAAAACTTAAAAAAATTATCTTTAAATTCTTGTTTTATTCTCTCGCCAATTATCTTTATTTCTTCTCCTGCTTTTTCCTCCTGCGCTAAAACAACAATCATTTTGTCTTTAGGATAATCAGTTTTTAACAAAGCTTCTATAGATTCTTTCACTATGGCGTATGGCTCCTTATACATAGGTAAAATAATCAAATGATAAATTCCTTTCCAATCATCAACCAATAATCCATTAGAAATTTCTTTAAGGTCTTTTAATTTTGTTAACCAATCAATATTTTCTTCTTCTTTCATCTTCTTGTATCCAGCTCTCAAATGAAAAGAAAAATATATTGCTCTAAAAAACCAATAAAGAACAAATATTAGAATAAAAAATGCTGCTAATTGGGGACGGAAATAACAAAGCGCAATTGCTCCCAAAAGAGTAAACCATGTCAAAAGTCCGGGCAACATTTCTAAAAATCTAAATAAAACCCTCTCTTTAGGGTTTTTCAAATCACAAGCATGAGAAATTTTTAAATAATATTTTTCATCCATAAGTTGTCTATATTTCTAATGCGACCCCACGGGGAGTCGAACCCCGGTTTTCAGGATGAAAACCTGATATCCTAACCACTAGATGATGGGGTCTATTACCAACATCATAATCTATCTTAATTGAAAAGTTGTAAAATTTCAAGAGGACTGATATTCTAAATGAATGATAATATTAGGAATAGAAACATCTTGTGATGATTCGTGCATTGCCTTAGCAAAAGGTTCCGCTAAGAAATTTGAGTTAATTTCAAATTTGATTTCCTCACAAGTTAAAATCCATCAAAAATGGGGAGGAGTGTATCCGTTAGTGGCAAGAAGAGAACATCAAAAAAATTTGACGCCACTACTCGCCAAAGCATTGAAGGAAACTAATCTAACACAAGATGTCAAATTAGCCTCAAAATTCAATTGTCAAAAATTAAAAAAAATTTTAGAAAGAGAAGCCGTTCTTTATAAAGAATTGAAAAGATTTTTAGCAACGAATCAAAAGCCTAAAATTGATTTAATAGCAGTAACAATGGGACCCGGACTGGATCCTTGCTTGTGGACGGGAGTGAATTTTGCTAGAGCCCTTGCTTGTTGTTGGAAAATTCCAATAATGGGAATAAATCATATTGAAGGACACATTCTCGCTAATTGGTTAAAATCAGATAGCAAAAAAACAAAAAACAAAGCGCAAGAACCAAAAGAAATTAAATTCCCTGCAATTTCTCTTATTGTATCGGGAGGACATACTCAAATTATTCTAATGAAAAGTTTTGGAAAATATAAGATTTTAGGTGAAACGCGAGATGATGCAGCGGGAGAAGCTTTTGACAAAATTGCTAGAATTTTAGGACTCCCATATCCCGGAGGACCAGCTATTGCCAAAGAAGCAGCGAAGCCATTAGCCAATAATAATCTGTCAATAAAATTGCCTAGACCAATGCTTTATTCTAAGGATTATGATTTTAGTTTCTCTGGACTAAAAACAGCAGTATTGTATGATTATAAGAACCACGCTTCGTTTCACTCGGCAGAACCTTGTCTCCCCGTTAAGCTCGGAGATAAAAAGAAAACAAAAAAAGAAAAAGAATCAAAACAATACATTCAAGCAATGGCTCGTGAAGCCCAACAGGCAATCATTGATGTCTTGATAAAAAAAACAATAAAGGCAACAAAAGATTATAAAGCAAAATCAATTCTTCTCGGTGGCGGAGTAACAGCTAACAAAGAATTACAAAAACAATTCAAAGAAAAAATTAAAAAAGAAAATTTAAATATTATCTTTCATTTCTCTGATTCCAAGTTTTGCACAGACAATGCAGCAATGATTGCTTTCACTGCCTGGATGAAATTTATGAAGAATCAATCTCCTGACAATTGGCAAAAAATTAAAGCACAGCCAAATCTTAGAATAGATAATAAATAATTAATCAATCTATGTTTCTTTATCCTATCTTTATTATTTTAGGTCTAATTCCCAGCACTATCTGGTTACTTTTTTATTTAAGAAAAGATAAAAGACCAGAACCGAACGCAATGGTAATAAAAATCTTTATCTATGGAATGGCTGTTACCCTGCCCGCTGCTTTGATTGAGTGGAAATTCGTCGCATTACTTCAAGGCTTAAATTTTTCACAAAATATTCTTCTAGCAATTTACTTTTTAGCGGGAGTTGGGCTTGTAGAAGAGCTCGCGAAATATTTGGTTATAAGATTGAGTGTTTTAAAAAATACTGAGTTTGATGAACCAGTAGATGCTATGATTTATATGATTATTGTTGGCTTAGGCTTTGCAGCGTTAGAAAACATTTTAATTCTATTTTTATTAAAAGAACCATACCTCATAGAAAAAACTGCGCTTGCTTTAAGTGGAAGATTTATCGGGGCGACATTCTTACATGCTCTTTGTTCCGCTAATGTCGGATTCTTTTTAGCGCTATCTTTATTTAAGACCAAAAAACGACGACGGCTTTTATTTTTTGGATTATTAATTTCAATTGCCTTGCACGGATTATTTAATATTGCTATAAAGATAGAAGGGTGGCAAGGAACAACTACTATAATAACAATCCTTGCCAGTTTATTCATTATTGTCTTATTTGAATTCAAAAAAGTAAAAAAATTAGCAAGCGTTTGCAGGGTGCGCAGGGTATCCTGAATCGCAAATAAAATATGTCTATTTTCAAAAAAAAGAAAAGTGATGCGGACTTAATGGAAGAAGATAAAAAAGAAAATCCTGAAAGACAATGGCCGTCACAAAAAGCTGAAGGAGAGTTAGCTGTAGATGTTTATGAAACAGAAAAAGAATTTGTTATTGAATCACCTATCGCTGGAATAACCGCTAAAGATTTAGATATTTCTGTAGAGGAGGATATGCTAACTATTAGGGGAAAAAGAGAGAGGCCTCAAGACAAAGAAAAAAGAAATTATTTTCTACAAGAATGTTTTTGGGGACCTTTCTCAAAAAAAATTATTCTTCCGGAAAAAGTTAAAATCACTCAAGCAAAGGCAACGGTAAGGCGTGGCATTTTGCGCCTAAGCATTCCTAAGGAAAACGAGCAATTGTCTAAAAAAATATCTATCAGCGATAAGTAAAAATATTCTGATATGCCGAGTAAAAAAATCAATTGGTGTTTGGTGGGTTTAATAATATTATCTGCATTAACCCATTTTATTTTTCTCTCCTATCCATCTGAAGTAGTTTTTGACGAATTTTATTTCGGAAAATTCGCCTCTGATTACCTTACAAAAACTCCTTATTTTGATATACATCCACCATTAGGGAAAATGATGCTTGCTAGTGCTGGATCGATTTTCAACATAGAAACAAATTGCACATTTGAAGAAATTGGACATCCTTGTTCTCCAAATATTTTTTTTGCTCTAAGATTTCTACCGGCTTTATTCGGAACCCTATCTGTAATCCTTTTTTATGCTTTTATTAAACTTTTAACTAATTCGAAAAAAATCGCCCTTATAGGTGGTTTTTTGTTCATCTTCGAAAACGCACTTCTCGTGCAATCACGACACATCTTTCTAGATATATTTTTACTATTTTTTGGATTGTTAAGTCTTTATTTTTTTATAAAAGCAACTAAAAAAAATTATCTTATCCCGTCGGCTGACAATAAATATCAAAAAAAACAATGGTTATTTTTAACACTATCAGGTTTAAGCTTAGGTGCTTGTATGTCAATAAAATGGACTGGCATTGGATTTGGTGGACTCTTATTTTTTTTAATGTTGATACCTTTAGCTGAAAAAAAAATCAACTTTAAAAAATTTGTGAATATGGGAGTAATCTTGGCTTCTTGTGTTATACTTGTTTACTCTTTGCAATTTTTAGTTCATTTTTATTTGTTGCCTAATCAAGGTGGACCAGATTCGTTCTTGGGACAAGATTTTGATGACCTTTCTCTCTCTCAAAAACTAATAACAATAAATGGTAAAATGTTTTATGCCAATCAAATTATTGGCAGTTCTCATCCGGCTACTAGCCGTTTTTATCAATGGCCTTTGATGAAAAAACCAATAGGACTTTGGGATAGGACTAAAAACAATACATTAATCCAAATACAACTTTTTGGCAACCCTGTAATTTGGGGATTGTCAAGTTTTGGAATGTTGATTTTGCTTATTTCTTTATTCTTTAAAAGATTAAGACGAGAAATCTATCTTTCCGCTTTTTTCCCATTTTTTCTTCTAGTCGGCTTTTTAATTAATCTTCTGCCCTTTACCATAGTCGGTCGATCAACCTATCTCTATCACTACTTCCCCGCCTATACCTTTGCTATTTTCAATTTGGCAATCATTCTAAATTGGGTAAATAAGTATAACAAAAAAATCTTTTGGATATTGATATTTCTGATTGTAGTAGGGTTCGCTGTTGCTGCCCCAGCAACCTACGGATTTCCACCAATATTACCACTCGAAAAAATGACAAATTAGAATCTTCAGAATTGTGCCCCCGGCAGGACTTGAACCTGCACCTCTTGCGAGATATGATCCTAAATCATACGCGTCTACCAATTCCGCCACAGGGGCTTAGTTATAAGGTTAGCAAAAAAAACCCTCGCTTTCAAGATATGAAAGCGAGAGTTTTCATTAACTATCTTAACCAAATCCCAATTAAATTTCGATGCTTGTGTCTAAGAATTTTGCGACCAAAGCTATAAGCCCCCTAGCCACTACCGCTACGGCTAAACCAACCAAGGCATACATCAACATATTTCTTGCCTTGCCTATTGTATCTGGATTGCCACCCCCCGTAACAAACATATAACCAGCAACAATAATCATCAATACTACAATAACCAAAAAGGTCCCATAAACATAACTAAGAATTGTAGGCAATATTTTTAATGCTTTCTCTGAAGTGTAATCACCTGGAAACTGCTCACTGATAGTTATGTCCGCAGCTGCTACTACAATCGGAGCGGAAAACAAGCTAACGATAGTAATTAGTCCCAATAATCCTATTAATTTCTTGCTCATTTTTTTGTGTTTTTATTATTTTTTAAAACCGAC
>Ga0075125_10000381_pt1 | contig 19956 bp, 24 predicted proteins | sample AntAceMetag02UKN_FD_69810 | JGI IMG/M metagenome (GOLD analysis project Ga0075125, IMG submission 69810) | Saline lake microbial communities from Ace Lake, Antarctica - Antarctic Ace Lake Metagenome 02UKN | ecosystem: Environmental > Aquatic > Non-marine Saline and Alkaline > Saline | place... | reverse complement strand
GGGGGGGGTAAGGACACATAGGGTGTCACTGGGAGACAGTGACATATAAGAGTAGTTTAATAATATTGATAAATTAATATATATATATAGTCTTCTCTTGCGACCCCCCCCCCCTAAAATGTAAATTTCTAAAATTCACCATTTTTTAGGGGCTTCTGTTATCGCTTTATGCGTTTTAACAGAAATTTAGGCGTAATATTCATCTTTTGCTGATGCTGGTTTTTTAAAAAATCGGGTCGCCTGCTCGTAATGTTGGGTGTGGGTTATGGGGGCTGATAGTGGTTTTCTATTATTATAGAGATTATCGCTATCAGCCCCCCTATAGAATTCATATTCTATTCATTGAGTTAATTCAACACATAATTTCATTAATTCTGATTCTGTGATTGTATCGAATAATTCAATTTTATGAGTTTCGACATAATTAGTTATTCTATTTCTCAATTTTGCATTATCTTTTGATTGCTCAAATAATACTTTTTTTATTATATTTCGTTCAATTTCATTCATTTATTTCACCAATCACATAATGTGGTTATTGTATTTATTTTGTTGGTCATTATACTACCACCACCTAATGACCGTTTAGACATCATTTCTAATGGGAGTTGGTGTTGTCCTGTGCTACGTCCAACATAACAGAATACAATTTCTGACATCGATGAATAACCATAATTACCGCCATATCCCTTATGATATGTTATTTTAATTCTATCATGGGATATATATGCATTACATAGTTGATTTGCAATATTTATATCTGTTTTATTTTCAAAATATAAATTCCTATACTTTTCTTTAACTGTATCCATTTATTTCACCGTTATTTTGTTATTTGTCACAACATGGTTTTTCTATGCATTTATCTATATTTATGGTACTCATATATGGATAGTAGAACCAATACTATCCCGATATGAGTAATAGAAATAGCATAATATCAATCACTATCAATACTTGATTACAATTTGTACGTTGTACCTACCCTATATATTTCAAGGGGGTTACTGATAGTGATTTAAACTAGGGTTTATTATCCTCATAATTTGTTGATATATTTTTAGGTTTGGTATCTATTTTTAAGGATATTTTTAATTTTATAGATTATCCTTAATTATGAATATTTAACCATCTATTTTTATATATTATATTTATATATTATATTTATATATTATATTTATATATTATATTTATATATTTTGTATTAATTGGTCAATTCTTGGACTGCCAACCTCACCAATAAATTTACTACTACTTGATTCTGTTGGATTCCAGTTGCCAACAAACCAATATACGTTATATTCATTTTTATTTAATTTCGATTGGAATACATGACCATTATACTCTGGTTTATTATTTTTTATTATTTTTGATAATTCTTTTAAATTCATCTTACCACCATTTTATGTACACGTGAAGTTCACGTGAAGTTCATTATATTCTAATATTCAATATCATAGAATTATATTAATTATGTATTTTATAATCAGTACGTTCCTGTAATAAAATCCCATCCAGTATTACAGACGGCATTTATTGGAACATCCATATAAAACCCAAAAAATACGGGTATTCTATCACATTCAGACCGTATAATCGTAAATAAATTGTGAATATTATTTCCCATTGTATTAAATATTGGTGCATAAATCCCGTATTCATATAAATATAATGCCATATCTGTTTCTGATATTGTATCAATTTTGTTTATTAAATGTTCTAGTCCTACACATTTTAAAGCATTTATTTTTGACATTGTCGTTGTAGATTGTGGACTTACTACACTAATCGACATACTATATTTTTGTATACAATTCTCACTACTAGCATCATGAAGATTTATTACTTCAACAAATAACCAATAATCGAATTCGCCATTATTATATTTTTTTGTGCGAAATACCCCACCATATTGTTTATAATTTATATCCCCTGAAATCTGTTTAAAATTCATAATATCGCTCCTTGTATGTGATTCTATTTAAAGTAATTCTGTATAATTTAATAACGTTATGATTTCATTTTAATCCACGTGAAGTTCACGTGAAGTTTATATGTTATTCTTATATTCTTAAATATTGGTGTGGTGACCGTAGCCACCACATAGGACGGGAAAATATAAAGTAAACCCGTATTAATACGTTGTGTTACTACCACATGGTAGATTATCGTATTTCGCTTAATTCTTCTATTTCTGAATCGGTCCATATACGCTCAATATTTATAGTTCCTTTAGAGGTTGCTTCATAGGTTTTTTTTGCTTTAATACTATCAGTATCATATCCAAATTCATCACAAAAATCAGTAAAATTATCAGATGATGAGACTCCAACGCATGATAGTACATCATACGGTGTTGGTTTTTCAAATTTACAATTAAATAAACTTATATCGTGATGAGTGCAACCGTACCATGTTTTAAGTTGTTTATTAGGTCTGGTTCTGTATTCGTCGGGACAGATTATACCCTTATGAAATGTACGGGTATTTGTTTTATTATTATATAATACTATCCCGCTATTATGTATTGATTGACCAAATTTAAATATCCATTTTCTAGTATTTCTTATTATAGTTATTTCATAGATATCCCGTTTTTGGTCATCATCCGGAAAATATTTCGCATGTTTAAGATATTTTGCCTTAAATGTACAGCCAGTTTTATTTAAAAAATCTTGTGCTTGTTTTTCATAATCTATATTCATGTTATCCACGTCCTACCGTTTTATTTCGTATTACTTACGAATAAGTAACACTTTAAAATAAAAGAAAGAAATTATTTAAAAGTTGTGTTATTTTACGTTATCTTATAAGTATTTTATTTTTTAATATTGTTAATGATGCAATAATAGCTGACTGACGGTCTATTTTGTCTGCGACATTTTCTGCGGATTGAAGGGGAATTAACTCATCTGTACACCAATCGGTATGAAATATAATTTCTTTATCAATTATTGCGATTATTTCTTTTTTTGATATCATGTCATCACCTAGTATTTATTCATTTCTAATTATTGTTAACATATCGGTTAATTTTCTTTTTTTTGTAATTAATCGATTTAGATTTTGATAATATTGTTTAATTGGTTGTTTTTTGCTTTGTTCTAGTTCTAGTAGTTCTTCGTATAGTACAAGATGCTCGAGTAATAAAGTTATTATTTGTTCGTTTTTTGTCATATAATCACCTTATATGAATTTTCCGTATTGTGCATATGCTTTGGCGTATTTAGGCATTGTTTGTTTATTGTATTTCCTTACTAGTAGTATCATTTTTATGTAATCCCTTAATGCATATAGCATGTTCTTAGTTGCGTACATCATGTTATCTATGTACCATCCAACTGTACTATTTTTATTCATTTTATCCACGTCCTAATTTAGATTTCGCAATAACTACTATGTAGTTATCACTATAAAATCAAAAATAAAATTTAATTTTATTTGGCTTATGCTCAATATCAATACTCACAATGTCCCATATCTCGCAGGTCTGGTAGACCCTGCACTCCGAAGGTAAGCCACTTACAAGATACATCATTAACCCCTTGCTCTACTCGCGATGTTTCACGTTTTCGCCTGGGGGGGTTCAGTATCGGTTGGCTGTATGGTTACGATTCTCTCGATATTGCCGTTTATAGTGGTGGTTGTATTGGTTGACTTCCACTTTTGGTATACATATACTTGGGTATACACCTTTATATAGTTATGTATTGTTACTTGGGGGTGGTGACATTGCCGTTGTCACTACATGGTGAAAAGGAATCACTGGGGGGTAGTGACTGCTGTATATAGCCAGTCACGAGTTTTGTACATTTGTCTTTATCTTTTGTATTTTTTTATTTTTTTGTTTATTATTTTTCCCCTGATTATAAATGGGAAGTTCTCCCCGCGTATCTTCTTATTTTCTGTGTCACCGATAACTATATATAGTCTCATAACCAATATTAATTAGATTATAGAAATTTAACCCATCGTAATATTCTAATATCCATCTAGGGAGGATTAATAATGAAAACCAATGAAAAAACCAATCAGAAAACAACTCAGAAAACAACTCAGAAAACAACTCAGAAAACAACTCAGAAAACAAACACGTACAATAAAGACACAATAGATACATTTTATAATACATTGAAAACAATCAAATATAATAATAACGTATATTTGTATTATAAATATCCAGATACAAACAAGTACAAATTCTTTCAGAAAATAGATAAACAGATAAATCTTGTGAAAAATGCAGTAACAATATCTAAATTATTAGATATAATAACAACGGTGAAATTTATGGAATATGATGAATTTACAGAAGAATTTTATAGGTCATTAGATACAGTCAAATATAAAGGGAGATTATATTCATATTATAAGAATTCATTGAAAAACCAATATGCATTTTATTTACGAGAGAAAACAAAAGTAATCGTTATAGAAAATGAATTACTGATACAGCAATTAATGGATACACTTGAGAAAAATAGTATGGGTATTATGAAAAAGATTATAGATTAAAGGGGTATGATATATATGATGAATTTAAGAAAATATGATAAGACTTTATTCAAAGATGGAATAGAAATAGATACCCTGGACCATACATCACGAACATATCAATTATGGGTTTTATGGAAAGAATATATGGATATACAATTAGTAGGTAATGACCATTTAAAGAAAGCATTATTCTTTAATTTCCTTAGTGTAGTATTACATAAAAAAGGATATCGCTATGCTGCAGGAATATCTAAAAAATCAATGAGAATGCATATGTTTTTATTTCAACATTCAAGAACTGGTAAGAGTGTCGCAGTAAATGCAGTACATAAGTTATTAACTCATATGGGTTGTAATTCACGTAAGACCTTACGAGATAATGCAGCATCTTGTGTAGGTACAGTAGTATTTGATGCTAAAAAGATGAAAGAACCATTTATTCGTTATGGATTCTTAAAAGATATAGATGCTTATTATTGGGATGAGGGTTCCATATTATTAAGACAGAATGGTGGAGACATGGAGTACATTACTGACATCTTTCAAGGTGTTATGGATGAACCTGGATTCATCAGTAAAGGAATGGCACATGGTGAAATAAAGTATGATACTAATGCCACAATATGTGCATGTAGCTATATGTTCTCTGAATTTACTGGAGCTTTTATTACAAAAGGATTCTTTCAACGTATGTTTATTTTATATAAAGAATTTGATGAATTTGAGAAACAAGTATTAAGAAGACAAGTACCATTATTAACCAATAAATATAATCCCATTAGAGTTAATAAGATTATGGAAGTGATTAAAGAAATACTTAATGAGATACCTGCAGTAAGTTCAAAAGATGCACCTTTATATCATGATGTCAATGGAACTGCAAAGATGGTTGAGTTTTATGATAAATTGTATTATGACTTAATAGATAAACAATTTACTGGTCGTACTCAAGAAGTATTGGAATCCTTTGGTGATATGGCACACATGCATGTAAATAAGATATCTGCAATTATTACTGCCGTAGAAGGAAGGAAAGTTGTATCTTACGATGATATGAGATTAGCTATACCTTTTGTGAAATTACATATATCTTCAGTATTAGACCTATTCAATTTTGTTGGTGAGGAACAAGGTAATGTTATGGAACGTAGAGGGTTAAAGATAATTGAAGTGATGTTAAGATTACCTCCCGCATTACCTGTATATCAGAAAGTGGTTTTAGATAAAATGGAAATTGAAAAACGTTATGGTCGATGGGATATGGGTAGAAATAAAACAAGGGATTTACTTGTACATTTGATTCAGACTAAGAAAGTATTAATTCAGGAAGAACAAATTACAACTGGTACTGTTACTAAATCCGTTCAATCTTTGAGAGTTAATAAGTAACTCTTTTTTTTATTTTATTATTATTTAGTAACAACTAATTTGGGATAATTAACCCATATTGCATAGTCGATTAATTTTACGAAAAACTACCTAAAAGTAGTCATATTCTGCGAATAAGTGATATAATACTACTAAATAATGACAAATAACCCATAACTATATATACTTGCGAGACCTATTAATGTATATGACATATGAAGCTGAAATTAGATTAGAATATACAATTCCTAATTATTTAGATTATTATAAGAAAAAAGATAATAGCTCATGTCCTGTTTGTTCGAATTCAGAAATATTCTATTTTATTAATCCATTTTTAGAAGCAGATGTACCAATTCATAAAATACATGATTTAATCTTAGAAAGATTTAATTTAGATATAAATCCATCTACATTAGCAAAACATAATAATCATTATACGGTTAGATTCAATCCCGATGTAACAGTTGAAGACAGACAACGATTAGAAGCAATATTATTAAATTCTAGTAAACCACAGAAAATAAATGAAAATAAATGTATTGATGATTCTATTGCTACATTACAAGCACGTATGATAGAATTACGTTCTAGTGGTGATATTAATGGTAGAGAATTAGTTGATACCTCAAATGCTTTATTGAAATGGGTTGCACTTAAAAAGCAAATATCAGGAAATGAAGCAGTTGCAGAAGATGCAGATTTTAGTTCAGTTATTCGAATGAAACAAAAGGGGATTATAAATAACACAAATTAATGTAGTAAATCCAGACGAACTTGGAATGGGAAATATAACAAAATCAGAACAGGTTAAATATTTATTAAATTTAGCTTCTACAGATATAACTTCTTTTATGGAAACTGTTTTTCGTGTACGTGATAATAAAGCACAATTAGTTGATTATGTTATCCCTGAAACAATTAAACCTATATTTAGAACAGGTATCTTAGGTGATTCTTCGGCAAGATTTAGAATTATTAATAAAGCTAGACAAATTGGTTTATCTAAAGGAATGAATGTTGAATTTAATTGTATTGGTTTATTTTATTCAGGATGTTCTCAATATTATGTTGCTACAAATGAGAAACATGCTAAAAGTTGGTTAAAAGGATTAGAACAAGTAGGAAATGATGCTAGAGTTTTAATTGATGGTAGCCGTATAATCGATATTGATTCTAAAGCATCTTCTAATTTAACAAAAGTAATTAAAACTGTTAAAGGTGGAGTTAAAAAACAAATTGAAGAAAGTTATGTTGTTGGATTGGCTGCATCTCCAAATGAGCGTGGATATCATGGATTACATTTAGCAATGGATGAATTTGACCACATGAATAGAGAAAAAGATATGCAGAAAACAATGACTGCTGCATTAGGTCCTTTTGTATCTCAACCTGGGTGTCAAATGACAATATTTTCATCTCCCTTATCTAAATCTGGTGAATTTTGGAATATGTTTGCTAATGCGGATAATATGGGTAATACTGCTTATGAATTACCTGTTATTACAAATTGGAAAGCAATAGATTTATCAATACCTTTAACTGAGCAATTAGATAAAATTATTATGCCGTATCATTGGATTGATATAAATCAATTAGAACGTGAACGATTATATGATGTAGAAGTATTTAAACAAGAACGATTATGTATTCCAGCAGATATATTATGTCGTTATATTACTCCAGAATTACTTGAGAGTAGTGCTACTAGTGTAATGCATAGAATTCCACAACCACAATGTTATTACGAATCTGCAATTGATGTGGCGAAAGAAAGAGATATCACTGCAATTGTTATTGGTAATAGAGATGATAAAGGTATATTCCATGAAAGAAATCTATTTTCTCCAGATGGTGATTATCCTACACAAGAACGAAAGATACTTGATTTTTTAAGACCTTATCGTAATGTATTACGTAATATTAGAATAGATAATACTGGTATTGGTACGGGATTAGCTGATTATTTACAACATTCTGGTTTAAGATTAGAAAGATTAGATTTTGCTAGTAATGTTGAAATTAATACACCACAAACATTAGATAATACAAATGTAAAGAAAGTACGTATTGGTGTTTATATGGCAGAACAATTTAAATTAGGATTAGAGTGTGGTACTTATAGAACTTTAGGTTATGATGAACCTAACGAGTATTTAAGACAAGCTACACGTCATGTATTAAATATAGAAAAATTAGAAACTGGAACAAGACAAACAAAATATAGTGGGAAACGAAATGGTCGAGATGATTTCTTTTGGGCGAGAGCTATGGTAAATGCTAATTTTAATACGTTCAAAAGTGGTAGTAATTTTATGAGTAAAGCAACAAATGGATTTGGCACAACTAAAATACGAAATAAACAGAAAGCACAATTAATGTTATCAAATAATAGACCACGTGTTAAGAGATATAGTGGTTGGTAATAAATATAATGATTATAAGAGGTAATACAAATGGGATTATTAGACATAAAAAAGAAATATACGTTTACTGCACAAGCAAGAGCAGTACCTGTGAATGCATCATCTAAAACAGAAGATACACAAACAATTCAAGATGCATATACAAAGAATGATAGACTACCTGTAGTCGAACTTAAACGAACATCTGCTGAAGAAACAATGGAATCTTGTGAATGGGCGTATGAAAATGACCATGCTACTCATAATTCCGTATGTCTTTATGATAATGTATTTAATAATGGAATTGAAGCTTTTATTGATTCTGATAAAGATATTGATTTAACTAAGCCAATTTATAATAAAGCAGCAGATTGGTTAGATATAGAATCATCTCCATCACATGATGATATTCCTAGTCACATATCATCATTAGCTAAGAACAATAGAATTCATGGTTTAGGTGTAAGTGTTATCCAGCAATTAGGACAAGGTAAAATTAATATGATTGATTTAGATACAAAAGAATGTAGATTAATTAAAAATCTACGTACAGGTAATCTAGGTGATGGTATTGGTTATGGTTTAGATGCAAAGAATCCTAATAAAGATGTAGCTATTGTACAACATGGTAATACAATACGATATGATACCTATGGTAATAAAACGTATGTGAATAAGGATTACTTTTATTTTGACATGAAAGAATTATTATTGTTACCAAATAAAGATATTGGTAGAATTAAAGGTCAATCACCAGTAGCAATAATATTAAGATTAGTTGAAATCAAACAATTATTACAAAACATATTAGCATTAGAGATTAAACGATTTGGTCCACAAGTTTATGTTCAATTAGGTAATGAGAATACTAATTTTACAAATGTGGAAATACCTGATAAGTATATAAATGCTCTTGATTCTGATGGAAATAAAGTTAGTTATTCTTCTGCATTATCCAGTTATAAATCTGAATTATTTGATGATATTCAGGAATCACTTACAGATTGGGTAAATGGCGATAACATTATGCAATTAGTAGAATATGGTGTAGAAATAAAAACACTTAATCCATCTGCAGGAATGATAGACTTAGCACGTTATATTAATATGATGACCAATTATATTAAAATCGGTATCTTAGAATTAGATGTATCTGGTAGGATTGATGTAACTTCTGGTGTTATGCGTGAGATTACAGCAAAGGACCTTAAAGATACAGTTAGGTGGGGTCGTGAATATATCATGGATATGCTTAATGAGAAATATGTTAAGTATAAATTAGAATCTAAATTTCCAACTGCAGCAGGTATTGTTAAATTACGATTTAAGCCATTAGATAGAGTTCATGATGCAGAAAATGTAAATATTGAACTTGATAAAAGTAAGACGATTTATAATTATGCAAAGGCAGGTATGACAATACCAGAATATTTAAAGAAAGATTGGAATATGCAAGAAATCAAACCAATAATTGAACCTGGTTCAGAAGAACCAATAGATAAAGAGAATCCAAATAAAGATGAAACCAATAAGAATGGTTCTCTTAATTCTGTTAAGAAAATGATGAAAGAAAAAGCTAAAACCAATCCAGCGATGAAAAAGACAGTAGAAGATATGCATCAAAACAGATAAAAAGAGTAGAGGAATATATATGAAACCATCAATTAAAGGTACCATTATTATTGGAACTATTAGTTCTGATACAAATAATAGACCAATGATAAATTTATCCAAAACATTTATTGAACTATGTGATATTAATAAAGAATATATCTTGAGTATACAAGATAAAGTCATTGATGAATGTAATTTACATGGGAATATTGTTGTTTCTAGTGAACCTAATATCCATTTATTGGTATTAGGAAAATTTACTATAAGTGCACGTGGATATCCCTCATTAAAATTACCCTATAAATTAAAAGATAAATTCAATAAAACAGATAAATATTTGGTTGAGATTAGGGGTATTCTTAATTCTAAACGAAGTAGAACAAAACAAATGATATTTGTACCGGATAGTATGTAAAATGAATGAATTATATAAAATGTTTATATATACAGCAGGTACTATTATATAGTAGTGTGATTATTATGTATTTAAATGAGAAATTAAACTTTACTGCATCTTTGAAAACATCTTCTGTTAAAACTAATTCTAAAGGTAAAAAATATGCTATTCTCGAAGGAGAACTATTAAATTTAGAACCTAATTCGAATGGTTGGGCTATTGAAGAAAAGGATATGCCCGAAATTATTGAGAGTTATAAAGATAAACCTGTTAAATTAAATCATGGCGATGATATGTCTATTATTGGTACTATGGATGATATTTATAAAACCACCGGTAATGTAATTCGTTATTTACTTCGAATTGATAATCCAGAAGCAGTTACTAAATTAGAAAATGGAGAATGGAATACACGAAATATGGGTGTAAGTCCAAAATTTGATTATGCTGATATAAAATGTTCTATTTGTAATAAATGTGTTACAGAGAACATGGCAGCTAACAGTAAACCACTAATCGTTAATGGTCGTGTAATAGACTTAGGTTGTGGACACATTCAAGGAAAAACTTATGATAACAAATTAGCATATATGATACCAGTAAAACCCTATGCCTTAGAAACTACGGTGACATCAAATCCTGCATATAAACAGGTTGGGTCAGGTACAATTAGTAATATTGCTGTTATGGCAGCATCTGTTACTAAGTTACTTGCTAGTAACATTATAAACCAAACACCAGAACCACAAGAACCAAATATAGAAAAAAACAATGAGGTTGATTCAATGGAACAAAAAGAAGTTGATGCCGCAATTGCAGACAGAGATTCACAAATTGATGTTCTAAAAGCAGAAATATCCCAATATAAAGATAAAGATTCTGTAGCAATGAAAGCTGAACTAGAATCTGCAAATGTTGCAAAACTTGAAGCAGAGACAAAACTTACAAGTGTTAATGACACAGTTGAGAAAATGAAAGCATCTATTATCGAAAAAGATACGATTATTCAAAAAGGAGTACAAGCTAGTAGAGAATCAGAACTAAAAGAAATTATTTCAGATGATGTACTAATTGCAAGTATCCTAAGTAATAAAATGACAGATATTGAATTTAAAGCCGAAATAGATAAAACTAAAAAAATTATCGAACTAAGTGCATCCAAAATACCAAATCTTAATGGTGTTGCACCAATGGAAGGTTCAGATTCAGCAAAAGCAACACAAACACAATTTGTTGCAAGTAAAATGAAATCCCTATTCGGGATTGAGGTGGAGTAAATGGGCGGAGTATATCCAGGTAGAGCAATACCAGTAGTATATCCAGTAACAGCATCTAAATCCGATTTAGATTATGAAGGACTTGTACTAAAAAAGAATTCATCTGCAAACACACTTGAATTAATATCAGCTAAGGGTGATACAGCAGTAGCAGTATTAGACCAGGCTTTTGTTGATGGTGTACAGGCAGGTAAAACAACTGTCGCAGGTGACCAACCGGGAGTTTTTTTCTTAGGTACAGGAGATATAGTTAAAGTAGCATGTATCACAGGTATTACATGGACCACTGGAGCAATTGTATATCTAGCAGATTCAGTAGATGGTGCAGTAACAACAGCCGCATCTACATCCAGACCAATCGGACATTATGTCGGTGAAGGTACTACAACTACAGCAAATTACGACCAAATAGAAGTTCTACTTGATGTCGCAATCGGAGCTGCAACTGCATAAGGGTGATATAATATGGTAAGTAAAGGAACAGGCGCATATACAGGCGCAGACGTAATGAAAAAAGCTATTGCAGCACAAGATGTAATTTATCAAGCATCTACACTTTTATCTATCGCACAATCATGTGGTATTCCAGAGAAAATGACAAATGAAACAAAGATTCTCGAAGATGCAACAGTTGGCGTAGTGGGAGAAGACAGAGTTGAAATTGATGCAGACGCTTCAAATAAAAGACTCATTTATAAGGAACTTAGAACTGATATTATATGGACACAATATCCTTATGAAATAACAAATAAAGCTAAACTTAATGCAAGAGATTTGAATGCACTTATGGATAATAATATCCAATCAACAGCAGAATTCTTTAAAGCAATTAAGGACTATAGACTACTAACAGCTTTAGTTGCATCATCTGGTGCAACAAGTGGAGCAACAGCAGTATGGGGAACAGCATCAGCAGACCCCGAAGATGATGTACTTACAGCATTGTCAGCAATTATGGGAAGTTCAAACATTCAAGCAGGAGAAAGACTAACCCTAATTGTACCAGCAGCAGTATACTATGAAATTAATAAATTAACATTAATTAATAACATACAAAGAACTGTTGGTGACTATCTAAGGAAATCATTTAATATAGACATTGTACCATACAGACCAGCACAGGAAGATGGTTCTGCAGTATACGATGCTCTAACTACAAGTGCTCTATTGTTTGTACAAGGTAAGAGAACAGCTACAATGTATACATTCGACCCAGCAGAAGCTGCTTCAAGGAATATACCTTTAGTCGAACAAGAAAAAGTATTCGGTAGAGGAGATAGATTCCTACAGAAAATAGGTACAGCATGTCTACCTAAGTGGGATGGAATGGGTACATACACAAGTTCAACAGACTTTACCAATTATAGAATATATACATTAACTGGAGTTTCCTCATAAGAGGATTCCTTTTTTTATTTTTTATTCTAAAGGTGATTAATAATGTATGATATCAAAGAAGAAATTAATACAATATCTAAAAATGATATTGTAACCATCGGTTGTGGACCAGTAATGGGTGAAAATACATTCCCACATACAGAAACTACAGAAACAGAACAAGCAGCCGCATTAGCAAAGGTATATGATTTATCTGCAGAAGCATATATTAATCTAGCAACCTCAGCAACTGGTGCAGGTTATGCATCTAATTATCAATTATTTCCAGGTACAGAAGCTATTGGAGATTATGTAGTATTCGGAGCAGCAGCTAAATTTAATGTACTTAAAATAGATGTTTCAGCAACAGCAGCAACATATAGTTCAGATGCCTTAGAATGGTATTATTATGGTGCAAGTGGATGGACAGCATTAACTCTATTATATGACGGTACAACAACCACAGCAGATAAAGTTGGAGAACGTGCATTTATGCAAGATGGATATATTGTATTTTCAGCACCGAGTGATTGGACACTAGCTACAATAGATTCACAATCAGCATATTGGATTAAATCTAATGTCGCTGCAGCAACAATAACACAAATACCATTACTTGATTCACATGAACATTATATCGTAACACTACCTAATGCATCTAAAATCCCATATTATGGTACTGTTGGTGAAGGTAGATTATGTTTTGAAACAACAAGTGGTTCTACAGCTGATACAAAAGTTATATTAGTAAACGGTACAAATAAAACAGCATCAGCTGTTAAAACAATTACCAAAGCTAAAAAAGACTTTGTAGTAACAGATTTTTCTCTTGAAGTAGATAAAGATGATGTGGTTGCATTTATTTGTACAGATGACGATGGAAGTACAGAATACGCAGGTGGAACTTGCGAACTAACAATTGCTAAAACTCTTGAGTAATTTATTACTCAGTTGTTTTTTTATTTTATATTTTTAAAAGATAATTAATTAGGTGATTCATTATGAAGATAACATTATCTGGTACACTTAAACCACAATATGGTAATCCACTGAACCTGAAACTAGGTGAAGTTAGAGATATCATCATTACAAAACAAATAAATAGACTATTACTATGTGGTGTGATTAAACCGGTATCCGATATAAAAAGAAAAGAGATAATACCAAAATCAATTACAGAAGCGATACTTAATGGTCCCAATACTACGTTAGATATTGAAACAAAAATTGAAACTAATAAAGAAATAGATTTTGTTACTGAATTAAAAGATATTAAATGTATCGGGAAGAAAACAATGAAAGATATTAGAAGAATTTTTGATTCTAAAAATATGTTACTAGAAGCAATTAAAGAAGACAAAGTACCTCTTAGAGATGACGTTGTAAAAAAGATAAAGAAATTTTACAAAATCGGTGATAATTAATGGCAGGAAAATGGAATACCACAACAAGAGCAATAATAGCAACTAGTGATGGTACAAATATTAGTTCAACTAATCCACTTTTTACGGGTAATACAAACAGTACTGTTGGAGTATCAACAGGTGTTACGGTAGCAGCTACGACTACAGTAGTATTAGCAGCTAATAGTACTAGGAAATATGCCAAATTCATAAATGATAGTGATGAGGTCATATATCTGTCCGTAGATGGTACTGCTATATTGCATAAGGGTATCAGGTTGGCTGCTACAGGTGGAGACTATGAAATGATTTTAGGAAAAAACATGGTTACTGGTGTAATCGCAGGAATTAGTACTTCTGGTAGCAAAGTATTATGTGTAACTTCATGGTAATTTTAAAATAAAAATAATGAAATATAATACTATTTTATAAATAAAACGAACAAATAATATATAATTAGGTGATTAATATAGTAGATAATACTAAACTAACTGGTGGATTACTTGTAGCAGTACTATTACTTGCTGCATATGGTGGAACCCAATATTTAGAACCAGAACAATTTGCTAATTCTTATGTATGTACTTCAAATGAAAAAGTCTATGTATGTACAGGTAATAGTGAAAAAACAAATGATTTAAGTTCAACAAGTAAAACTTGTTATTATACTAAAATCAAAGATGGATTAGAAGTAGATACTTATTCTCCTTGTAGAAATGGAATATTTCAAGATATTATATCCTATTGTGAATCTACTGGTTGTGATGTAAATCAATTATTAAGTCAAAATCTAAATGAAGTACCTGCAGAAACAGTAGTTAATGCTGGTGGAATAATTGTTTATGATTGCAATTATGAGAGTTGTATTAAAAGATAAGGAGGTGTCATGATTATGTATAATATTTATAAAGAAATCAAGAAACTCATGACTGCAATGTATTCTACACCGGGTGAATCTTTCACAGGTGCAAGTTGTACAGGTAGTGATGGGACTAAAAGTAGGAAATTAACATTAACAGGAACTAATATCGTAGATAATAGTGTCGCTGTGTATGTAGATGGATTAAGAATAACTAATGGCGTATCAAATGATTACACTTATGTTTCTAATATAGTAACTTATAACAATGCAATGTTTGATACACAAAAAATACTTGTAACTTATGTTACTACAAATATAGTTTAGGTGATTTAGATGAATAATAATCATATATTAATAATTATGTTAGTTGGAATACTAGCAATCAGTAGTATTGTGGCTGCAGTTCCTTTGATTACTCAAGGAGATATATATTTAATGGATATCTATGGTATTGCTAATGCGACATATTTATATTTACATGGTCCAATGACAACTAATAGTACAATAACTTCAACTAATAATATTAGTGCTTCGTGGATTGATGCAGATACAGAAAGTTCCAATGTAAAGAATCCACCTAGTGCATGTACATTATATAGTGCAGTTACGGGATTTAATACTAACTTTTCAGCAAGTACATGTATGGATGCATGGATACATAGAGATGGAGATACAATGACAGGTGATTTAAACCATGGTGGTAATGATAATATTAATATCAATTACACAGAAACTGATTATCTAAGTGGCAGTACATGGACAGGAACAATGGATGCTAATGGCGAGAAGTTGGAGAATGCTGATTTGAGTGGTAGTTTGAATTTAAGTGATAATAATCTTACAGCTAGATGGAATTTTGACGAAACAATTGGAAACGTAGTATTTTCATCGGGTAAAACATCATTAAATGGCAGAATATCTAATGCTATCAGAACGGATGGTAAATATGATAAAGGTATATATTTTGATGGTGATAATGATGCTATTGAAGTAGAACATAATAACGTTTTAAATATAACTGAAGAAATAACACTAATGATTTGGATGAAAGTACCGGAAAATGGAACGTATGCTGATGGTCAATACATTATAACCAAAGATGGAAAATGGTCATTATGGACAAGACCTTATCAATTTATTACATGGAGATTAGTAACAGAAACAACAGGTTATCAAGCCGATAATTATAATATTAATTTTACTAAATATCCAAATAAATGGTATCATATAACTGCAACGTATGATATGAATGGCGGTATTAATAATAAAAAAATATATATTAATGGTGCGTTAGTTGGATCATATACACAAGAGGGTTATATCAATCAAACAATAAATAATTTATATTTGGGTGGTGCTTCTTTAACAACGAGTGAATTTTTCGGAACTCTTGATAATATTGAAATATATGATAGAGCTTTAACTGCATCTGAAATAAGAACAAGATACTCAACATTTATTTTTGATAATAATGGAGATATATTTTCCGGTACAAAAGATAGATATCATATAATCGGAACTAAAGATATTGCATTATATACCAATGGTACAGTATCTGGTTGTGAATTTTGGAACGAAACAGGGAGACATATTTATACACCACCTGAATCAGATACATATTGTAATTAGGTGAAATAATTGAAAAGATTATTTTACTTTTTCTTATTTTTAATTATAATGAGTAACCAAAGCTTTGCGTATGATGATGCTAAGAACGATACAGTTAAAAAATTTACAGATGAAATTGGTACTTATTTATCATGGCAGGAAGCAAATTATAATAATCTAACAAATGATTTACAAGGCATAAAATGGTATGGTAGTTATGTTTATTCATTATTAAGAAATCAAACTGAAAATGCGATGAATTTTAGAATGCAGAATATTATGTATGGTATGGCTAGAAGTTATTATGATGACCCTAAGAATAAATATATTGGGAATAAATCATTATTAAATTCTGCTTTAATTTCTGGAGATTTTTTAGCTAGAAATCATAACGATACTGGTAATAATATGTGGGCGGATTATGCGAATAGAGGATTTATTTGTTATAAATATGCACAAACATTAGATTATTTAAGTAATAAATCAATATTAATTGATAATACAATTACATTTAATTTTGGAATAAACAACCCATTTTCAGCACAAGATAGTAATTGTTTTTCGTCATATTCTGGAATTGATGATGTATGTTGGATTGGTGGAGTTGATAGATGGAGTGAGAACAAAGAAATAGATGGTGTAACATATAATGATGTACTTGACCAGACGTCTGCATATATTTACGTTCAAATAAATAATAATCCTAATCCCTATGATATTTTAGATGAGGGAACACTTGATACAAATATAACAATTAGTTTAAGATATAATGATACTTATTCAAATTCAAATCATTTAAGGATAAGATTAAAAGAAGCTGGTACATCTTCATTTAAACCGCCTTTTATTGGTTCTGAAGCAATAGGTGGTACAAATGATAACCAATGGCATGAAGTAAATATATCTTGGTCATTGAATGCATCTGATACAACAGGGTATGCACATAGGATTGAAATAAATTTATTAACAAATGGTGCGGTTGGGGGTAATGTATCAATAGATTGGGTTAAAGTTCATTCAAATAGAAAAACACAATGGTTAGATTCATTAAATGATACTTATTCAACTGTTCCAGTTGGTGCAAAACCACAAGTAAGCAATCAAGAATTAGGACGAGCAATATGTGAATGGAATATATATAAAATAAATAACGACCAAACACATTATAATAATTTTAACGAAACTATATATCGAGTACTTTCAACATCAACAATCGTACCGAATACATATTTAAATTCAACTCGTGATGGATTACCAACTGAATGGAATGAAGATATAAAAGATGGCTTGGGTTGTAATTCAGGGGCAACATTAGATATTAATAAAAGATGTTATTTATCAAATTGGACTGGATATGATTCTAATTATAATTATTTATCACTATATTTTTTAGGTAGTTTATATAATGATTCAAGATTAAGTTTAGAACACAAAACTTTAATTGAAAATAATGCAAATAAGTCGATAGATACATTAAGTGATTTAATTATACCTAATAAATGGTTTTATAAGGAATTTGCATTTAGTTCAAGAGCAATTAATAATAAAAATAATTTAAATGATTTAGATACATTTAATATATATTATCCATTCGCATTTTATAATTATAATTATAAATTTAATCGGTGGATTTATAAAATAAATCAATCAATGAATAATAATAGTTATTCTAAACATTCTGATATTTTTGAAGGTGGTGGTGTTTCTGATTGGTGGGATTTATATGATATATGGCGAGAACCAAATACAAATTCAGAAACAACAAAATTATTACCAATTGAAAATACAACAATAAGATATTTGCATAATTATAGTACACTTGGTTTGGTTACGGTTAAAAACTACAATAGAATTCATTATATATCATTTCATGGTTCAACACCAGCTGGTGGAATAATTTCGGATTCATATAATATCAATGAAGACAAACATTATTTTTCTGGTAAAACACAATCACTTCATAATTCAGGTAATGAATATGGATTGGGCTTATTAATTATAGATACAAATTGTTCAAATACATGGGATATTAATTCTGAAATAACAATAATAAGTAACGTATATCCGTATAGTATTCAATTCAAAGGATTATTGCGTTATGCTAATCAAACAAGTTGTGGTGTATCATATAATACCACATATACATTTTATGAAGATGCAATCAACATAATACAGAATACAAATGATTCTGTAGAATTAGAATTATGGACTATTAGTATAGAAAATATAGGAACAGATACTATTCCAATTGATTCATTGAATAAATTAAATAATATTTATTTCTTTTCTAAATCAGTTCAATTAAATTATACTGATACTATTGAAGAGGCATCATTTGGTACAGTTGATAAATTAAATTCCACAGGTACTTTATTTAATTATTCTGTTATTTATGATTATAATAAAGTTAATCTTAATTTAGAAACAAACAAAGCATCTATTATTGATTACAATACAGATAGTATTAATACGTGGGTTAGTTCTGATATAGTTACAGGTAGTTATAAAAGATTAAATTTAATTGGTGATGGTTATTTTGAAAGTAATAATCTTAGAACAAAAAATTCATTTCACTTAAAAACAGGACAATCACACCACATAACAGGAACCTTTCACGTAGGAGGATGATAATATGATAAAAACTATATTTTCAGTAATTGGAGTAGTATGTATTGCACTTTGTTTATTGTCAGTTGGTACATTCGCAGCAACACATCATGTTGGTGGTGATGGAACATATACTTATGATGTTATGCACGCCATATCAGGAATAATCACTGGTAATCTTGATGTTGGCGGATATGTATTATCTTTAAACACATTTAATCAATCTCATGCATCTTTAAGAACGAATCACACAGAAACAATAACTACTACAGATACGTGGCTTAATATGTCATTCGATTGTCCATGTGGAAATGATATGTATAACATTGAGCACAGTATAATTGGGATAACAAATATATCTTTACACATATTAGATAATGGTTCATATCACATTAAAACTCATGGCAATTTTATTGATACTTCGTCTAGTCCTAAATCAACAATCGCAACCAGAGTAACAAAAAACGGTCAACATATAGCAGGTTTATATAAAGAAGAAACACCAATAAAACAAAATTATGCTATTGATATAGATAAAGAA